>OIZB01000466.1_pt1 | contig 32113 bp, 44 predicted proteins | sample 1588401 | NCBI WGS metagenome assembly OIZB01 (sample SAMN03283270) | human gut metagenome | biome: human-associated habitat; material: feces | host: Homo sapiens | place: USA | collected 2013
TTTCTCTTGGATTAGTAAATTCAATCAAAAGTGGAATTTACTCTTACATTTAACCCAATTCTTGCATTAAATATTATCCTGCTGTATCTATTACGTTTTTCTTGTTTGAAAAAATAGTGTCCAAAAGTTTATCTGGATATTTTTTATCCAAATATGTATCTAACCTTGAATTTGCAGATATATTTTGTACTCTTTCCATTTGTCTTTGTCCTGCTAACATTGATATAGATATATTATATACCATAAATATTGCTAAAAATGTAGTTGCAATTGTAAGTTTTTTCATATTCATTCTATTTGTTAAATTTTCAATATATGGATATAAATATTTAATAAATATTATTCCACCTATTCCCCAATATATACAATGTAAAAGACTAGTTCTACCATTTATGTTAAACGGTATATTACTATAATCCCATGATATTGTTCCAAATAGCTTTTCTTGTCCATATGAAAATAAATATTCTGTTATTCCTCCTAAAACCATTGTGTTTAAAAATATTTTTATATTACTTATTTCTTTTGCATTTTCTGCTGTTGCACCTGTAATTAAAGGCACAAATATATAAAACAAAACAGCTCCTGCACCATAAACGGGTATAAAAGGTCCATATATAACACCTTGTCTTATTTCAAAATGACCCTTTTGTACTATACAGACAATAGTTTCTACAGCACATCCAATTATGCTAGCAATAATAAAAATCCAAAATAGTTTAATTATATAATCTTTGGTATTTTGCTTCATTTTTATCACATTTCCTTTTACATTTTTAATTTTTATTATTGTAGCATATGTTTATAAATATTTCCTCAAGATTTTATTAAGTTTTTATTAATTTGTCGAAAAATGACATTTTAAGTTCATTGCTGTTGCAATGTTACTGTAATTACACTACCTTCTTCAACAGAAGTACCATTAATAGGATCTTGTGTAAGTACCACTCCAGAAGAACCTTTTACATCTATATTAAGATTTTTTTCTTTAAGAATTTGTTTTGCTTGTGACAATGTTTTCATTTTTAAATCTGGTACTGTTACAGAAACTTTTGTCTCATCATCTGAAGTGTACAATTTAATTATAGAATTCTTTATTAAATTTGTTCCTTTCTTTGGAACTTGCTCTGTTATAATGTCCTCATTTGCGCCTTCTGTCTTTACTATAAAGCCAGCCTCCTCTAATATCTTTTTAGCTTCTCCAACCGTTTTATTTGTAACATCTGGCAAGCTTATCTTTTCTGTATTTGCTGAATAAGTGCTATCTGTAGGAACTTGCATATATGGAAGTACTTCATTTAATATTTGAGCAGCTATCGGCCCTGCAACTAGACTACCATCGTTATTGGCACCTTCTGGTCCATAAACAGTTACTAATACTACTAATTGTGGGCTTTCTACAGGTGATATTGCAGCAAATGATGCAACATTTCCTTGATCTTCAGCTCCTGGAGAAGGCTCAGAAGTTCCTGTCTTACCAGCTATTGAGTAACCTTTAACTTGAGCATACCTACCAGTTCCATCTGTAACAACAGATTCTAACATATCAAGCATTTCTTCAGATGTTTCTTTAGAAATAACTTGTCTAACAGATATAGGATTAATAGTTTGAACAGCACCTGTTGATGTATTTTTAATTTCTTTTACTATTCTAGGTTGCATTAAGTTACCACCATTTGCTACTGCAGAAACAGCTGTTATCATTTGGATAGGAGTAATATTAAATCTTTGACCAAATGACATTGTAGCAAGTTCTATTGGTCCAACATCATTTATATTCCAAAAGTTACTTGAAGCCTCACCAACACTTGCAAAATTTGTTTTATCAAAAAATCCAAATGCATCATAATATTGATATAATGTTTTTACTCCAACTTTTTGTCCTATTTGCATAAATGCTGCATTGCAAGACTTTTGTAATGCTTGCCTTAAAGAAAGATTACCATGTACAGCACCATGAGAACAACTAATATTAATTCCAGAAACATTATATACACCAGTACATTTATAACTATTTGCTCCATCTGTTGTTGCTAAGTCTTCTTCTAAAGCTACTGCAGAAGTTATAATTTTAAATACAGAGCCAGGCTCATATGTGTCAGAAATTGCTCTGTTCTTATATAAAGAATATAGAGTATTTGATTGTGCTTCACTACTTAATTTATTCCATTCTTTTGAGTCAATGTGAGTAGGTGTATATGGTGAATTTAAGTTATAGTCTGGATATGTTGCCATTGCTAAAATGTCTCCAGTATTTGGATCCATAATTATTACATTTCCACCTCTACTAGCCTCATTTTCTATACATCCCTGTTTTAAATACTTTTCTGCAATAGATTGAATATTTGCATCTATTGTAAGTGTTAAATCACTACCATTTTGTGGAGCAATATATGTTTGGTTTTCGTCTGGTATAAGTCCGCTAATTGCATCTGTAGATGTAACTATCCTTCCTGATGTACCAGTAAGTGTACTATTCCAGTAATATTCCAAACCTTCACTACCTTGATTATCATCATTACAAAAACCAATTAAACTAGAAGCCAAATTATCATATGGATAATATCTTTTTGTGTCTTCATCAATATTTATTCCTGTATAAATTTCTTCTTTTTTCATCCACTCTCTTAATCTATCCACTTTATCTTTCTCAACTTTTTTAGCAATTATAACAAATGAATTATCACTAGAAATTTTATTTAAAGTATCTTCATATTCTAATTCAAAGATATCTGATAAACTTTTAGCCACTTTTTCTCTATAAGCTTTAGTTTTAAAATCATCTATATTTCCATCTTCATCTTTTTGAATAAAACTAGAAGGAGTAACACTAACAGTATCTACTTGTGCACTTATTGCAAGAGTTTTACCATTTGAGTCATATATAGCACCTCTTTTTGGGGTAAGAATTTCACTTTTAATTAATTGGTCATACATCATCTCTTTTAACTCTGAACCCTCTATAAATTGTAACCAACCAATACGAAATATAATAATTAAAAATATAACAATAACAGCAATTAATATCCCTCTTAATCTTTTATTAGTAGATGCTGCTTTTACTTTTTTATTCTTTGGTTTATACATTAAATCCTCCAATTATAAAAATAATGTTATTTTATAAAAAACATTTTATTATAATAAGTTATAAAAATCAATAAAAATAGACGAAAATTTACATAAGCTATTAATATTTTTTCTATATATAATAATAAAAAAGCCTTCTATAAAAAAATGTCTTCATTTAGTAATCTTAATATAAGTAATTTGCTAATCTAAGATTACTAAATGAAGTGTATTTATTTACAGAAAACTGCTTTCCAAGTTAAATTTTGTTATATATTTTTTACTTTAAAGATATAATTTAATAATTTAATCAAATAATAAATTAATAAGCTAAATCAATTACTTTACTGCTCTACATTTTACAATAAGCCTTTGTGTTCCATAATTTGCACATGTAATTAATGTAATTTCTTTTCTGCCATTTGTAAGTTGTGATGTACAACTTGTGTCTGTAGGTTCTACAATATATTTATCATAGACTTGATATTCTATAGTTCTACCAGAATTGTCTTTTATATATACCTTGTCTCCTCCATTTAATTTATGTAGGTTTCCGAAAAAAGCATCATTTCTATAGTTATGACCTACTATACAGTAATTACCTATTTCATTTGGGTTTGGTCCCCAATATTTATTCAAAGATACTTTTAAAAGTTCTACAGATGTTTCAGATAGTACAGGATATTGTATATCTAATTTAGGTATAGATAAAACAGCATCTGTTGTATATGTTTTTCCACTTTCAGCTGTATATGTTTTTGCATTTACATCATCATGCAAATTTTCATCCTCAACTTCTTGTACCGTATCATCTAAAACTAATACCATAATGTCATTTTCATCTTGAATTTTTATAGTATTATCTATGTTTGATAATATTTGTTGAGATACTTCTTCAGATTTATCTCTATCATAAGCTCCATAAATGTAAAGAGAAGATAAAAGGCATATTAAAAGAATAGATAGACAAAATTCTATCTTATATAATCTCTTTTTTCTTTTCAAATCTGGTGTAACATAAACTTTTTCTGTTACAAGTATTTGATTCATATGCTTCTCCCTTCTAACAAATATACATATACAATAATATTATAACATAGCAAATATCTTTTTTAAAGTATTTAATATAATTTTTTTCTTAAGAATAAATTAAGAAAGAACTATGCAATTTATTTTAGTGTTGTAAGCTATATTTTACTTTTTCAATTGACCTAAAAGTAAATTAATTTTATAAAATATATTGCATAAAATTAATTTATTTTATTACTTAAATTTGCAAATTGTTCTAATGTTAATTCTTCACCTCTAACATTTTCTTCCAATCCCATATTTTTTAATATTTCTATTGCTTTAGCTTTATTTTTTACTATTCCTCCATTTACCAAACCATTTGATAAGGTTTTTCTTCTCTGCATAAAACTTGCTTTTATAACATTAAAAAACAATTTTTCATTATCTATTTTTACTGGTGGACTTTTCCTAATATTTAGTTTTATAACTTCAGAATCCACCTCAGGTGATGGAATAAAGGATGTATTAGGTACTAATGCTATTTTCTCAGGTTCTGCATAATAATGCACACTATATGTAATAGCCCCAGATAATTTACTTCCTGGAGTAGCCACAATTCTTTCTGCAACCTCTTTTTGTATCATAATTGTTATGCTTTCGATTTTAAGCCTGTTTTCTAAGAGTTTCATTATTATTGGAGTTGTAATATAATAAGGTAGATTTGCAACAACTTTTATATTTTCAAATTCACTATTTTTCTCTATTAATGATGATAAATCTACTTTCAAAACATCTTCGTTAATTAATTCAAAATTATCATATAATAAAAATCTATCACCAAGAATTTTTATCATTCTATCATCTAATTCTATTGCAATAACTTTACCAGCTTTTTCTATTAACATTGATGTTAGAGTTCCAAGTCCTGGTCCTATTTCTATAACCATATCTTTTTTAGTAAGATTAGCAGATGCAACAATACTATTTATAGCTTCACTATCTACTAAAAAGTTTTGCCCTAATTTTTTATTTGCCGTTAAGTTATACTTTTTCATTAAAAATTTAGTTTCTTCATAAATGTTATTCATATTATATATATTTACCATAAAACTGGTAACCTTTCTTTTAATTAAAGCTAAATTAAATTTGCTTTGCAGTAATATTATAGCATAAGGTAACAAAAAAATAAATATATCATACAATATTACAAAGTATAAAAAATTTATTTTACTTTTTGAATTTACATTTAAAAAGTTATTTTATAAATATATATAATATTAAAAAATATATTTAAATATATAACAGAAATTAATTTTGTAATTATTATAGAATTATAAATATATATAAGAATTTAGAAATATAAAAGTATAATATAAAATTAGGGAGGAATAGTAATTTATGGCTAGAATATTGGTATATAATAATGATGCAAACCGAATGGAAACATACTATAGGGGATTTTCAGAAGCAATGCCATATAATGCAAATAGAACATTAACAGTAAGAGAATTTAGAGGATCAAGTAGAAGTAATGTACTATGGACAGAAAAAAGGGTAATGCAAGCCTGGAATAGCCAAAGATATATATTTGGCGCTCCAATAGATGTTGGGTTTGCATTTAAAAGACCATATGAAGGTCGGACATGGAAACCAAAGTCAGCACTATGCAGGAACTGCTTTTGATGTTGGTCAAAGACTTTCTAACAGTGAAAGAAACAGATTAAGAACTTCTGCTATAAATTCGGGAGTATGGGCTTATGTAGAACCTGCATCTTTAACTCCAACATGGGTACATTTTGATAAACGAAGAGGTAAATGATACATGCATAAAGATATGTTAATTTATTGTGTCGAAAGCTGTCGAATACAATAAAAAAATATTAGTTCTATATTGATTAATTTGTAAAAATTTGATATAGTATTTAAAGTTGTTTTTACTCCTTCGAGTTGGGTGCATAGACTAATAATTGTTTTCTTTGCATTTCAACTATTAGTTTATGCACCTGACTTTTCGCAAGACTAGTTGGTGCAATTTTAACAGGAAGGAGGATTTCCAATGACAACTTTGTTGACTATCTTAATAATTCGGAATAGTTTTCGCTTTATCTATTGGATTTCTAGTGATTATATGTCACATCTGCAAATACTCTATTACATATCAATCAGTAAAACGAAAATTAGAGATTTATCCCAATACTAGAGATAAACCTCCAAACAAAAAAACAACGGATGAATAAGGGCTTTAGCTCTTATTCTTTTTATTTATATTATTATATTTATTCTTTTGTGTCAATCAGTATTACAAAAGTTTCACAAATGAAATATTTATGTAATATTTTCGTAATAATATTGTAACACCTTTTTATGTTAATGTCAATTATATTAGACAGTTATTTTTTATACATAAAATTATTTCAACAACAATGCTGTAGTTTCTGCACCGACAAAGCCGTCTACTTCTAGTCTATGATTTTTCTGGAATTGCTTTATAGTGTTTTCCATAATTGGTCCATAACTTCCATCTACATCTACAGCATAACCTAATCTATTCAAATTTCTTTGTATCAATCTTACATGCTCATTTTTGATAGTTGGTATTTTATAGTACAAATAATGTTCTAATGCTTCTTTATGACATAAAGGTCCAAATGAACCGTCTACTACTAGATTAGAATTATAATCTAAATTTATTGTGTCTTGCCAATTTTTAACACGCTTTTCATAGTCACTATCTGTATTTTCTATTGTTTGATTGTTACTTGAATTATCTCCTATTATTTTCTCATTATATAAATAATTCATATCTACTCTTCCACTTATTCCACTTACTTCTCCACTAGAGCTATATTGCCAAATATCATACTTTCCTTCGTATTCACATTTTTTATAATATTGTGCTACCCAAACTGAAACATCTTTATCAAATTTATTTGCATCTATATAATTTTTAAACCAGTCTAAGTTTGCATATATGCCAGCCTTAGATCCAGCTTCTTTAACTATTTTTGCAAACTCTATACATTGTTCTGTTAATGCTGTTTTTCCTTCTATTTTAATGCTTTTATCTTCCATGTCTAAATAAATAGGTAAATTTAATTTTCTTTTATTTAAAACATCTAGTGCCCATTTTGTTCCTTTTTTTAATGTTTTTGTACTATTACAATAATTATAAATATATACTCCTACTTTCAATCCATTTTCTACAGCATTTTTATAATTTTGTTCGAATTTGCTATCTATATAATTAGTATCTGTATCGTATATATTTCCCAGTTTTATAATAGCAAAATCATTATCTTTTTTAACTGTTGCCCAGTCAATATTGCCTTGTGAGCCACTCACATCAATTCCTTTTAACATAAACTTATCCCTCCTTGTTTTTATTGTAATTAATATTTGAGATACCTAAAATTGCACCCATGAAAGTTGTAACCGCTGTCATAATTGTTAAAACAATATCTGTACAATCTATATTAAAAGTATTTAGTACTACACCAATTAAAGTTGTTGCTGCTGGTAAAAATACTAATGTTATCCACTTTAGTACATCATAAACTTTATTACTCATTATGAGTTCCTCCTTTCTTCCAAAATCTTATCTACCTTTTTATCTGTATTCTCCATTTGTCTCTGTAAAAGTTCCAAAGATTTTGCGGTATTAAGGTTAGTCTGTTGCATTTCTATTAAACAGTTAGAGATTGTTGTTGTACTTTCTTTTACTACTTCTAATGTAGTTTTTATTGTTTCTTGATTTTCTGTATTTTTCTTTTTATTTGCTACATAGTCCCATAAAAATATAATAACTATTACTGCACTTACCCCATATGTACCAAGCATTTGCCCTATTTGTGTTATTGCTTCCATGCTTTTTTCTCCTCCTCTAATTGTTCAATCTTTTCTTCTATTTGTAAAATTCTATTTTCTACTTGTAGCCAACGTTCGTTTCCTGACTCTTTTCTAGTTTCGTAATCGTACATTGTATGTACACTAGAAAAGATATTTATTAACATGAAGACTAATATTATAATTAATCCTATAATCATCACTTTATCTCGTTTTTCCATATATTAGCCCTCCTTTTTTTGACTTGATATCTTATTATCTATATACATCTTTGTATCTGCTGTATAATTTAGTTGTAATAGTGCTAAATCTTGTTCTGTATGTATGTTATTTACACCTTTGAAAAGTTCTAGTGCGTTTAATTCATTTAATACTTGCTTTTGCTCTTCTGTTAAGTCTAATTCTTCTGTAGTTGTCATACTATAATAAAATATTAAGCTAGTATTTTCATTAATAATTTCTTGAAATCTTGTCTTTGCCTCTTCTACAGTCATACTTTCTGTAAATCCACAATCTCCAAATTGAAGCAAAATTATAAACTTGCTATTCCACGCAATATAGCATGCAGTTTTAGTATAATCACTAGTTCTCCATTTTTTAAACATATTACAAACTAAATTTGATAAATGATTTCCGTTTGCTACGCTCATTTCAAATTCAAATCTAGTTTCTTTTTTTGTCACTTTAAAATTATCTACACTAGTTACAGTATATTTCTTCCAGCCATGCACTTCTTTATTATTTTCTAAATCAAACTTATCATTTTTCAGCATCTCTTGCTGTACTGCTAAATTGTATTCTTTCTGTTCATTTTGCACATATTCTGAATTATCATCTGTTCTTTTTAGCATAAATTTCATTTTGAAATCTGTTAGTGTAGTTCCTGCTTTTATCCACAAGTACGTATAATATCTCCATTTTTCTGCTAATTCAAATGCTGTTTCCTTTTTAGCACTTTCTGATATTCTTTGAATATTAATATTATTTAAAAAGCTTTCTGTATTTGCATGATATAAATAAACATGTATGTCATTTGTGCTAACTTGTCCATTTGTTTCAGAAATAAATTTGTAGCTTCCGCTTTGGTAATACATGTTTTTCATAATTCTTTGAAGCATTGTAATCTGCTATTTTTAATTCATCTGTAATCTGTATATATGTATCATTTGTTGTAGTACCATTTAATGTAATTGTTCCATTGCTTGATACTGTTCCTGTCAAACCTCTTGCGCTTACTTTTGTTTCTTCTTGTTTCTTTAAAAAGTTAGAATTACATTGTATTATCTTAATATTATCTTTTACTGTTTCTATTTCGCTTGGATATTCTAAACTAGGTATTGATTTCTTTCCTTGTACCCATTCTTGTTCTGAAATCTCATAAATACTAAGTTTAAATGTAGTGATTGGTTTTGCATTTGCTCCTGCCGAATATCTTATAGAATATTCTCCTGTTTCAGATGCAGAAAATGATGATTCTCCAGAATCAGGAAACCAAATAGTCTTTCCATTTTTATATAAAGAATATCCACCGCCTCCAGTTACTTTTTTGATATAGTATTTTTTATCTTTATACAAATAAGCAGTTCCAATTTCTATATATATAGTTGCACTACTTGTATTAGTACCCGATACTGTACCAACGCCATCTTTTATATCTATAGTTATCCCGTCTTGAGTAATACTTCCTTCATTTAAAACAACAAGGTTGCTTGTCCCTTCCTGTTGCTCTTGATAGTGATTTCCAGATATGTTCAACACAGCAGGCAAGTCAGATGCATCTTCTACATGCAAGCTTGTTGCTTCTTCTGTACTTTCTTGTATCGCATTGTTCTGTAGCTTTTGTATTAGTTTGTCTTGCTCTGTATTTTTTGTTTGTATATCTAATACACTGGCATTTATATCCTTTATTTTATTTTCTTGCTCTTGGGCTTTTGCATCTAACTTGTCCCAATTTTCATTCATAGATTTATCTATATTAAATTCTGACTCTAGGTCTGTTTCGTTTGTTGTATCCCATTTAAATAGTTTTAAAAAAGATGTTAATAACGGCATATTATTCCTCCTTCTTCTAAGCTAAATATCCAATAACATTTAAATAAGCTCTTCCTACACCTGTTCTTAAAGCAGCATCTGTAACATTATTTGGGAGATTTCCATCTGCGCAACGAAAAACTAATTTTTGGACTCCTTTTTCTAATACTGAGCTTATATCTCTTCCACCTTGAATTTGATAAATTGCTCCACTATGTATACTTGGTGTCCAACCTCCTGCTCCTAAAACTAGTGGTATTTCAGTAACACTTAAATCTGTTGAAGACGTATTATACTCTCCCATGTACGTTAAATTAAATTCATAATTTTGATTTCCTGTCGCTTTATATAATTTTATATTTCTTGCATATCCCCAACAACTGTAATCTTTATCAAGCTTATCATCGTATCCATTCCAGAAAACTGGACTATGTTGTATTTGAATAGATGCACTTTTAATTACAAAATTATCTGGAATATACACATCTAAAGTGACTTCTCCATATGAACTTTTTGCAGACGAAGATTCATAATAGTAATCATATTTATATCCTAGCAAATCAAATCCCTTATATGCTCCTTCAGATACAAATGATAAATTTGTCATCATGCCGTCTCCTCCAATAACTTTTTTGCCTGAAGATAAGAATATATCTCCAGTAAATTTTGCGTTATTAGCCTCTAAGTTTCCTTCTGTATCTACTTTGAAGTTTCCATTTGCAGAAATTACACCATTTATATTAATCTTGTTTGCACTTATTGCTATTTCTTCTGGTGACATGTTTATTTTTGATATAATTTCAAATCCTTTTACATCGTCTGAAGGTGCTGGACTCCATGCAGTTACCTTATTACCCTCTTCAAGTTTAATACTATGAACGTATACTGAACGACCCGCTGTCGTTCCAGCTAAAACATTTATAGCAAAACCATGTGATGCACCTGTTGGAGCTAATGCTGTAAATTTATACGAGAATTTTTGCCACTCTGTTGTTACGTTAAATGTAGTTTGTCCACCTCTTGCGTAACCTACTGTTACATTTGTTGCTGCAGTTGCTTTTAGCCAAATACTGAAACAATATTCTTTACTTTCTTCTAAAACTTTTGAGGTTGGAATTATATAAATGCCACAGGCTATACTTGGTTGTGCCAGTGTTCTTATTCTTAAACTTTTATTATATGGAGCTATTTCTTCATCTGTTAATGTTAATTCTATATTAGCATTATTTGATACATGCCATCCCTCTAAATCATAAGGCGATGAATTTGGTATTAAATTAGTTCCACCAATTTGTACATTATTTAATTTATCTGATACTTCTAAATTAATTTCTCCTGCTTTTTGTTCTATAACACTATTCATTTGCTCTGTTGTGCTATAATCATTATTTAATCGTTCTGTTGTCTTATTCACAGTTTGTGTGATACCTTCTACTGTTTTTTCAACTTCATTCATTTTTGTTGTTACTTCTTTTGTTCCTTCGTTTGCACTATCTGCATTCTCATTAGCTGAATTTAATCCTTCTGCTACAACAGATTCTGAGTATGTTACAGAATTATCTGACCATGTTATTTTAGAACGTGTCCAAATATATTTTCCTTTGCTCCATTTGTCTTGAGTACTCTTCCAAGTTCCTCCTGTAACTTCTGTTTCTGAATTAGATAAATAGTACTGAGTTTCTATAGACTTAATTCCTAATCCATCTTTTCCATTTGTCCCATTAACTCCATCTTCTCCATTAGCTCCGTCTTTTCCATCTTGTCCTTTTGCTCCTTGTATACATGTAGCTTGACTTTCTTCTTGTGTATCATCACTAAATGTAGTTACAGTTTTTTGCCACATATATTTTCCCTCTTGCCATACAGGTGCTTTTACTGACCAACCAGACGTTGGAGCTTCTGTAGACGAGCTTGATAATGCATACATTACTTTTACTTCTTTAACGGTCTTACTTACTGTTGTTGTAACCGATTTTAAAGTATCTTTTATTTCGTCTATTGTTTGTGTATGCTCACTTATTTTTTCTGTATTTTCGTCTGTCTCATGTATGATGTCAGAAATTTCTCCATTTATTTTGTCTATTCTTCTCTCCGTTATTCTAAATTTTGTTTTTAGATTAAACGTATTTTTATATGCTGTTTGAGTTTTTGTCATGGCTGGTGTTTCTATGTTTCCACTGTATCCACCATTAAAAATAAAGGTATGATTAAATACATAACTTATATACCCAACACCTTTAGTATCATATAAATAAATCATGTCTCCACTATCTATGTATGGGTAACCGTAATATTTAGTTTTAAATGGAAGATATTTTAATCCTTTTAAATTTCCCCATATTGGAACTATAGCTTTTTCTCTTTCTTTTTGACTTGTTAAAAAGAAATTATCTTGTATTGTTATTTCTGTAAGCCCTTTTTTTCTAATACTATCTTTGTCGTCTAATGCCGTATTTTCTCCTTCTATATTAGACAATCCTAAAACTAAAGAATTTAGTTCTCCCCATTGCTTATTTTTTGAAAAATCATCAAAATAATTGTTTCCATCTATTCTTTCGTCCGCATTATCTCTTCCAATTGATAATGTTTTTATCATAGTTAAATTCAGTTCTTTCACAGTCGTAGCATTTACATATTTTACAGTCAACAAGTTAGATATGTTTTTTAGAGTTTTTATATAGACTTTATTGTCTCTGCCTATCTTAGCAAATCCACCTGCTAATTGAGCTAAATTACTAAGTACAGTTCTACAATCTTCATTGTTAGTAAATGGGTTTCCTAATATCATATAATCACAGTTAATAAAATCTATATTTCCTTCAATCAATCCAGCTTGGTTACATATATCTTGAAACAAGACTTTTGCTTTACATGGAAACTTCACTCTATTTTTATAAAGTACATTAAACTTAATCATGTAATCATATCCAGTGAAGGATGTTTTTTCTTTTACTTCCCTGTTATCTGGTTTTTCAATAATAAAATTTCCAAAAGGTACAACTTGCTCGATCCCATTTATTATCATGCCTGTTGAAACTTCTATTTCTTTATTTTCTAGATTTATCTCATTATTTGGATTTAATATGTTTACCGTAACTTTTTTTGCTACCGTTGTCCCTATAAATTTATCATTTACATAGCAATTATCCTCAACTGAAAAATCAACTAAATTGTTACTTTCAGTTATAGTCATGTTGTCTTGGACAACATGTATTTTCCCTGTTTTTTCATACTTTCCTATATTTTCTTTACATTCTTGCTGAAATTCCTTGGCTATTTGATACCTTTTACCACCTACAATTCTATTAATGATTGTTCTACCTCGTCATATAACTTGCCAAATTTTTCCCAATCTCCTAACATTGATACTTTCCTATCTCCTCTATAAAATTGTCCTTGTTGCGTTTTCCCTGTAAAAGGATTAAAAAAGTTGACAGTTATTTCACGCATTGGAATATGTGAATAAAATTCTGTTAGTTGTGGTTGTAATAATGGAGTAGTTCTCAAAATAATTTTATATTTGGTTGCTATATAGGATAACCTCATTCTACCCTTAGCATTTCTTCCTGCTTCTAAGTTTAAATCGTACCATTCTATGTCATAGCCTTTTATAAAATCAGGAGAATATCCTTCTATATCTATTAAATTACTTGGTACATATGTTTTATCTATATATTGTGTTATATATCCCCTTAGATATCCTCCTATCCTAAAGAAGGAAATGGGTCTTCTCCAAATTGCATCATAAATTCATTTGCACTTTTCTGTACTGCTTTGAATATTCCTTCTTTGTCTGGTTTTATTTCTATATCCGTTCTTATTCCTTGGTCTTTCATTGCATTTGTAAATGCGTTATAACAAGCTTGTGCTACTTTATTTGCTACATCTTCTGTAACATCAATTTTTGTTTGTGTGGCTATATTTCCTGCGATTGTTCCATAATCAATAAATTGTGATGTATCAATGCTATATTTTTCTGGTCTTATAGTCATGCTACTCTTTAAAGTTTTAAATGTATCTCCTTCTACTGCTGCATTTATATCTTTAGCCATACTCTTTACAGATTTTACTGCTTCGTTAGCATTGTCATCTATTCCTTCTGCAATACCTAATGGAATAAATGCAGATAAAGCTGCCATTACTTTCGATGGAGAAGCTATTCCAAATAATTCTTTAAACCAACCAGTAATATTTCCTACTAATCCACTAATAGCATTCCACAAATTAGGGTTATCTTTATTATTATTTATTCCTCTAGTGACTCCATTTACTGCTTGTCTACCTGCTTCTGTTGTATCAACTGTTTCTACTCCTCTTTCAACTGCATCGGCTAAACCTCTTGCTGCTTCTTCTGCACTCCAATTCTTATTGTTTATTGCATCTACACAGGATTGAATTCTTGACCTTGTTGTATTATCTAATCCTGTTAAATTATTTTCATATGCACTTTTATTGTTTTTTGCTAAATCTGCCCAAGCTTGAATTTGTTCTGGACTTAGTTCCTGTGTAGTACTCGTTATTGTTTGTATTAACAATTGCATTTCATTTGGTAAAGTAGATAATATTCGATTATACTCGTCTTTACTTTGTGTAGCTAAATTAGTCCATGCTTCTTTAAGCTCAGGTGTTAAATTCTCTGTTGTAGTGATACTCTCTAGAATTTGAGCTTGTGTTTCTGGGTTTGTTTCACTTAATGCAGTTTTAAAATCTTCAAAAGAATTTTTTGCTAAATTAGACCACGCTTCTACCATTTTGGGTGTCATTTCTTCTGTAGTATTTATATTAGTCAATATCTGTGCTTGTACATTTGGATTTACCTCATTTAAAGCTGTTATAAATTTTTCAGTTGATCCTTGAGCCATTTGTTGCCATTTTTCTTGTAAGACAGGAGACCATGTGTCTAAAGTTGTCGATTGTGTAAGCATTAGTAATTGTCCATACTCCGACATATTATTGTAGTTTTCTTCCCATTTTTCTGCACTATCTTTTACCATAGACTGTAATGTTTCTTCTGTTACTTCAAATGAAGTTATCATTTCTTCTGACAAAACTCCAGAGCTCTCTATCATTGATTGTGTCATCTTTTTATCACATTCCATAACTGTTTCTGAAGCATCGGCTACGCTGTTTTCTAATGTGTTAACTTCATTTGTTGTAGCTCTTAATATTTCTTGAGCCTTAGTAATCTCTGTCCAACTCGCATCTGAATTTTGAAGTTCTATTAATCTTTCTTGTGCCTCTTTTTGTTCATCATAAGCTTTATTTAACTGCATTTGCAATTTTATTTTTTCTTCTAATGACTGTTTATATAAATTTTGATAAACTTCTTGTTCAATTTCTTTTTTTCTCTTTTTTATAGTTTCCTCAATAGAATTTTGTAAGTCTCTGTTACTGCTAACTATTTCTCCGTTTTTCTTTATAATTTCTCCATCACGAGACAATTCCATGTCAAAACTTTCATTTAATTCATCAATTATAAAGTCTACTCTTTCTTCATATCCTTTTCTTACTTTTCCATTACTATTTACTAATCCATATAATTGTTTAGATAATGTTTCTGCTACTGATATCTCAGAATAGCTACTTGCAACAGTATCATCAATTGAATTCTTAAAGTCTTCATAAGATTTTATTGCTTCGTCAGTTGTATTTTTTAAATCTTGTATTGCTTTATCTGCACCTGTCAAAGTAGCCATTAGTCCTTCGCCTACACCAGTAAGTCCTACATTTAACATTTCTCCTAAATTTAGCTCTTGTTTATTAGCATATAATTTTTCTTTCCATTTATCCCAATACTCATTCCACCAAGCGCCAATATTTACTGCTACTTCTACTTCCATAGCAGCTACAGTTACAAGCAATCCCATTTTTAAGCTATATTTAAATCCTTTTCCTGCGCCAGATGCCATTAAACCTGCTCCTAGTCCAGTTTCAAGTGCTCCAATTACTTGCTTTTCTAAGTCTTTTTCTTTTATTCCACTAGTACTTACTTGTATACCTTGAAGTGCAATCATTACTCCATAGCCTATCTTTAGCCTTTGACCTAAATTTAATGTTTTAGCGTGTTTCCCTTTTCCAACATCTTTTAATAGTGTAGCTATACCAAATGCACCCGCAGATGTTCCTAAAGCACTCTCTAGTATACTAAATATGTCTATATCTCCGTTTAACATTCTTTCTGTTCCTAATGCTTGTAAAGTTATTCCAGTTATAGCTAATGTTATTCCCATAGATATTCTAAATGCTTGAGCAGCATTCATTTTCCCTAAATTCTTTAAAAAATTTGTTACAGTACTAGCTATCTTCCAAGTACCAAATGCAACTCCTATACCTATAATAACTTCTTTTATTTTATTTAAGTTGTCATATGTTCCGTCGAATACACCTAACCAATCTAATATTCTATTTTTGATTTGTAGTGCTTTGTTACTTATGCTATCCATTAAATTGTCATAGCTTTTCATGGCATCTAATAATCTTTGGTCTATTCCACCAATATTACTTCCAGATACTCCAGAAGATTTATTTTCATTTAGAGATATATTATTTATTTCGTCGAACCCTAACACTTGTGCTTTTAGTTTCTTAGCATTATTGTTTGCATCATCTAAATCATCTGCTAAATCTCCTGCACCAATATTTGCACTTAAGTTTACATCTTGTTCTATAATTTCAAATCCAAATAATTTTGCCAACATCTTAAGTAATTCATTTATTACCATTATAATTCCATTAATATATGGTAATATATTTCCTAAAAGTCCTTGCCATAAATTCCCCATATTTCTTTTGAATATTTCTATTTGTGCATTAAATATTCTTAATTGGTTTGCTGGGCTTTCCATTGTATTCGCAAAATCGCCTTGTGCAATTTGTGCTTGTCTCAATACTGTAATATACCTTAAAACTGTTTTTTCAGCTTGAGACATGTTTCTTATACTTTCTTCTATCCCTAAACTTTCTGCAATTGGTTTTAAGGATTGCTCTGTAATATCTAATCCTAATTCTCTTAAAGGTTCAGTTTGACCTGCTAATCCTGCTCTTAGTTTAGTCATGGCTTCTTCTGGATTTATATTATATAAAGATGCTAAATCATATCCAATCTTAGTCATATTTTCAGATAAAGTATATGCATATTTTGCACCTATTCCCATTGATTTTGACATAGAATTAAACAAAGCTTGGTATCTCATGCTTTGCTCTATATTTACTCCAAGTTTTTTTTCTAATTTTTCTTGGAAATTCATAGCTTGTTCATAATATTGGTTTAATCCATCTAAACCTTTTCCAAAAGAAACATTGAATAAATTGACTGTCTCAGTATAATCTATACTGGCTTGTGTCATATTCTTAATCCAACTAACAGCCTGTTTTGCACCTAGAACAATGGCACCAAAGTTTATAGTTTTCTTTAATGCATCAAGTACACTTACAGTTTCATTTGCACTCTTTTTAAAGTTGTTTAGTCCTGTACTTTTATTTAAATCATTTAATTCAGTTTTTAAGCTATTGACACTATCTTTAATCTGTTCTACTTGTCTAATAGCTTCTTGTGCTGATACTTTTATTTGGTCTTCTAATGTATATGCATTATTGTCTGCCCTATTTATTCACCCCTTTGATGCTCTAATATAGCTTTTCCTCTTTTCATATTTTCTTTTATTTTTTGTGCAACTTCTATTTTTTTATCTTTTTCCGTTTTTACACTTAAGTCTATTGGTTTTGATAAGTATTTTGTATTATTACTTAAAGAACTTACTATAGCAATATGGTTATAATATCCTTGCAACCAAGATTGAAAATTAACCATTTCCTGTTGTTCTTCTACTCTTCTTTTTTCTTTTTCTATATAAACATTTCGGTATGCCCAAAGCAAGTCTGGGTCATCGTACCAAAACTCATGCAAAGGCATACCGAATTTGAATAGCTAATGGTATTAAATATTTTTCAAATAATTCTGTTAATGACTTTATTTTTTCCCCTTTAGGCTCTATATTTTTATTATCTTCGCTTTCTTTTTCTTCTTGCCATTTGGGGATTTTTGAAAAGCCACATATTGTTGCATTAGGAAGCTGTTTATTTCTCCTATTTCTCCCCCTTCTTCAATATATTGATTAAGCAATTTTATAGCTTCATCTTTTGTAATAGTTGGTTGCTTTGCTAATAGTGCTGTATAAAATAGCATATTAGTTGTTTTAACTGGCTTTTCTTCTAATTCTAATAATTTTAATCCCATGTCTTCTGCTTTTACTATATCTTCTCTAGTTGGATAACCTAGTTTGTAAGTATTTTCTCCAACTTCTATTTCTAATAGTTCTTTACTCATTCTAATTTACCTCCATTTTTTGCTTTTATTCTGTAGTTAATAAAGCTGTTACTTCTTCACTTGTTTTATCTATTATGTCTGTTGGTGTAATTACTAATGTTGCTTCAATAGCACTATTTAACGAAATAGCATTCTTTCTTGTTGTAGCACTACCAGTAATTACTGTTCCTGTTCCATCTGGATATTTAACTAAGAAATCATGTATTGCTCCATCACAATATGGCATTACTTTTTCAAAGTAATTTTTTTCTGTATAATTGTAAGTAAATGTTTGTGATGGACTATCTTCTCTACCAGCCACATAAGCTTTTTTCTTCCTCTTTAATGTTGTTACTTCAATTTGTTCTGGATCTGAACCAGTATCTGGTGTATCCTTAATTTCTACTAATTCTTCAAATTTACTTTGAGAATTTTTTACATATAACATTGTACCAATGTCAGATTGTCCTATTATTTCGTCCCTTAAAATTACCTCCTATAAATAATATTATTCTTTATTTTACCAGTAAACCTTATCGTTTCTCTGGCTATATTAGTATCTGCATTAGGAATAGTTCGTGGCTCTGCTCCTAATAATTTATAATGTTCCTCAAAAACATCGTAGATAAGTTTTGTTAATTCTCGTATAATTGTATTTCTTGAAACTTTTTTAGTTCCAATACTTTTATCTGTTGTATAAATTTCTATTTCAAATATTACTTGATATCTAGGCTCTCCATATTTTAAAGTTTCTTCATCTAAAATAATTTTGCATTCTGGAATTATTACTAATGGGAATATATTGCTTTCAGTAGGAGCATTTTTAAATACTTCTGGACTATATATTGATTTTTGTTTTATGTATTGTTTAGCGTATTGAAACATATTTTCATATATATTTGGTCTCACTTTATCTTCCTACCTCTCTTAATATTTCCTCTTTAGCTATTTCGGGAAATCTTTTTTGTATATCTTCTAACGCATTCCAAAACTCTTTATGTGAAATTTGTCCTTTAGTCCATCCAAAAGTTCCATCATCTTTAGGATAAAACCAACCTTTTTCTCCATGTTTGTTAATATCATATTTCCAACCTGCTAGATTTAAAGCTTCTGCTATATGTGGATTTTTAGAGCCGACAATTCCTGTACCATATTCTCTATACATTGCTTTTGCTTCGTCGTTTTTTATTCCAGAAATAGCAACATTATTTTCTATTTTTGTTGAAATTTTATATGTTTCTCTATAACCTTTTTTATTTACTACTTCCTTTAATATTTCATCTGCCATTCTATCTGCTATATTAAATGCTGCTTTTGAATATTGTTTCTTTCGTAATTCTAAATTTTTTATCCATTCATTTAAGCTAACTAAAGATAATCTTCTTTCAAACTTTGCCATATTACCACCTACTTATTAGGTAACTTTTCAAAGTATATTGCTATTTTTCTATTTTGCTCTCTTACACTATCAATTCTATAATTTGCATTATCTCCATTGACTCGTTCATTTTCTGGTGTTGTATCTTCTATATATGCTAGGTCATTTTCTTTAAACTTTCCTAGATATTTATCATAGTCTATTAATACTTTTTGCATTTTACTTACTTTAGTTCCATATTCTTCTACTTCACTTGTACCACTTAAAGGTTGTATATTTTCTTTTCCTATAAATTTTGGGGTATCGTAAGTACTTATTTTATTACCAAAATCATCTATATCATCTTCTAAAAAACTAGCAATATATAACGTTTTCTTTTTCCATTTATTTCTCATTCTGGCACCCCTCCAAATGGTGGTGGTAATTCATTTAGCAAATCTTGTGAAAGTCCTGCTCTTGCATAGCTTTCACTTAATCCATTTTCTGAATATGATGTTAAATTTTCATCTCCACTTAAGTTATATAACTCAATGGCACATTTTGTTTGCCAGTCCTGAGCTCTTTCGTTCGGTAATTCACTTATCGTTTGATTAAAAGGATAAACTAATCTAAGATACCTTTGTTTAGCTCTCTTAAGCTTTAGTTTAAAAATTTCATCTTTGCTATTGTCAGAACTACTTTCTAAAATTTCAGTCCTCATTTCTTTTAGTTGTTCTTCTTCGGTTATCATAGACTAGTCCTCCTCTCTTTATTGATTTTTATTTTCTGTTTTAGCTCCCTGTGCTTTTCCTTGGGCTTTCTTTTCTGTTTCTTCTTGAGCAATTTTAGCTCTTTCTTTTGTTTCTTTTTTTGCTTTGGCTTCTGCTAATTCTTTTTCATATTTTTCTTTATCAAAATAATATGGTTTTTCTATATCTATATTGAATTTGATTTGTATTTCTCTTAATGTATATATTTGATATCCATTTGGTAGGTCTTGAGCTTGACCTACCTTTTGAATACCTTTTTCTATTGATACATTTATAGGAAACATTTTATCTTTTTCAACTAGATATACTTTATCCTTAATTATTGTAAACATAGTTTGTTTCCTCCTTATCCATTAGTTACTAGTTTTGCCATTGGAATAGTTTTATGTGGCATTTTTCTTTTCCAACTTTCACTTGCCCATAATTCTGTATCATTATATACAAGTTTTTTAGTTTTTGGTTCAAAGCTAAATCCATTTGGGTGTAATCCTTCTGTTACTCTTGTAATTAAAGTATCTTGACCACCATTTTTTGTAGGTTCTCTCATTGCTTCTACTGGATAACTTTGATTTCCTTTACCCATTAAAATACTTCCAACTCCTAATAGATAAGTTGTATATTCTTTTTGTCCAGATGCACTTGAGCTTTCAGCTACTGGCATACCGTCATCTACTATTACTAATTTTCCATTATAATCTGCAATAGATAATTGACTTGTAATTCCTCTTGGGTCTGTATATTTTCTAAATTCTAATAATTGCAAGTTCTCAAGAGTTTTTGCTACATCAGAGTGCATTACTGCTAATGCAAAACTTTCTTTATGGTCTCCTAATGCTTTTGTTATTGCATCATTAAGAGTTGTTGCTCCAATTAAGTTTTTGTCTGTAACTGTAGATTCTTTTGTTGCAATGTTATAAACGTGTTGTGATAATTCGGTATCACTTTGAATACCAAAAATACCGTTTAGCATTGCTATAATTTGTTTTTGTCTATATTTATTCCAATATTTTGCTACTCTACTTATAATATGTCCCATTGGGTCTGCTTTTTGGACATCTCTTACGAAATCTCTTGCAGTCCAAGCTTTCATTCTCTTGTAAGCTACACCACTTTGTGTATCTCCTTTTACTTCTGATGTTGTTACATCTGTTTGACCATCATTTACTTGTGGTGCTTCACTATCAATATCTTTTAAGAATGGTATTGTATATTCTAATCCTGCACCTTGTAAATATTGTTCAATTTCTGGGCTATTTACAACTGCCCCACTATCTAATAGTGCTGTTAATACTGGGTCTGGTTCTGCTCCCCATCTGTTAATAAAAATTTCCTCATCGAATGGAATACCTAAATATGTACCTGCCCTTAAAATTCCTCCTTTTAATTAAATAATTGTTTATACCCTTCTGGGTTTTCTGCTTTATATTTTACTTGTTCGTTGTAACTTAATTTTATGAATGCTTCTTTTGTCATAGGCTTATCTTGTTCTCCTCCATTTGGCTTTGGAGCATTATCAATTAATTCTTGTCTTACTTTTGCTTCTGCTTGTTCTCTTTGTTTTGTTATTGTATTAACAAAATTTTGAGCTAGTATTTTTGTAGTTTCTATATCTTCATTAGAAATTCCTTTTACAAGACTTTCTAGTTCCTTGTCATCAGTTACTACTTTTGACAAAATTTTTTCTGCTTGAATTTGACTTCGTTCTATTGCTAAGTCTTTTTTTGTTTTAGCAATATCATCTAATTCTTTTTGTTTCTTTTGTTCATCTGTTAATTGTGAGTTCTTATATCCTTCTATTTCTGTTGTCTGATTTTTTACAGTGTCTTTTAATTGTTTGTTTTCTTTTTTTACTACTGCTACGTCATCAGTATATTTTTTAAAAGGAACATAATTATCTCCAATTAAATCTTTAATTGCTTTTGTTCTTGCTTCTACATCTAATTCTGCATTATTTAAAATATTTCCTAATTCTTCGTCCATTTTTCTTCCCTTTCTCACTTAAACCGTTTTTTACCGTGCCGTCCACGTATCGTAAGTGGCTAAACTTTAACCCTCGTTAGCTGAGATATTTTTTATACTTTGATTTTCCTTTTTCTTGCTCTTATCTTCATTATCTATGGTACCGACATTTTTGTTGTTACCATTTATAACATTTGATACTGCTTTTCTCCAAAGGTCATCTCCGTAATATTGTTTTGCCTTTTCAAATACTTCATTTGGGTCATTGAATAATCCAATAACACTAAATGCAATATCTGGTGGGCATTGTGCATTCATTAAATTCATAAGTGCCTGTGTCTTTACTAAAATATTGTCTGATTTGTTTCTTGTAAATTTAATATCTATATCACTTAATTTTAAGCCTTTTAAATTATCTGATTTGCCTTTTAATTTTTCGTTGCATATGCTTAAAATTAATTTTAAAAACTGTCTTTCTGGCTCCTTAAATGAAAGTTCGTCTTGTTTTGCTCTTTCATCTGCCATAGTCCAACCCTCTCCAAGTAATCTTGCTTGTCCTGTGTCTCCTCCTGATGGTTTATCATTAAGTCTTGGTATTCCTACTATCGTTAAAACATCATCATAAATGCTGTCTTTATATGTTTTTGTTTTAGCGTTATCCATTTTTTGACTTAATAATTTTACATCTGCAGGCTTATTAGGTTCAGAAGTAAATACTTCCATTGCGCCTAATTTTATCAACCTTTTATGTGTTTCTATATCTACTTGTTGATTTACATATACTAATAAGCTTTGTACAAACTGTTCTATATCATCAAGTTCATTACTTGTTATTCTATTTATTGCATTTAACTGTGATATTACTAATTCAATTAAACCTATTCTGTTCTTATTTAAAGGATATTCTAAAATTCTAAAACCTTTAATTAATAATGGATATGGGTTAGGTAGTTTCTTTTTTCTTCCTAAAAGTCCTTTGCCGTATAGTTGTTTTAATTCCAATTTTCCAAATTGATTTGTTAATACCATTACTTTATCTTCTAAATAGATAGTATATTCTTGATATTCTCCTATTTGTGGTGTATCTTGTGTTGTTATCAATTGAGTAAAATTTTGTATATATCCAGCAAATAACTGCTCTTCTTTTATTCCTGTACTATAAACAACAAATGTTTTCTTTGGGTCTGGAATTGATATTTCAAAAGGTGCTTCATCTTCATCTTCTGGTTTATCTATATCAGCCCACCTATAAGCCGTTCCTATCTTGTACCACCACTCTGCTAACTCTTTATCTTTACTAGCTTTTCCTTCACTTTCCATATATTTGTTTAGCAAAGATATAGCTGGGTTTGTTTCTTCTGTGTTTTTTTCTCCTTTTTGCACGTATTGGACTGGATCTCCAAATACATAAGATTTTTTAAATTCAACAATTTCATATGCATGGTTAACTAATATTTTGTTGTTTATTTCTGGTCTAACAACCTTTATTTTATCTAATATAGGTTGAATCCCTTTATAATAATTATCTAAATACTCTATTTCTGTAACGTTTTGATAATGTATTGATAATATTTCTGGTAATTTTCCTATAATATTTTCTGGTGTAAGTTCATCTTTTGACAAATTACAGTAAATAACTTTTCTTCCAGAAAATCTATTACGTTCATTCTGTGTATTGGTTTCTTCTTCATTTTTTTCTGTTGCATCGTCTATAATTTCTTGAACAACGTCTTTTTTTTCGTTTTCTTCCCTTCTATCTCCTCCATAAACAAAAACAGGTTGCGAATAGATTATAGGTAAACTATATCTTTACACAACCTATTCTTTAAGGTTAATGGAGATGAATTAGTTTAGATACTCAATCCCTCCACCTAATGTATCTATTTCCCAAATTATTTTTTGAAATAATTTTCTACTTGATACATTATATCATATATTCTTGGTAATTCCGAATTATGTAAACTTTCTTGCTTCTCATATTCATATTTTTGGCACTTTTCTACATATATTACATAATCTCCCCAACTATCCTTATCTTTTTTTATTTTTTTCATATAATCTTGCTTATTGTTTCCATATCTATACTTAAAGCATTCTTGCCAATGCTTACATTTCCAACAAATATTTTTCCTTAATTTCCTCCTATATATCTTTCATTGTAAATATATGAGGGTTATCTAATATAGTCTCATATAAACCAGTAGCAAGCAATTCAATAGTATGTTCATCTTGGTTAACTTGTAAATCATATTTACTTGCTATGCAATGCAATAATTCGTGTATAAACGTTTGATTTTGTACTTTTTGTGAAAACTTGCTAGCAATAGTTATCTTTTCTTCATCTGTTTCTGTTTTTCCGTAATAATCGCCTTTTACTTCTATTATTTCTGGCTGCTTTATTATTTCATATTCTTTATAACCTATTTTTACTTTGTTATTTTTCATTATCTTCCTCCAATAAATTTAAAATGTCATTTTTAGTTTTGTTCACATACATTTCTATTACTCTTTGTAATTGTTCATTTCCAAAAGTTTGAAATGTGGATTTAGTTTTACAATACCTTTTTATTTTTTTTACTTTTTCTTTAGGTATAGAATTTTTGGCAACTTGAATTACCATTTCGTATGCTTCTTTCCATTTTTTATTAACACCTGTTGTAAAATTAAAAATTTCTTGATTTTCGTCTTCTAATATACTTATTGCTTCTTCTAATTCCATAATTCCTCCTATACACCTAACTTACTCCTATCTAATGGTTTTGGCTTGTTTGGTCTACCTCTTAATAAAATTATTTCTGTTACAAATAATATTGCAGAGTCAGGCGCATCATCATTTCTGTTTGGATAATCAAAGCTATATGTGGTTAAATTTTTCATAAATCTGCCATAATCACTATTGGACTTATATTTCCCTTTAGGTTTGAAATATATTAGTTTTCGTAATGTTCCTTGATTATCTTTAATTCTCTGTTCTTTTTTTACTGTGCTATATTTTTCTGTAATAGTACAATAATAAATCCCTCTATCTTCTAGCATTTTGTCTAATAATGCTTTTAATGATGTATCTGTGTTATTTTCTATTACTAGCCAAGTAATATGATGTTCTTCTATTTTTGCAATAATTTCTTCGTATAATTCTGTCATTGCTTTTTTCTTAAAAATAACATCTATCATATAATAATTTCTACCATCTGTTTTACATATTGGCATTGAAACATTGTCTTTTCCTCTTCTTGTAGTGTCTAATACTGCAAGAGAATAATTGCTATATGCTGTTGTTCCATCTTCGTTCACTGGTAACTGGTCATAATGATTTAGTAATTCATCTGCAAAATCCAGTCCTTCTGCTGGTATTGGATCTTGTTGGTATACACAAGCCCATTGAAATTCATCTGTAACATCTCTTAATTGTCTTGCTTCTTCTGTTGTCATTACTGCTTCACAAGTAGTTTCATCATTTTCATCTAGCAATGGCACTCTTATAACTACTGTAGTACCATCTTTACTTTCCCATACATAATTAAATTTCTTACTTGGTACTAATTCTGATATTGCTTCTCTATCTGCTATTATTCTGTTTAATATATCCTCTGGCGACCACATTGTACCTGCAAATACGAATTTTGTACTATCTCCATCACGTCTGTTTATCCAGTTACCAGTCCATTTATTATATAAAGACTGATGTATAGAACTATCTGTTGCTTCCTCTGCACCTTTTGTCATATCATCAAATATCATTGCTTTATTGGCTCTTTTACCTGTTACTTGTCCATCTCTTGATACTGCAATATGAGAGGCTGGTACGCTACTATCTTTTAATTTCCAGTTATATACCTCTTTTGTAGCAAATGGATTGTCTCCATATTGTTGATAGTCTGGAAATACATCTCTAAATCTTTTATCTGTTATAATTTCTCTTACATTTCTACTAAACCCTGCTACAAGGTCATCTGAATAGGACATTCTAATTATTGAATTGTTTTTATTTACACCGTATAGCCAAGCTGTCCAATATGTCAATGTAACAGATTTTCCTGCACTTGGTGGATAAGAAGCCACTATATACTTTAATTTATCTGAAAATGTAATTTTATTAAGATAAAATAGAAATGGCTTTAATATTCCTCTCCTACCTGCTAATACTCTTTTAGCATTGTTCATTTCCATATAATCAAAGAAATGCTCTAATGACCTTCTTCCTGCAAATGCCATTGATTTTTCATACAGTTTGTAGTATTGTTGTTGATATTCTAAATCGCACTTAACAATTCTATTTTCTGTTGCTGGTACTAAAAAGATAATTGCATATTTACAAGCATTCAATTCAATTTCTTGTCTATTAACTTGTCCCACACCACTATCAAAATATTGTAATAGTAATTGATATAAGCTATCACACATTGTATAGTATGTGTATTCATCTATTTTCTTTTTTGTTTTTAAAAGATGTATTATTTCTTGTATTGTTTTTTCATATTCTTGCCTTTACATCACACCTTTAATCCTTATTTGTTTGTCACATTTTGGGCAATAAATTGTTCCCGAACCATCTTTTCCTATAAATACATCATATACACTATATTCAAATAAACAGCCACATTTGCAACGATACCTTTTAGTATTTTCTTCTAATATTTTCATATTATCACACTCTTATTTCTAAAGTCACTTTTACACTTTTATTGTTAATTCTACATTTGTTGGAGCATGTGCACTTCTATCAATATCAACATAAAATTCTGTAACATTGTTCTTTATTATGAAATCTTCTATTTTTTCTTTTAACTCTTGTAATCTTTCTTCCATTTTGTATTACTCTCCTTTATATTTTTTTACATAATATGTTTTTGATATTTCAACATCAACCACTTTATCTGGCTCTATGTTTGAAGATATTGATATTTTTGTCACATCATCAATGTCTTTTGCAATTTCATTTGCTTTATTAATTATTGTCTCTCCTATGGCTTTGATAGCTTCTTCTATATTATCACCCATTGGCACTATATAATTTCTTCCTACGTTTATTTTTTCTTTTATTTCTCGTACCTTATTTTCCATTACTAATTTCCTCCAATTCTTTCTTTCCAAATTCTGTTTTTGGGAAACCCACTAATTCTACTAAACTATACTTTGACAATTCTAATGCTATCTCTATTCTTCTTGCCATTGTATAATGTAGTGGTAATTTTCCATTTAGTATGTTTGATATATTATTTTTGGATATAGTTCCACCTTTTGCGGAAAAATGAAGTTCATTTAATCTATTTACTAAATCCTGTTGTGTCATATTCTTTTTTTGTAGTATTAGCTTTATATATTGTCCTATTTGCATTATTTTTTACCTAGCTTTCTCGCTCTTTTTTCTGCTTTTCTTTTCTTGTTTTCAGCAGTTTTTGCAAATTGTTCTGCATATTTTCTTTTTCTTACTTCTTTATTAGATTTACTATGTAATCCCATATCTATCCCTCCAAAAATGCTAGTCCTTTATCTGTTTTACATCTTATTTCACTTAATCTAGCACATTTTCTAAATAATTTTTCTGTGTATAGTCTATTATATATTTTATTTTTACCACCCCAAAAGCCTTTTGGGTTCTTTATTTCTATTCCTTTTTCTATTTCCCACTCTTTTATGGTTTGTTTTCTTTCATATTTTTTCATAACTTCCTCCTATGCTACTAATCTTCTTTTTCTACACTCTTTAAAACTATTTAAACTTAATTTAAAACACTCTTTATTTAAGAATAATCTTCTTAATTCTTTATCTTCTGTAATAGCATAGTTGTCATTTAGTGGGTCAAATTCTATATATTGGACATTATTTATCCTTTCTTGTATTTCTTCCCATTTCTCTGTTTCTTTGTTAAATTCTTTTGTTATTTTTGCTATTATTTGTACTTTCATACTACTTCATCTCCATTTCCTTGGCGACAGAGTGAGGTGCCGACCCCCAAGCTTTTTACAACTCCAATTGTTTTCAAGACAATGCTTACAGCCGTGTAAGTTACTCTGCCATGTATGGGATTTTAATTTTATTTTCAACGCAGGTATCCCAACTTTTTACTGACGCATATCTGGAAGCTACCCATCCTCTGGCGATAACCTATGGACTTGCACCATATACCTTACTAGGTACGCATTTCTTAGCAGGAAAGCTCCAAACTTTTTGGATTAGGTTACCATATTGGAGCGAAGTGTTTTTATTTTTATCACAACTACCCTCGCAAAGTTGATATATAGCATATTTTAGGTTTTCTTGGCATTTATACAGGCTAACCTACAACCCATATATAGCTTTGCTCTGTGATATGCAACACAGTTAAAGAGCATGGCTGGAGAACTCAGGTTCGAACTAAGAATTAGAGGTTCAAAGCCTCTTGTGTTACCTATTACACCATTCTCCAATATATGTGCGGATACTTTATAGTCCACCCGCAAAGCCACTCCAAGATTTTTGGTATACCTGACAGACCTTTAAAACTGCCTCTGGTCTGAATAGTTGGACTTGAACCAACTCTAAATGCTCCCAAAGCACTCGTGCTACCATTAAACACTATATTCAGATATATAGGAGGAACTTGTCCTCCAAGGAATAACATAAAAAATAATAATAAAAATATTTTTGTGCATTTCTGCACTGGTCAGGACTGATAGACTTGCACTATCTTCTACAGTTTTGGAGACTGTGGTTTTACTATATAAACTAAGTCGAGATAGCTTGAGGAATGATACATCACTCCTCCTCATTAAACAGAAAATCATCTGTTTAATATATATAATGGTTGCAGGTAGGATAATCGAAATCCTGTCTTTGGCTAAGGAAACCAACATGCTACCACTACACCAACCTGCGATGTATAAATATATTATTAGACTTTCGCCTTACAAATAGTTATCTTTTTAATTATTCAACCACTAGGAAGATAAATCTGAATTATAAGTAGCGACCTTATAACTTTTTACCCCTGTTCAAGCACTGTAGTGCTTTACCCTACATACGATTGATTACGTATAAATTTCACCCATCATTCAGATAATTTGTTAATTTTTTGTATTAAACTCAATCTAATACCAAAATGTTCTGTTTCTTTATCTCGTATTGGGCTACTTTAACCTAGTTATGTCTTATAGTTCCTTTTCAAGAACTTCACGAGAAATAGCCTTATTTAGCATTACCTACATTGCTTCATATTTGCTAGATATGAGTTGCAGGCTTATTGTACACTGTACCGTCTATTGCGACTACGACAACTCTAGTATTTTATTAAACGATAAATATCTGCACATTATCTAGTTTTGAGTTTTACCTCTTCTCTACACATATTTCATAAGTTCTATGTATAGAAAGCAACCTTCTAAAAGTATCCTTTTAGCTGACTACTTGTTGGATAATTCCAAGCTGTATGATATTACAGTTTAGCACTTGGGTAATAATATATTTATTGGAGCTTTCTGTAAGACTTGAACTTACTACTGTAGTTTACAAGACTACTGTTTTACCAGTTAAACTAAGAAAGCATATACAGGAATTGCACTATTTTCTAGTACATTTCCAGAAACCTTTTCTACTCTTGGTAGATAGGTAAATTGTGTAGATAAGGATTTGCACCTTATATGAATAACTTTTGAGCTTTACTTACTCTGGGATATCTCCGCCACTATTTCGCGCGTTATTCTGCACCGCACAGTGTCTACTATTACCATTCAGCAATAATGGGTCTTTCCACCGTACTCTACCGCCGTTTAGTTTTACCATATCACGCACTAAACGTAATATGTCTATTCCACCACTACACATTTATTTCACAATTCTTTAACTATATATTACATAGTTAGTGATTGTTGAAAACTAAACACAATCAAAAATTATTCTTAATTCTTCAAAAATATCTGCAAGTATTCCAGTTTGTTTTCCTACTTTTCCGTTAATAGTGTTTTGTTCTGGTTCGAGTTCTCCTTTTATCTTTTGACATAGTGGAGTACTTCCATTTATTCTTGATTTAATATCTCCTACCATTGCCAATATTTCATAAAGTTTTTTTTCATTTTCACTTAAATTATCTAGCACATTATTTCTTTTATTTTCTTCCATTTCTACTCCTCCTCAATTTTGATACATTTATTTTCCCATTTTTTATAAGCATCTAAATACAATTCTTTTTTATCTCCATTGTATGTTAATTCATAATACATACCGTCAGATACTGTTGTACTTACTAATGCTTTATTATTTTGCAATACTTTTACTGACCACACTATAAAAATATCTTTTTCAGTTATTTCAAATTTGTCTGTTTTATCTGCTCTATTGTTAAAATAATCTAATATTGTTTTTTTGCATAATTCTAAAAATTTATCATTTCCCATTTCTATTCCTCCTACTTCTTAAATATTGAACTTAATATCCAAATAATAAATGCTACCGCTAGTCCGTGCCAATAAGTCCATACAAAACTTATTCCAAATGCCCATATTATAAATGAGCCTATTCCCCACATTACTAGACCTGAAAAGCCAAATGCTAATACTATCAATAATAGTCCTAATAAAATAAACATTATTATTCCTCCCTAACGAATTTTCCATACTCAACAGCTGTTGTATACTCTATTCTACAACCTCTTGCATCTTGCCAACCTTTCATAAATACTACAGCATCTGCTTTGTCTAAAAGTTCAAGACTTTTTGATAAATAATAGATTGGACTTTTGTTTTCTGAAATATCTAATACTGTATCTATCACTTCATGCCCTTGTTCTTCTAACTGTTTTACTAATTCTTCTCTTTCTTTTCTTATCTGTTCATTAGTTTTGCCTCTCATAGGTTGACTAATCATTATTTTCATCTTATAATTCCCTCCATCTTACCCCTAATGTTCTTATCTTATAGTTCTTAAACATTGTTTTTAATGTCTTATTGATTACATTACCTTTATAAAATAACCACGGATTTACAAAATATTGTGTATTTTTGCTGTTTTTACCTTTGTAAAGTATATCTTTATCTATTAAGCTTTTTATTACCTTAGATAGTTTTCCTGTACTTATTCCCGATATCTCAGATAAAGTTTGAAAGCTTAGCTCCCTCCCGTTATCATACTTAATACAACAATCTTCGTATCCTATAAATGGAGCTACTGAATATAAGAAAGCTTTTTCATAAGTGTCTAATTCAGGCATAACAGCTCTTATTTCTTCTATATTTCCCTTGTAAAAGCTCCCTGAATTCCAGTCTTGTTTTGTTTTCTTATATGGAGCAGTATATCTACTCTCTTTTATCTTTCTATAAGCCTCTACAGAAGCCCATCTTGTTATTTTATCCCCTGGTTTTATTTCATCTACAAACTTTTTTGTAACTGTGTCATATATTAATCTTGCCCTATACAATGCACCTCTATGTCGCTTATATCAATGCTTTTCCTCTCATAGTTTCACCACGTGAAGTTATCAAAAATCAATATTTCCTTACTCTTTTATGACTTTGAACCCTATTTTTTACATTTCTATTACTCTATATATAATCGGGCGTCGCCTCACTATTGGATTAAATTGTTTAGGATAAACAAAAAAGAAGTCGTTAGTTAAACAGACCACTTTTTGTAGTCCACTTAGCTAATGACTCCTTTTTATGCCATTACGCTTTATTCAATTTATTATATTTAAACATACTTTTTTATTCTTGTCAAGTACTTTAGCTTTACAAAATAAAATTCCTTAAATTTAAAAGTAAATTCCACCGAAAGACTAAGTAGAATTTAGTTTTGGAA
>OIZB01000470.1_pt1 | contig 31898 bp, 30 predicted proteins | sample 1588401 | NCBI WGS metagenome assembly OIZB01 (sample SAMN03283270) | human gut metagenome | biome: human-associated habitat; material: feces | host: Homo sapiens | place: USA | collected 2013
GCTTGGGAGCCTGGAAGGAACTGGGAGAACAGGTACCGGAAGCCTGTGAGATTCCGGAAGCCGGTGACATAAAGGAACTGATGGGAACAATCCGCAAAATGTACGACAGACTGCCGCCCAACAGGATCGGCAGTGACGGACGCCTGATGGAATGGATGGAGGAATACGAGGAAACAGAACCCGGACACCGCCATATTTCCCATCTGTATGGGCTGTACCCCGCCGGAGAGATTACTGCAGACGGCACCCCTGAACTGGCTGAGGCTTGCCGCAAGACCCTGGAATACCGCCTGTCCCACGGCGGCGGACATACCGGATGGAGTAGGGCATGGATCACGAATCACTATGTCAGCCTGTGGAACGCTGAAGCAGCATATGACAACATCCGGAAGATGTTGGAGGTCTCGACCTATCCTAATCTGTTGGACAAACATCCTCCGTTCCAGATTGACGGCAATTTTGGGATCTGTGCTGCCATGAATGGGATGCTGGTTCAGAGCAATGAGGAGAGAATCCTGCTTCTCCCTGCATTGCCGGCTGCATGGAAGACCGGCGCCGTACGGGGAATGCATCTGATAGGAAATCTGGAACTTTCCATGAGCTGGAAAGACGGAAGAATCACTGGTGCCGTTTTTACTGCATATTCGGATGTGGATACTGTGGTGAAATATAAGGAGACCGAAAAAAGACTGCAATTAAAGGAAGGTGAGATTAAAGATATAATGCAGTATTGACAGGTAAAAAAGTGGTAGTTTGATGTACTTAGGGCTGGCTGTCGCACCAGCGACTTGGTACAATACCTAGGGAAAGATAATTAGTTACGAAAGAATATGGCAGGAAGCATACATAAAAGATTGTTGGGAATATCAGCAGGAAAAATGTCCGGGAATAGCATTATCCCGGATTGAGAAAGTATTGTATCAGCTGGACAAGGAGAAGGGCAATAAGGTAATATATTATTGCATGCCGGAACGGAAAAGGAGGATTCCTCCGACGGAAGGAATCGTCTGCGGAATGGAGATTAGTATGGAATATATATCAGATGCACAGGCAAAACAGATGATCTTAGAGGTAGGCCGCAGAATGTATCAGGGCGGCTTTGTGGCAGCGAACGACGGGAATATCTCCTGTAAAGTCGGAGATAATGAGATCTGGGTAACACCTACGGGAGTTTCTAAGGGATTTATGACAGAGGACATGCTGGTAAAACTGGATCTGGACGGGAATGTGTTGGAGGGAACGCACAAGCCTTCCAGCGAGATCAAGATGCACCTCAGAGTATTCAAAGAGAACCCGAAAGTACAAGGCGTGGTACATGCACATCCTCTGACGGCGACGGCGTTTGCCTGTGCGGGCATCAGTCTGGAAGAACCGGTGCTGATGGAAGGGGTTCTGTCCTTGGGCTGTGTGCCGCTAGTGCATTTTGCCCTGCCCGGCACAGAGGAAGTGCCGGAAGCGGTGGCACCCTATTGCCGGGAATACAATGCTGTACTGTTAGCAAACCATGGCGCACTGACCTGGGGAGATAACCTCATGCAGGCATATTACCGCATGGAGACCACGGAATATTATGCGAAGATCCTGATGATGAATAACTTTATCTTAGGGAAGAAGACGTTGTTGTCCCAGGGACAGATCGACGATATTATCAAGATCCGTGCAGGATGGGGCATCACCACGGGTGGCAGACCCATCGGACCGGAGGGCGCGCAGAATCTGGAGGATATCTGCATCTCCCGGAAGCGGTGATTTGTTTTTCCGGACACAGTAGCGCGATAGCACGATTCGTAAGCTTATGATAGAAGGTCCTGTTAGAGACTTTTGCGAAAGCAGCCTCCAACAGGACCTTTTTTTGTGCGTTATTTGTGTAATTGCATAGAAGCAGGCAGGGGGAAAGCTCCTATAGGACACAGATTTTTCACAGAGGTATGGATGTTGATGGACAGTGGGGAATATTATCTGGATGGCATGACCCATGAAGAAGCAGAGAGTATCCATTGCCAGAGCACTGGCGGGACAGCCGGCGATCCTTCTGGCGGATGAGCCTACCGGTGCTCTGGATCAGACCAGCGGCAGAGAAGTACTGAAACTGTTCCGGGAACTGAACGATATGGGCAACACAATCGTCATGATCACCCACGACCTGGGCGTAGCACAGTCGGCGAAACGTATTGTGCGTATTGTGGATGGGCAGCTACAGGAATAATTACAATTTACGAGATATCAAATGTTGTCTCCGTTCCAGCCCCAATATTTTACGGTCTGATACTTTACATAGACATGATCCGGAGCGATGTTCATGATCTCATGAAAGATATTGCAGATCTCTGCGGTTAGTGCAGAAAAGGCAGTGGCATCTTCTCCGCCGAAAACACTGACTTCTACCATAGCCAGCGGTTCGCTGTTGCTGCCACGAAAATATAAGTTATAATTCGGCTCAAAGCCAAGCATAAGCCAGCTCTCGGATTTGCCGGGAACAATAGAGATGGCCTGTCCCAATCGGGTTTTCAGAGCCTGCTCCTGTTCAATGGAGATGGGAGTACTGATTTTGGAATTAATAAAAGGCATAAGATATCCTCCTTAAAAAATTTTATCTGTCTCTATAGTAAATCCAGAAATGGCGGGAAGCAAGTCACTTTTTTCCTTTTGATGGCTTTGGTATTTGATTTTCTGATTTTGAGCATAAAAGAGTCCCATTTTGCAAAAACTCCTGGTAACACAATGCGAAAGGCAGGAAAGAGAAATGCAGATGCGGGACGATCTTGGAATTACAACAAAACTGGAAAACGGCAAGGCTTATCTGGAATTTGTACTGCCGGAAAAGATTGGGCGTTTGCTGTCCGCTTTACAGATCGAGATCTGGGAAGAAGCGGAGGGCGAACGCCTTGTTTTTCATGGAGAATATGCTCCGGAAGAGTCAGATTGCATGACGGCGTTGCTGCTGCGGCCGCATCTGTGGGACGGCTTGCGGGATCCCTATGTCTATCTGGTGAAGGCGCAGGGAAGGTTCGGAACCGTGGAGTATGGAGAAAAGACAGGTTGCACGGAGAATGAGGAAGAATCAGATCCTGCTGAGGATATAACCGGGGCAGTGGAAGTGTATTGGCGGCAGGAACTGACCATTTATGACGTGCGTGTCGTAGATAAAAAGGGAATTCTACTCAATGAAAAAGAGTTCCTGCCACATGAAGTAGTCTACCGGCTTCCCCCGCAGATCAGTGATGCCGGGACGAGGGTGGAGCAGGTACGAAGAGATCTGGAACGGCTGGTCCGGATGGGGGTAAATGTGATCCGGCTGGAAGGAACCGGATCCGGGGCAGAGGGGCAGGATGCCCGGTCGGTGCGTGCATTTTATCATCTGTGCAGAAATCGTGGATTCCTCACTGGGGACCTGTGGATAAGACCGGAAAATCTCCCGGTGTACCGTGGATTACCCAGAGAAACGTCGAAAGAAGTGTTGCTTTCGGCGGATGGCAGGACATTGACAGAGAGATATTACTATTATCAGGCAAAGTGGAGCAGCGAACCGGTGCTCTATCCGGCACTTTCCACCCTGCATCGCCAGGAGAACGGATTACTTTCTCTGACAATTTACAGCAATCAGAAAAAAGTGGTGCTCTATGTGGACGGATTACTTTTTTTATTCCAGACGGCCACATCCGGTGATCCGGAGTTCATTTTTGAAGATATTCCTGTGGAGAAGCTGCCGCTGCATCTGGCGGTGGAGGCAGGAAATTTAAGCATTTCTCTGACCGTGTCGAAGATTTAAGGGTTGTGGTTTCACACAATTTTCACAAAGGTTTCACCTTTTCATGACATTTGAAACATATACTGATATAAGGGTGTAAAGGTTAACCGCTGTTCATGCTTGCATGATAAAGCGGTTGAATTTTACACCCGTAAAACATGAGGAAGTAGCGATTTGCGTAGCAAATCAGCGGATTCCGAATGTTTTTAGAATTGCGGGAGCAGCTTGCTGCGAAGCAATTCGGGGTATCAGTTTTGGTTACCCGTAGGTATCAGTTCTGGGTACTCGTAGGTATCAGTTCTGGGTACCCATAGGTATCAGGTGGGGGATCACACCATATCAGGGAGGCAAATATGATAGAAGTAAGCAATCTTACAAAAAAATATGGTGACCATATTGCCGTAGATCATCTCTCTTTCCGTGTGGAAAAGGGTCAGATCTACGGTTTTCTTGGTCCTAACGGCGCCGGTAAATCCACGACAATGAACATCATCACGGGTTACCTGGCAGCTACGGAGGGCACTGTGACCATCGATGGCAAAGATATCCAAAAAGATCCGGAGGAGGCAAAGCGTGCCATCGGTTATCTGCCGGAGCTTCCGCCGCTGTATGTTGACATGACTGTCAGAGAATACCTGGACTTCGTGGCAGAACTGAAAAAAGTTCCGAAAAAAGAGCGGAAGCAGCAGATCGATGAGGTTATGGAAATGACACAGATCACCGATATGCAGCAGCGTCTGATCAGGAATCTTTCAAAAGGTTATAGGCAGAGAGTCGGACTGGCACAGGCGATCCTTGGCTACCCGGAGGTTATTATTCTGGATGAGCCCACGGTAGGTCTGGATCCGAAACAGATCATCGAGATCCGTGATCTGATCCGCAAGCTTGGCGAGGATCACACCGTGATCCTCAGCTCCCATATCCTGTCGGAAGTCAGTGCGGTCTGCGACCATATTATGATCATAGCCCACGGCAAACTGGTCGCCAGCGATTCCCCGGAGAATCTGCAGAAGCTGATGAGCGGCTCCATGGAGCTGGACCTGGAAGTAAAGGGAAGCGCCGCTGCGGTGAAGAGTGCATTGCAGGAGATTTCACAGATCGACCGGATCGAAGAGAACACGGAGGCTCCCAAAAATATTGCAAAGCTGAAAGTGATCTCCAAGGAAAATGCCGACATCAGAGAGCAGGTATTCTATGCACTGGCAGAAGCAAAGCTGCCCATTTTAGAGATGACTCATGCGGAGAAGTCTCTGGAAGACATCTTCCTGGAACTGACCGAGGATGTAGCACCTACACAGCCGGAGAAGCACAAACTATTCTCAAAAAGAAAAAAGCCGGAAGCCGAAGAAACTGTAACTACAAAGGAGGCGGAATAATATGCTAGCCATTTATAAGAGAGAATTGAAATCCTATTTCCGTTCCTTTATCGGATTTTTATTTATTGCAGTCACCCTGTTTTTCCTGGGACTGTATTTTAGCGTTTATAACCTGATGAACGGATATCCTTATTTTGCGTATGTGGTATCCAGCGTTACCTTTTTATTCATGCTGACCGTGCCGATTCTGACCATGCGTATCCTGGCGGAGGAAAAGCGGAGCAAGACGGATCAGCTGATCCTGACGGCACCGGTGTCCGTAGGCGGCATCGTTATGGGAAAATTCCTGGCGCTGTTAACTATATTTGCCATCCCCGTAGCGATCATCTGCTTTTACCCGCTGATCATGGCGCAGTACGGCAGTGTTCCCATGGGAGAGGCTTACCTGTCGATCCTGGCATATTTCCTCTTCGGGATGACCGCCATTGCCATCGGTCTGTTCCTGTCTTCCGTGACAGAGAGCCAGGTCATCGCAGCAGTACTTACTTTTTTAGTATTGTTCCTGGGATATATGATGGATTCCATCTGCTCCATTATTTCCAGCACCGGCAATCTGCTGACGAAGCTGCTGCGTTGCTTTGACCTTTACACACCGTTTTCCAACCTGCTAAACGGCACGCTGGATGTATCTTCTATCGTATATTATGCATCCGTTACGGCACTGGTTCTGTTCCTGACAGTACAGTCCATTCAGAAACGCCGTTACAGCATGTCCGTGAAGAACTTAAGCTTCAGTGCTTACAGTACCGGTATGATCGCCGTAGCTGTAATGCTGGTAGTAGTCGTTAATATTATCATGGGCGAGATGCCTTCTAGCTGGACAGCAATCGACATGACCAGCCAGAAGCTCTATTCCCTGACAGATCAGACCGTTGACTATGTGAAAAATATGCAGGATGATGTGACAATCTATGTGTTGGTAAATCAGGACAATCAGGATACCACATTGGGGCAGACTTTACAGAGATATGATGATCTGTCGGATCATATCACCGTGGAATATGTGGATCCCACCGTTAACCCGATGTTCTATACCCAGTACACCACCGGCAACATCAGCACGAACAGCCTGATCGTGGTCAGCGACAAGCGCAGCAAGGTCATTGATTACAATGATGTCTATGAGTCTTCCTATGATTTTGACTATTCGACGTACAGTTATAACACCACGACCACCGGTTATGATGGCGAAGGACAGATCACCAGTGCGTTGGATTATGTGTTAAATGACAATATGCCCAAGGTATATATGACAACAGGACATAACGAACTGAGTTTAAGTAACACTTTTACATCCGCACTGAACAAGGAAAATGTGGATTATGAGACCGTGAATCTGATGGATCTGGATGCTATCCCCGACGATGCGGCCTGTCTGTTCATCAACGGCGCCACCAGTGATTTCTCTTCCGATGACAAGGATAAGGTGATCGATTATCTGGATAATGGCGGTAAGGTCATCCTGGTGACCGGTTATACCGATGAGGAGACACCCAATATAGATGCTATCTTAAGCTACATGAATCTGAGCATTGCCAAAGGACTGGTAGTGGAGAATGATTCCAACGGCTACTACAGAAGTCCGTATTATATCCTGCCGACACAGAGCTCTGACAGCTATACCTCAGGCACCTACGGAAAATATCTGTTCCTGCCGTATTCTCAGGGCATCATCGTCCCGGAGGAAGTAAGTACCGACGAGGCAGCCACCGGTGATATTACCTATGATGTATTCCTGAGCACCTCCGACAGCTCTTTTGCAAAACAGGATGTCAACAATACACAGGATTTTTCACAGAGTGAAAATGATATGAATGGTCCCTTCGCATTAGGTGTTGAGGCAGTAAAGACTTTGGATGATGGGGATGCGACACTGGTCGTGTACGGTTGCGAGCAGCTGTTCACCGACGATGCCAACTCTGTCGTCAGCGGTGCGAACCTGACCCTGTTCACCAATACGTTCAGTGGAATGGCAGATCATGAGACCTCGGTATCTATTCCGGTAAAAAGTTATGAGGTCTCTAATCTGGTAGTGGATTCCGCACAGATTCTGCTGCTGGGGCTGTTGGTTACCATGATCCTTCCCGTCGGTTGTATGATCGCCGGATTTTTGATCTGGTTCCGCAGGAGGAAGAGATAAGAGTGTGAAAAATAAATTTTTCACACGCAAATTTGTGCCTGCGGCTCAAAGTTTGCAGGTACCGAAAGGCGTGAGTTATTGATATGAAAAAGAAACAAAGACAGATGATCGGAATGCTGCTGGCACTGGTGGTGCTGGCGGCAGTATTCCTGGGCATCCGACAGTATAATAAAAATATAGCATCCGCGACTTCCACCACCGAGGATACACAGGAGACGGTGCTGGATGTGAACTCCGATGATATTACCAGCTTCCGCTATGTATATGAGGGAGAGACCTATGCCTTTGAAAAAGAGGATGACACATGGTACTATGCGGACGATCATTCCCTGAATCTGAACCAGGAGCGTATCAAGGCTATGATCCTGAAGGTGGCACCGTTAAAGGCAGATCAGGTGATTGAGAATGTGACGGACATGTCACAGTATGGATTGGCAGATCCGGAGCGTACCATTCAGTACGAGACTGCAGATCGCAGTGTGATCATTAATATTGGTAATCTGAATTCCATGACCAGCCAGTATTACATTGCATTTCCTTCGGAAATGAAAGTGTATGTCGTGGCCACCAACGTGGTGACCGGATTCAACTATACACTGGAGGATCTGGTGGAAGAAACTACCGAAGCGACGGAGACTGCAGAAACAGAAACTGCAGAGACAGAAACCACGGAAGCTGTGGAGACTGTGGAAACGGAAACAGCAGCGACGGAAGCAAATTAGGAATGCTCCCCACGAATGACAATGATGTCATTTAACCTTAATATCGTATCTTTTTGAGGCAGAATGGACAGATCCTCCCGCAGAATGAGGAAGATCGTGACCTGTTCTGCCTCTTCCATTTCTTCCACGGATTTGCCCGCGAAGCGTTTATCTACGAAGATCTCGGCGATCTCATGAATATCTGCCTCTTTAATATTAGAGAGACTGCTTTTGCGCTGGTACTGTTCCACAAAGCCGGCACTGATGATACCGGTGGGGATAGCCACGGCACCGACACCGAGATAGGCGATACAGATTGCCATGATCCGGCCAAGCGTGGTGATGGGATAGATGTCACCGTAGCCCACGGTGAGCAGCGTTGACATGCTCCACCAGATGCCGCTGAAGGCATTGCGGAATACTTCCGGCTGGGAATCATGTTCCACGCTGTACATGCACAGACTGCTGGCGAGCATCAGGATCAGTACGATGAACACGGAGGAAATGATCTGATTGCGTTTTTCATACAATACCGTAGTGATGACATTGAAGGAATCATACCGTGCATTCAGGCGGAACAGATGGAAGATCCTCGCCACCCGCAGCATCCGGAAGATGACCATACCGGACAGGAAGAAAAAGGGTAAAATTGTCAGCAGATCGATGATCCCGTCGAAGGAGATCAGAAACCGCAGCCGGGAGCGAAACTCGCTTTTATCAGGATATAGATAGTCCGCAGTCCAGATCCGCAGAATATATTCCACACAGAAGATCAGAATAGTGATAACCTCGACCACATGAAATACCGGAAATAAAAAAGCAAGCTCATCAAAGGTTTGCAGAAAAGTCACCAGAATATTTGCACAGATAACGATAGCAATAAAAATATCAAAGAGCCGGCTCAGACGGTTACTTTTGTCGCCGATCTGGATGATGTTAAATACTTTTTTCTTCATGTTGAATCCTCATTGTTTTCCGGGGCAGCGCAAGGGAATGCTTGTGATTCCATCATACGGAGGTGGAAGAGGAAAGTCAAGAAATGCAGTGACAGAATCCGTCAACTTTCTTAAAAACAGTCATATATTATAGTAAATCCAAATACAATGAAAGGATACAAAAATATATGGCTAGATTTACAAATCAGGCACAGCTTCGCTATGGAAATGAGATTACAAACTCCAATATAGCAGTGGGTGAGATCACGGAGGTATTGTCTGCAACCAAGACAGCAGTGCGGGATACTTACGGGCAGAATGAAAATGTGACGTATGTGATCAGCATTGTGAACTCAGGCACTACAGCATTTAATGGAATTACAGTAACGGATAATCTGGGAGAGTATTTGTTTAATACCAGAGAACTGACACCTCTGACGTATATTCCGGGGACCGTAAAATACTATGCAAACGGAATTTTACAGGCAACACCGGCTGTAACGGCAGGCCCTCCTCTGACAATCACGGGAATTACCGTGCCTGCGGGAGGTAATGTGACACTTACCTATGAGGCTGAGGTGAACTCTTATGCACCGCTGGCAGCAGAGGCTTCCATTACGAATACGGCGACGATTGCCGGGGCAGGGGTCACTCCTGTTACTGTGAACGAGACAGTAAATGCGGTAAGCGGACCGCTTCTTACGATCACAAAGTCCGTCAGTCCCGTACCCGTGACAGAGAATGGAACATTGACGTATACGTTCCTGATACAGAATCTGGGGAATACGGCAGCAGATGCAGCTACCGGTGTCGTGATCACAGATACCTTTAATCCCGTATTGGAGAATCTGACTGTGAATTTTAATGGAACTGCATGGGCAGAGGGAACAAACTATACGTATGATACGACTACCGGATTATTTACCGGAACTGCAGGAGGTATTACCGTACCCGCAGCGACTTACACCCAGGATCCCGTTACAGGAGCGTGGGGGATCAACCCCGGCGTCAGCACGCTGGTGATCTCCGGAACCGTATAAGGGCTGTCGCCGTATAAATCTAAAATAAAAAGTCACTGGAAGTACATAAATGTCCTCCCAGTGACTTTTTATTTTATCCTTACATGGCTTGTAGCTTAGCCAAAGTATCTCTTTAACAGACCCTCAAATGCCTTGCCATGTCTTGCCTCATCACGAGCCATCTCATGAACGGTGTCATGGATAGCATCCAGGTTCAGAGCCTTGGCTCTCTTAGCCAGATCAAACTTACCTGCGGTTGCACCGTTCTCGGCATCTACTCTCATCTCCAGATTCTTCTTGGTGGAATCGGTTACGACTTCACCTAACAGCTCAGCGAATTTTGCAGCGTGCTCAGCTTCTTCGTAAGCAGCCTTTTCCCAGTACAGACCGATCTCGGGATAACCTTCTCTGTGAGCTACTCTTGCCATTGCCAGATACATACCAACCTCAGAGCATTCACCCTGGAAGTTCGCACGCAGATCAGCAATGATATCCTCGGGAGCACCCTTTGCTACACCTACTACATGCTCAGCAGCCCAGGTCTTACCTTCCTCCTGCTTGGTGAATTTGGAAGCGGGAGCGTGACAGATGGGGCACTCTGCGGGAGCCGCATCACCTTCATAAACATAACCACATACCTGACATACATACTTTGCCATAATTTTTTCTCCTTTTCTCAAATGAAATGTTTTGTTTTTAGTTTTCTCTTTTTGCGTGTGCTTTATCTGCACAAATATATTATGGAACGAAGTCCGTTTTCATTCAGAAAACTAGGACTTCGTAGCAACCCTGGTGCAGGCGGGACAAGTGCCATAGAAATAAGTGATATGTCCCCGGATCCGGCCGTCAAATCTCTCTCCGGCTGTCTCCATGATGGAATCAATACTATCCATGTCCAGATCAATGACGCTTCCGCATTCCGTACACACAAAATGATAATGTTCGGAAGTATCGGCATCAAAATGGTCAACACCGTCACCGACCCGGAGTCGTAAAATCTCTCCCATGTCCGACAACAGAGTCAGATTACGGTAGACGGTACCGAGACTTAAGTTCGGATCCTGCTGCTTCAGATTAGAATAGATCACATCAGCGGTAGGGTGATCCTTGCGTCCCATGAGAAAGGATTTGATCATTTCCCGTTGTCTGCTTCGTTTCAGTGCCATGATAAGCCCCTTTCTCAATAATAGTAATGATTACTGTTTCTTATAAGCTTATTATACATGATGTGAGAATAATGTCAACAGAAAAATGAAAAAATTTTGTTTATTTTTTTTTAATGATATTCCTGCTTCCTTTATACACAGGAGGTGGGAATCATGCTATAATGAGCGCAAGTAAAGTATAAAATATAAATTAACACGCGCAAACTTGTGTTACACAGTGTACAGAAGTACACGGCACTAAAGTCACAGAAAGTTTGCAGGTTGCTGAAAGGCAAGAATAATATGAAATTTAAAACCAGACTTCGTGTAACATTTATAAGTATTATATTACTTCCGCTGTTGCTGACGATCATGGCGTTTGTGATGATTGCCATTTACCTGATGAATTACTCTCAGGGTTTCAGCCTGACGGATATTGATTATTCCATGATGTCGGAGAATTTCAGGGAATTCACCAACACCACGGATCAGGCGTATTATGTGCTGCTGGACCAGGTGAAGGAAGACAGCAGCAGGCTGGAAGATAAAGAATATCTGGATCATATTAATGAGGAGGTATCGCGGAAGTCTACTTACATTATTGTAAGAAAAGGTGATAAGATGTATTATGCCGGCAATAAAGATGCCGCACAGAAGATTTTTGAAAAACTGCCTGCCTACGGTGAAGAGAATCTGTCGGATGACAGCGGATATTTCTACAATGAACTGGAGAAGTATGTAAAACAGATTGATTTCACTTTCCGGGATGGAACACCGGGCAGCGTCTTCATTGTAACGAAGGTCAATTCGCTGATCTCGAGACATCTGCTGATCGATATGTTTGTGGCTATCATAGTGATCCTGATCTTCACCAGCCTGATGCTGACCCAGTGGATCCACAAGGGCGTATTTGAACCCATCAATGAGCTGAATGTGGCAATGCGCAAGATCAAGGAAGGCAACTTTGATTATGTTCTGGAGACAGATGCCAAGGGTGAGATCGGTGATCTCTACCGCAATTATGAGGACATGCGTCTGCGGTTGAAGGAATCCACGGAAGAGAACACCCAGCATGAGAAGCAGAACAAAGAGCTGGTCAGCAATATTTCCCATGATCTGAAGACCCCTATCACAGCCATTAAGGGTTATGTGGAAGGAATCATGGACGGTGTGGCAGATACGCCGGAGAAGATGGATAAATACATCAAGACCATCTACAATAAAGCCATTGATATGGATCGTCTGATCAACGAGCTGACCACTTATTCCGGAATTGATAATAACCGGATCCCGTACAATTTCCACCGGATCAACGTGGCGGATTATTTCGGCGACTGTGTGGAAGAAGTCGGACTGGATCTGGAGCAGCGGGGTATCAAGCTGAACTATTCGAATCTGGTATCTCCTGACACAGCTGTCATCGCGGATCCGGAGCAGATGAAGAAGGTCATCAATAATATTATCAGTAACAGCGTAAAATATATGGACAAGCCCAATGGGCACATTGATATCCGTATTCTCGACGAAGTGGATGCTATCCGGGTAGAGATCGAGGACAACGGCAAGGGAATCGCGCAGAAGGATCTGCAGAAGATCTTTGAGCGGTTCTACCGCACGGATGCTTCCCGCAATTCCGCCCAGGGCGGCAGTGGCATCGGACTTTCTATTGTGAAGAAGATCATCGAGGATCACGGTGGCTATGTATGGGCAACAGCCAAAGAGGGTGAAGGCACCTGTATGCATTTTGTCCTGAGAAAATACATTGAACTGCAGCCGGGTGGAACCAAGTAATGAATAAGGAATCAATAAGGAATGAAACAGAAATAGCATGATAACCGATGATGCAAGGACATTCTGTAAATGGAGGGTAAATTATGAGTAAGATTTTAATTATTGAAGATGAAGTAGCAATTGCAGATCTTGAGAAGGATTATTTGGAGCTCAGTGATTTCAAGGTAGATATCTGCAATACCGGAGATGAGGGACTGAAGACCGCTCTGACAGGCGATTATGATCTGATCATTTTGGACCTGATGCTGCCCGGCATGGACGGCTTCGAAGTATGTAAGAAGATCCGCGAGGAGAAAAATATTCCCATTCTCATGGTATCAGCGAAGAAGGACGACATTGATAAGATCCGCGGCCTAGGGTTGGGGGCGGACGACTATATGACCAAACCTTTCAGCCCCAGTGAGCTGGTAGCCCGCGTGAAGGCGCACATGGCCCGTTATGAGAGACTGGTGGGAACCAACCAGAAGCAGCAGAATGATATCGTGGAGATCCGCGGTATCCGTATTGATAAGACTGCAAGACGTGTCTATGTGGACGGTGTGGAGAAGACGTTTACGACCAAAGAGTTTGATCTGCTGACGTTCCTGGCGGAGCATCCGAACCATGTATTTACCAAAGAAGAATTGTTCCGTGAGATCTGGGATATGGATTCTATCGGTGATATTGCCACCGTTACCGTGCATATCAAGAAGATCCGTGAGAAGATTGAAAAAGATACTGCAAAACCTCAGTATATCGAGACCATCTGGGGTGTGGGCTACCGATTTAAAGTATAAAAGAAGAAAAATAAGATCAGAAGAGAACTCCTATGATGGATTCGGCAACAAACTGTCTCCAATAGGAGTTTTTTATCTAAAAGTGTGTTATAATCATAACATTGCGGATTGCACCCGTGAAATTTGATTAGCGATTCCACTGATGAGATAAAGCATCGGCGGAATGGAGTGTGTTATGAACAGTAAAAAAATAATACAGTTGTCTACGACACAGAAGATCATGCTTAGCTTTCTGTGTGCCATATTAGTGGGTAGCTTCCTGCTGGCATTACCCATCAGTTCAGCTACCGGAGAAGCGGTTCCTTATATAGATGCTTTATTTACGGCTACCACATCCATATGTGTGACCGGTCTGGTGACGGTTCCCACATATTCCACATGGAGCGTCTTGGGACAGATCGTGATCCTGTTTCTGATCCAGTTGGGAGGTCTGGGAGTCATTACGGTCATGTACGGTGTGATGATGGGACTGCACAGACGACTGGGACTGGGTAACCGGTGGATGCTGCAGGATGTGTTTAATCTGAATAATATCTCCGGAATCGTGAGATTCCTCCGCAAGGTCCTCATAGGTACTCTGGTGGTGGAGGGATGCGGCGCTCTTTTGTATATGACAGTATTTGTGCCGGAATACGGACTCAGAGGCATATGGATTTCGATTTTTAATGCCGTATCTGCCTTCTGCAACGCAGGAATGGATATTATGGCGGAAGACAGTCTGTGCGGCTATGTATTTCAGCCAATGGTCAATCTGGTCACGATGTTGCTGATCATATTGGGGGGCTTAGGCTATATTGTCTGGTGGGATGTACTGCGGGTTTTGAAAAATATCCGGAGTCAGAAGCTCAAATGTTTCCGACTGCTGACGCTTCACAGTAAAATAGCACTCACGGTGACAGGAATACTTATTGTAGTGGGAGCGGCGGCATTTTATATTTTTGAATACAATAATCCTCTGACAATGCAGGATTACACGGTGCCGCAACGGATCTGGGCATCCCTGTTCCAGGCAGTAACTACGCGAACCGCAGGTTTTGCCACGATTCCACAAGAGGATCTGACCAATACCTCTGCGATCATTTCGGTGCTTTTGATGCTGATCGGCGGCTCTCCGGTGGGAACCGCAGGAGGAATGAAGACAGTTACGATCGCAGTGCTGCTGGTATCTATGTTTGCCACCATAGGTAATAAGGAGGATGCAGAGCTTTTTGGGAGAAATATTCCGAAGCAGGCGGTGAATAAATCGGTAGCAGTTGTAAGTATGTTTTTTATCATTGCGTCGTTGTCCACAATTCTTTTATCTGTAGTGACAGATGCGGATGTGATAGATATTGTGTATGAAACAGTGAGTGCCACAGCTACTGTGGGATTAAGCAGGAACCTGACTTCCATGCTGAATCTTTGGGGAAAACTGATTATTATCGTGACCATGTATCTGGGAAGAGTCGGCCCCATATCTCTGGTAGTGGCATTCAGCACGCAGAAAAAGAACAAAAATATTGTGAAGAACCCGACAGAAGAGATCAGCGTCGGATAAAGCAGATCGAAGCAACAGGAAGGAAGAGACTATGGGAATCAATCAGACCTATGCAGTATTTGGACTTGGAAGATATGGAAGAAGTGTGGCGAAGGAGTTGGCAGAGAACGGCGCAGAGGTGGTGGCGGTAGACAATAGAGAGGCAGTTGTCAATGCGGCAATCTCAGAGATTCCATACTGTAAATGTGCAGATGTTACAGATCCGGAAGCGTTGAGACAGATCGGTATTGCGAATATTGATGTGGTCATTGTGACCATGGCAAATCATCTGGAAGCCAGTGTTATGGCAACCATGCTGTGTAAAGAACTGGGCGTAAAGACCGTTATCGCCAAATGCGCCACTGAGATAAACTGCAAGATCCTTACGAAAGTAGGAGCAGACCGTGTAGTATTCCCCGAGAGTGAGTCAGGGATCCACCTGGCCAAAAATCTGTTAAGCTCCGGTTTCATGGACATTATCGAATTGTCCCAGGATGTGTCTATGGTGGAAATGGAAGTCAAACAGCAGTGGATCGGGAAGAACCTGATCGAGCTGAATCTGCGGAAAAAATATTCCATTAACGTGGTGGCGATCATCGAAGGAAAAAATGTAAATACCAATATCGATCCGGAAGAACCTCTGACACAGGATATGCGGCTGATCGTTATTGCCAACCGGGCAAAACTCAATAAACTGAAATAGATAGCTGAGAGCTATAAAAAAGTGAAACATCTGACGGTGTATTTGAGCACAAGACAGAATGTTTCACTCTTTTTTTTATACGGTGGCAGCCGTCTGAAAAGTTGTAAACGGGTGATCAGTTATCTGCCCGGAAAGTATTCTCGTTAAAGGCACCCTGCTGCTTAGCCACGATAGTGGTACATACGGCATCACCGGTGATATTGACAGCGGTACGCAGCATATCCAGGATACGGTCGATACCCATGATCAGTGCAATGCCTTCGGTAGGCAGTCCCACGGAGGTCAGTACCATGGACAGGGTGACCAGACCGACACTGGGGACACCGGCAGTACCGATGGAGGCGATCGTCGCGGTGGCAATGACAGTAGCAATGGCAGCCGGGGTCAGAGGAATACCGTAAGCCTGTGCTATGAAAACAACTGCTACGCCCTGCATAATGGAAGTACCGTCCATGTTAATGGTGGCACCCAGAGGAATCGTAAAGGACGAAATCTGTTTGGAGACACCGATTTTTTTATACAGAGTGTCGATAGACAGAGGGATCGTCGCATTACTGGTGGAAGTGGAGAACGCAAAGGTCATAACCGGGAAGAACTTTTTAATGAACTTAAAAGGATTCAACCGGGTGAACACAAACAGCATGACCTGATATACCACGAAACACTGTACCGCCAGTGCCAGAATGACGCTTCCCATATATTTCAGCATAGGCACAAAAGCGTCGAAGCCGATACCTGCGAAGGTCTTGGCAATCAGGCAGAAGACACCGACAGGGGCTGCTTTCATGACTGCAATCGTCATTTCCATCATAATGTCATTGAACTGACTGAAAAAGTTCGCCACAGTGGAGACCCGGTTGCCCATGGCAGCCAGAAGAATGCCGACAAATAAAGCAAAGAAGATGATCGGCAGCATATCTCCGGCGGACAGAGAGGTAAAAATATTTTTCGGAATAATATTCAACAACGTCTCCGCAAAATCTACCTGGGTGGTCGCGACTTCGGTGGCATCCTCCGGCAACGCAATATTTAAGCCAACGCCGGGATTGATCAGACTGGCAATACCCAGTGCCACGCAGATCGCCAAAGCAGTGGTGCACAGATAGAACAGGATCGTTTTCACACCCACAGTTCCCAACGTTTTCGTGTCACCGATGGCCATGGCACCGCAGACCAGGGAGCAGAATACCAGAGGAACCACCAGCATCTGCATCAGGCGGATAAAACCGTTGCCCAGTACATAGAGAATACCGTTGATCAGAATCGTATCTCTAAAGTACCCTTCCGGCATATAATAATGAATCAGCACACCACATACCGCACCGGTTAAAAGGGCGATAAAGATTTTGGTGGACAAACCGAGTTTTTTCTTTTCTTCTTTGTGTTTTTCCACTATTCCAGTCCTCCGGTTTCTTTCATGTAGGAAGCCAGTGTCTCTCTCCAGCCACTGGGTTCTTCGATGCCGGTAAGACGCAGCATCATATTATCCAGTACGGAATATTTCTCCGGGGTGCCGTCTTTTACTGTGACGGTAAGCCGGTCCTCTTTTCCGGCAAGACGCAGGATCTCTTTCGCGAATTCCAGGCGTGTGCAGGAACCGCCGCTGCATACGGCGTGATAGATACCGTAATGGTCGTTGTCGATGAAAAATTTTACCACGCGTGCAAGCTCTGCGGCGGAGGTAGGTACCGCACGGTCGTTGTTTAGCAATTCCATAGTGGATATCTGAGGGTCCGCGGCAGCTTCCAGTACTTCATTCAAAAAGTCTTTGCCGATGCCATAGATCCAGGAACTGCGGATAATGACATAGCGGGTCATCAGCTGGATGACGAATTTCTCTCCGGCGTATTTGGATTTTGCAAACAGTCCTACGGGATTTACATCATCGAACTCATTATAGGGTGTGTCGGATGCGCTGGAAAATACATCATCCGTAGAAATCTGGATGAGTTTTGCCTGAATGGTCTCCGCAGACTGCGCCAGATTTCTCGCACCGACGGCGTTTACCTTGTAAGCCATATCCGTCTCCGACTGCGCTGCACCGGCGGAAGGATGATATCCTGCACAGTTGATGACGACATCGGGACGATTGCGGTGTATGAACAGGGAAACTGCATGTTCATCCGTGATATCCAGCTCGTCCTTATCGGTTTCGTATAATTCATATTCCATCATGTCTAACAACCTGATCAACGCCTGCCCCATGTGACCGAGGGAACCGACGATCCATATTTTTTTCATTGTGATATAACCTCCTGCAATTTGTGTGTAACTGAGAACAGTATAACAAGTATATCATAGGAAAGATTCCCCGGAAAAGAGAAAATTAAAAAGAGAGAGAAACTCCATAAAAATTGATATTAACAGGGAGAAAAGGATTTGCTATACTAACCACAGAGAGCAGAATCCAAAGGAAAAGCTCGGGATATATTTGACAGACAAAATCTGGAAAGGCAGGGAGTTTATATGGCAAAATTACGTCTGGGTGCATTGGAAGCCGGCGGTACAAAAATGGTCTGCGCTATTGGGGATGAGAACGGTACAATTTATGAACAGGTATCGATTCCTACAACTACGCCTAAGGAGACGATTCCTAAGATGATCGCTTATTTTAGGGACAAGGGGATCGATGCATTGGGAATTGCCTGTTTTGGACCCATTGAGCTGGACAGAGGTTCCGAAAAATACGGTTATATCACAACCACGCCAAAGCTGGCCTGGAGGGACTGCGATATTGTGGGGCAGATGCAGGAGGCACTTCATTGCCCCGTGGGATTTGATACGGATGTGAATGGTTCCGTCCTCGGCGAAGTGACTTTCGGACAGGCACAAGGGAAAAAGTGCGTCATGTATCTGACCATCGGTACGGGTGTCGGCGGTGGTATTTATAGTAACGGAGAACTGCATCACGGAATGCTCCATCCGGAGACCGGACATGTGCTGATCACGAAGCGGACCGCAGATACTTATGCCGGAAGATGTCCTTATCATAAGAATTGTCTGGAAGGTCTGGCAGCAGGCCCTGCCATCGAAGAACGCTGGGGCAGGAAAGCAGTGGACCTGGCAGATTGTCCGGAAGTATGGGAGCTGGAGGCAGATTACATTGCTCAGGCACTGACCGGCTATGTCATGACGGTATCACCGGAAATGATCATTTTAGGCGGCGGTGTCATGCACCAGGAGCAGTTGTTCCCGCTTATCCGCAAGAAGCTTAAGGAATACATCAATGGCTATATCGTAACGGATGAACTTGAAGACATGGAGCATTATGTGGTGCCGGCATCTCTTCACGATGATCAGGGCATTATGGGATGTCTGGAGCTGGCAAGAAGAGCTCTTGAAAACGATCATTGATAGGGCAGCTGTTTACGATATTGCAGCGGAGACATCTGATATGTCCTATGAAAGCAGCGGATAAAATGACTCACGTTGGGGAAGCCGGACTGCAGGGCAACCTCTGTAACCGGCAGAGAGGTGCTCTCTAACAGATGGCAGGCATGGGTCAGCCTCAGATGCATCAGGTATTGCGTCAGAGTCAGATGAAAGTGCTGCTTAAAATAGCGGGACAAATATTTCTCGGATAAATGAAATTGCTCTGCCAGGGTTTCCAACCGAAGGGGGTCCGTATAGTTATACTGCAGATAAGTCAGTATCTCACGCTGCATTGGATCATTTCTTTTGGAGCCCATCGGGTTAATGGTTCCGCAGGAAGCAATTTTTTGGATAAGTGACAACAATAAAATACGTAATCGGAAATGCCCGCTCAATGTATTTGGAAGCTGTCTGACAGTCAGGATCTCACGGATGAGAGAAATGATGTCAGGACAGCTTTTTTCGTGGGAAAGATTATGATGCAAAAGCAATTCATGGTTACGCAGGGGAAGGAGAAACTCCGTTTCCAACAGATCATCCGTCTGAAAGGAAATAAATTCCAGTGGGAACAGCAGGGTATGATAGTCTACGCCCGGAATTGCGGAACCCATAAAATGAAGCTCACCGGGATTCACAAAGAATACGGAGCCGCCGGCCGCTTCGTATTCTTCCCCTTCAATGATGACATTAAGAGAGCCGGAGCGGACATATATGATCTCGACCTCCGGATGCCAGTGGACAGGAATCTGAAAAAAAGCAGGCATATCATGCAGGTGATAACAGCTAAAAGGAAATTCTTTTGTTCCGTGAATGCGTTCTTCTCTTAATTCAGGGTACATAGGCAGGCCTTTCTGTGAAGTGGAGCAGAGGATATTATGTTCAGATTACTATAAAAGTAGAAATAAGTCAATTTTCTGTGGTAAAAATGCAAGTTTTAGGAAAGATAAAGTAGTAATATGTAAAAATTGAAGAGACTATTCGAAATAGTATTCTGAATAGTTGTAAAATGAAAATGCAAATTTTTAGGAACCGCAGAAAGGATATAAAACCTACGATGGAAGGACAGAATAAGTCATTATTTCAATTATTTGTACCACTGTGTCTGGAGACGATCTTTTACATGTTGTCCGGAATGGTGGATACCTTAATGCTTTCTTCTGTGGGGGATCAGGCAGTCGGAGCAGTCGGAACAGCAAATACTTATATCGGTGTGTTCATTATTATGTATTCGGTAGTTTCTATGGGAATGCTGGCTGTGATGACACAGAATATCGGTGCGGGCAGACCGGGGATCGCCTGTCAGGCAAAGACTCTGGGATTATGGTTTAATGGGATCCTGGGTGTTGTGATGTCTGTGTTTTTGTTTTTCTGTTCCGATGGGATTCTGTATGTGGTAGGTATTGCACCGGCATTGAAGGAGCCTGCCGTACAATACCTGCGGATCGTCGGAGGCGGAAGTATACTGAACGCAATGATTCCCATATTGGCAGGATATCTGCGTGCATTTGGATATACGAAACAGCCTCTGATCGCAACTGTGACAGGTAATATTTTGAACTTTATATTAAATGCCGTGTTTCTGTTTCGATTCCACCTCGGCGTGCAGGGGGTTGCATCCGCAACAGTGATTTCCAAAGTAGTGAATCTGATATTGATAGTGATCTTTGTACGGCGGCTGATCCCTGCAAAAAAATATTCGGAGAGGGTAAATTCCGGAGAGATTTTGCGGAAGATCATCCGGATCGGATTACCTTCCGCTTTGGAGAATATTATTTATAATGTAGCGATGACACTGGTGATTCGTTTTCTGAACCAGATGGATACAGAAGGAATCAATGTGGCTGCCCGCTCCTATACGGCACAGATCACGAATTTATCCTTCTGTGTGGGAAGTGCACTTGCCCAGGCGAATGCCATTATGACCGGATGGTACATGGGTGCGGGAAAATATGAAATATGTGATAAGCAGACTAAAAAATCTGCGGCGATCGGAGCGGTACTGGCGATGGGAACAGAATTTCTGTTTGCAGTCAGTGCCCCGGTTGTGATCTCTTTTTTCACGCAGGATAAGAGTATGGTAGAACTAGTGCAGAAGCTGATGTTTATTGACATTGCCCTGGAAGCCGGACGAGTCACAAATCTGGTATACGGAAATGCACTGAAAACCAGTGGAGATGCTGTATTTCCGGTGATCCTCGGAGCTGTTTTCATGTTTTTGTGTGCAGCGGGAGGAACGTATCTGCTGGGGATACAGCTGCATTTGGCAGTAGTGGGTGCTTATATCGGTCTGACAGCAGATGAATGCAGCCGTGCGGTCGGCATGATGTTGCGTTGGCGGAGCGGAGCATGGAAGAAAAAAGGATTGATCGAAGATTGATCGAAGTGCAATAATAAGACGGTATACCGGCTGGCTTTTGCCCGGATGGGCATTCTCTTGCTTTTCGTAGCTTGTCATAGCATAGCGCATTTTTTATAATTAAAATATTGACAATGTGAAAAAATGTGTTATAGTTCTAAATGCAAATGCAACTCATTTGCATTTAGAACAAATATATGATTAAGTATTCATTTGATAAAGAAAGTATGGAAAGGTAAGAGTTATGTCGGAAGTTATTTTAGATACCTTAATAGATAGTATAAAGCTGGTGCCGTTTTTGTTCCTGACCTATCTGGCTATGGAATATCTGGAGCATAAGGCTGGCGAGAAGACCACACATATGGTGCGTAAAGCAGGTAAAATGGGACCGTTGATCGGTGGCGTGGCAGGTGTGCTGCCTCAGTGTGGGTTCTCGGCAGCAGCATCCAACTTATATGCAGGCAGAGTGATCACCCTGGGAACACTGATAGCCATTTATCTGTCCACTTCTGATGAGATGCTGCCGATCCTGATTTCGGAGAAAATGGATATCCGCTTTGTACTGGGCGTGCTGGGAGCTAAAGCAGCCATTGGTGCGGCAGCCGGATTTGTGATCGATCTGTTGGTCCGGGAGAGGAAGATGCATCCTCATGACCATGTTCACGGGCATGGAGAAAATGACCATGAAGAGGAAGAGCACATTCATGAAATCTGTGAGCATGAGAACTGCCATTGTGAAGAGGATGGCATTTTTCTATCTGCGGTAAAGCATACGCTTCACATTACCTTTTTCATTATAGTCATTGGATTTGTTCTGAACACAGCACTGCATTTTGTGGGAGAAGATGTTCTGGCCGGCCTGATCCTGAACCGTCCCGTACTGGGACCTGTGCTGGCAGGATTGGTGGGACTGATCCCCAACTGTGCAGCATCTGTGACCATAACGCAATTGTATATCAGTGGTGTGATCAGCCTTGGAGCCATGATGTCCGGATTGCTGGTAGGAGCGGGAGTAGGACTGCTGGTGTTGTTCCGCGTGAACCCGGATAAAAAGGAAAATCTGAAAATCGTGGGAATTTTATATGTGATTGGTGTTTTGACAGGAATTGTGATAAACTGGCTGTAGGCACAAGCAGTGTTTCGAGGTGGAAAGCACTGCGCCCTCGAGATCGCGATATAAAAGGACAGATATCTATGGAAGAACATAAATGTGAACACAATGATATTTCTTATCCCAAGGGATTAAAATGGACCAAACAGAGAAAATGCGTCTATCAGGTTCTGGAGGAAGCGACCGAGCCCCTCAGCGCCGTACAGATTTACAATCGTATTGAGAGAGATCACGAAGGCAACGATTATGCTGTATCCACGATCTACCGGATTCTGGCAACATTTGAAGAACATGGAATGGTAGAGAAGACAACGTTCATGGGAGACGGTACCGTAGTATACGAATTGAACCGCGGGGAACATACCCATTATGCGGTCTGCCTGGAATGTCATAAGCGGATTCCGCTGCCCAGCTGCCCCTTTGCACATGTGCATTTAGAGCAGGATACCGGAGATTTCACTGTCACCGGACACAAATTAGAGCTGTACGGCTACTGCAAAAAGTGCCAGGAAGCCCGTAAAAAACAGTAATTTCACTTATTGTACAAATAAATCGAAAAAAATATTTAAATTTTTTTCAAAAAGTACTTGCATTCTTGAAAACCATGTGATAATATATGTCTTGTCGTTGCGGGAGACGCAACAACGACACAGAAAATGCACCGCTAGCTCAGTTGGTAGAGCACCTGACTCTTAATCAGGGTGTCCAGGGTTCGAGCCCCTGGCGGTGCACTCAAGAGGACTGTTTTTGGAGACATAGGAGCTCCGGGGACGGTTCTTTTTTTGCATAGATATGCTGTGAGGAGATTTTATATGACTGCGATATTTGATACGCATGCGCATTATGACGATGACGCATTTAACGACGACAGAGAACAGCTTCTGGCGGCGCTGCCGGGGCAGGGCATTGCCCGGGTGGTAGATGTGGGTGCGAGCCTGGCATCCTGCCGGAAAGTGTTAGAGCTGATGGAGCAGTACGATTACATATATGGAGCTATCGGCGTACATCCCAGCGAGACCGCGGAATTGACTGAGGAATCTTATTCCTGGCTGAAGGAACAGTGCCGGAAAAAGAAATGCCTGGCGGTGGGAGAGATCGGACTGGATTATTACTGGCCGGAGCCGGACCACGAGACACAGAAGAAGTGGTTCCTGCGGCAGCTGGACCTGGCGCGTGAGATAAAAAAGCCTGTTATCATTCACTCCCGGGATGCGGCGAAGGATACCGTGGATCTCATGACGGAGGCGCACGCAGAGGAGATCGGTGGCGTAATTCACTGCTATTCCTATACGAAGGAGACGGCGAAGATTTTCCTGGATATGGGATTCTACTTCGGAATCGGCGGCGTGCTGACTTTTAAAAATGCAAAGAAGCTGAAGGAAGCGGTAGAATATATCCCTATGGATCGCATCGTGTTGGAGACGGACTGCCCCTATCTGGCGCCGGAACCGAACCGCGGCAAACGCAACAGTTCCCTGAACATTCCTTATGTGATCGCTGCCATGGCGCAGATCAAGGGGATCACAGAGGAAGAAGTGCGCAAGGCGGCATGGGACAATTCGCTTAAGCTGTATCATATGGAAAGATAAATGGTCAGCTGATAAAGAGGTATGATTGGTGGGGGAATCTATAATAGTAAAAGGTAAACGTTATGGAAACAAGTATAACAAAACAGCAACTATTTTCAAAAGAAGATCTGAAAAAACTGATCATTCCGCTCTTATTTGAACAGGCACTGGCAATCACTGTGGGCATGGCAGATACCGTCATGATATCCTCTGCGGGAGAAGCGGCGGTCTCCGGCGTATCCCTGATCGACATGTTCAATAATCTGATCATCAGTGTGCTGGCGGCACTGGCTACCGGCGGTGCCGTGGTGACCTCCCAGTTTCTCGGAGCCGGGAAAAAAGAGGACGCCTGCAAATCTGCAAAACAGTTGATCGTGTCATCGGTATGCATTACAATCGGTATATCGATTTTGGTCATGGTGTTCTGTAATGGCATCATTTCCCTGTTTTTCGGTAAAATTGAAGCGGACGTATTTCATAATGCTGTGATCTATATGATGATCTCTGCACTGTCCTTCCCGTTCCTTGCCCTGTACAATTCCTGTGCGGCGCTGTTCCGCTCCATGGGAAATTCCCAGATCACGCTGAAGGTCTCCGTGGTGGAAAATATCATTAACATCGGCGGTAATGCTTTGGGTGTTTATGTACTGGGACTGGGCGTGGCAGGTGTGGCGATTCCTTCCCTGATCTCCCGTGCAGTGGCAGGATTCATCCTATATCGTTTGCTGAAAAACCCGTCCAACGAAGTGCATTTATTAAAAGAAAGCTTCCACATCGACTGGCCGGTGATCCATAAGATTTTTTACATAGGTATCCCCAGCGGGATTGAAAATGGTATTTTCCAGCTGGGACGTGTCATTGTGGTAAGCATTATCGCGGGTTTCGGAACTGTGCAGATTGCTGCCAACGGTGTGGCGAACAGCTTGGACAGCATGGGTTGTATTGTGGGACAGGCTATGAATCTGGCAATGATCACGGTAATTGGCCGTTGCGTCGGCGCCGGAGATTCCGGTCAGGTGCGGTATTATACGAAAAAATTATTGAAGATTACCTACTTGTGTACCTTTATGGTAAACAGCGTCATCCTGCTGTGTCTGTCGTGGATCCTGAAATGCTATGGATTAAGTCCGGAGACCACGCAGTTATCCTATATTCTGGTCATGATCCACAACGGTATGGCGATGTTTTTGTGGCCGGCGTCTTTTGTTCTGCCGAATATGCTTCGTGCCTGCAATGACGTACGGTTTACCATGGTGCTGTCTATTTTTTCCATGTTCGTGTTCCGTATCGGATTCAGCTATATCATCGGTGTGAACATGGGTTACGGAGCCATCGGTGTCTGGATTGCCATGGTACTGGACTGGATCTTCCGAGTGATCTGTTTTGTGGGCAGATATTTGTCCGGACATTGGCTGAAGACAGCCGGATTACAGGATAACAGATAGCAACAGTTCATCTTGTGAACATATGCGGCCACAAAGCCATACGAGCATGATTTTGTGTGCCCGGATATATTCACGGATGAACTGTTATGAGGTATAATGTGGGAAAAAGAGAGAGAGGTATGCAATATGCAGGTAGTATTGGAAAATGAAGCTTTAAAAGTAACCATCAACAGCTTTGGTGCAGAGCTTGCAAGCATTCGGGGGAAAGCAACTGATACCGAGTATCTGTGGAATGCGGATGCAAAATTCTGGAAGAGAACTGCCCCGGTACTGTTCCCCTTTGTAGGAAGTCTGAAAAATAAGGAATATCATTATGAAGGAAAGACCTATTCCATGGGTCAGCACGGCTTTGCCAGAGATATGGAGTTTGCCGTGGATGTACAGACGGCGACAGAAGCATGGTTTTCCCTGCAATCCAATGAAGAAACAAAAGCAAAATTTCCGCTGGAGTTTATCCTGAAGATTGGTTATGAATTGGAAGGAAAAGAACTGAAGGTCATCTGGCAGGTGGAAAATCCGGATACGAAAACACTGTACTTTTCCATCGGAGGACACCCCGCATTTATGTGCCCTGTGGATGAAAAAGGAAAGCAGTCGGAATATTATTTCAAGTTTGATACGGACAAAGATCTGACTTACGGATTGGTGGCAGATGACGGACAAGGACTCATGGGACAGCAAAAGGATGTATTACCGGTGAAAAACGGTTATGCGCAGATCACAGAGCACCTATTTGACCGGGATGCCCTGATCGTGGAGGATCGTCAGGCTTCTGCAGTGAGCCTGTGTACTCCGGACAAAAAGCCGTATGTTACCTTAAGCTTTGATGCTCCGTTATTTGGTCTGTGGTCTCCCGCGGGCAAGGGAGCACCGTTTATCTGTATCGAGCCCTGGTATGGCAGATGCGACAAGACGACCTTTGACGGCAGCTTAGAGCAACGGGAGTACAGTAATACCCTGCAGGCAGGAGAGGTATTCCGCAAGGAGTACACTATCACAATAGTATAATTACGAGAAAGCGAAAAAGCTTCTGAAAAAAGCTTCGGGCACAGAAAAAGATTGTGCCCGGAGCTTTTCTTATGCTGCTATTCAATATAAATTTATCGAATATCAATAAATTTATATTGACATTCGTATCATAGAGTGATATGTTAAGGCTACCAAGAAGGAAAGAGGTATTCATTATGGAGAAGAGAGAGTTGTCGGAAAAGGAACTGCGGGAGAAAAAGTTATCTTTGGCGAAGGGGACAAAGTACCTGCTGGATTTCATGTTCTATGCGGGAATCCTGGTGACGATAAGTCTGCCGCTTAGTCTCAAATACATAGGAAAGTATCTGGAGGCTGTGGAGGAACATTACCTTCCGGCAGTGATCATATTCGCCATTCTGGGCGTGCTGGCGTTATTGTTGATCAATGAACTGCGCAAGATGTTTGGCACGGTGCTTGCGGAGAACTGCTTTGTACCGGAAAATGTGGCGAGCCTTAGGAGAATGGGAGACTTAAGCTTTTTCATCGCGGCCATGAGCGCTGTGAGATGTGTGGTGTACCTGACCATTGCCATGCTAGTGATCATTCTGGTATTTATCATTGCAGGCATGTTCAGCAAAGTGCTGGCGATGGTATTTGAAGAAGCCGTGCGCTACAAGGAAGAAAACGACTTAACAATCTAAAAATTCAGTCACTCAAAATTAGAAAGGCATCTATTATGGGAATCATTGTAAATCTGGATGTAATGATGGCAAAGCGGAAGATCAGTCTGACGGAACTGGCGAATCAGGTGGATCTGACACAGGCAAATTTATCCATCCTGAAAAATAATAAAGCAAAAGCCATCCGTTTCTCTACACTGGAATCCATCTGTGAGGTGCTGCATTGTCAGCCCGGAGACATTCTGGAGTATGTAGAAGACACAAAAGAAGAGGAAACCAAATAAAACCTGAGAGGGGGAGATCATAATGCAGGAAAATACAGTAGTACAGGAAACAAATTCAATAAATCAGGAACAGATTTCCGGGCAGAATGTAGTCCGGGTAGTGGAAAAGACAGAGACTGTGGAGACAAAGCGCTTGCAGGAGCACTATAATTTTTTCGGCCCGGTGACTTTTCTCTATGCCGTGTTCTATGCATTTTGTATGTTCCGGAATGGCTCGGGGATCACCTTCCCTTTTTTTCTCGCAGGCACTTTACTGTATTTTGTCTTCTCGCTGTCAAAACTAGAGATTACCTTGAAAAAAGGGAGCGCCTTTTATATGGTCAGCATTCTGCTGCTGGGGGTATCCACCTTCTGCACCGACGGATGGGCGATCATAGGTCTGAACAAGCTGGCGGTGTTTCTATTAGTGATGTGTCTGCTGCTGAATCAATATTTTGATACGAAAAAGTGGAATCTTGGGAAATATGTGGGAAGCATCTGTCAATTGGTGGTTATGAGCTTCGGGGAATTGGGGAAGCCTTTTTCCGATGGCAAAGCCTATTTTCGTGAAAAGGGAAAAGTAAATAAGAAGGTATGGTACGGACTGCTGGGAGTGGTGATCGCACTGCCCATTCTGCTCATTGCCGCCGGACTGTTAAGCTCTGCCGATGCGGTATTCCGTAAGATGACAACGGATTTCATGAACTGGATCCGTCCGGACAATATATTCAACGTAGTCATCCGGGTAACGTTTCTGTTCTTTACTTCCTATGCACTGACTTCCTACCTGTGTAAGCGAAGCATCCCGGAAGAAGTGAAGGATCGCAGAAAGGGTGAGCCGGTACTGGCAATTACGATTATGTCACTGCTGTCACTATTGTATCTGCTGTTTTCCGGTATTCAGATCTTCGGATTGTTCTTAGGAAAAATGCAGCTGCCGGAGGGCTATACTTACGCACAGTATGCAAGAGAGGGCTTTTTCCAGCTGCTGGCTGTCAGCATTCTGAACCTGATCCTGGTATTGATGTGCCTTAGCTTTTTTAGGGAGAGTAGGATACTGAAAGTGATTATGACGATTATGTCATTATGTACTTTTATCATGATCGCGTCCAGCGTAATGCGAATGATCATTTATATCCGGTATTATTATCTGACTTTCCTGCGGATCTTCGTATTGTGGATGCTGGCGGTATTATTCGTCATGTTTATCGGAGTACTGATCAACATTTACAGGGAAAGCTTCCCTCTGTTCCGCTATGGTGTCGTGATGGTGACAGTTCTGTACCTGGCATTGTCCTTCAGCCATCCCGACTATATTATAGCCAGAGTGAATATTGCCAATGCACCCGGCGGAGACTTCTCTTATCTGAGTGATCTCAGTGCGGATGCGGCACCGGTCATTATTCCTTATATGGAGAGTCTTGGGTATGATTTTGGCGCCTATGAACTGGAGAACCCTACGGATATTATGAGTGAAGATACGCAGGCTCAGTGGTGGGGGAGTTATCAACCGAAGGGATTCGGATATTATTACCTGAACCATAATAAGAAGCGTCTGGATCAGACATCTCTGCGGACATTTAATATTTCCAGATATATGGCACGGAAACAGATAGAGGCAAGAATCGATGGAAAATAAAGAAATGAATACGGAAAAAATTAAGTTTTATAAAAAGCATCCGGTGTTGCTTGCATGGCTGATTTCTATATTTATCGGACTGGGCTATGCGCTTTTTACGATCATAGCCTCTGTTATTCATTATGAGCAAAGAGATTATGTATGGGAGATCATTAAGGCTTTTACAGAAATGTTTACTTGGGCAATTTTAATGGGAGCGGTACTGGTATTTCCTGTGGTGCTGACGATCAGCGAAGGAATCTGCCTGATCAGTGAAGCATGGGAACGTCCGGTGAAGGGAGCCTGGCTGTTTGACCAGCATGTATTTTGGCTGGGCGGATTCTATGAACTTTGTTATTTGGGGTTGATTATGGATGTGACATCCGCTGACTGGCAGACGCAGTTAAGCAATTCCAATAAACATACACCGATTTACAGCGGTTCCATGGTTACTTTTATAGTACTCCTGCTGCTGGCATTTATAGGGTATGAGATTCTGCAGAGTATTCCGCTTCGGAAGCTGCCGCCCCTTGTGACAGTCCTGTCGATTTCCGCAATGTACCTGGGATTGTTAGAACTGATTCTGTTCACAGTACAGATATTCAAGCCGACGATTTTGCTTGATGGATATTTGTTATTATTTCCACTGTGCTGTGTGCTGCTAGTTGTGCGATTGCTTCTGAAGAAAATACGGGAGTGGAATGCACTGATGCAGAATGCGGAGGCGGAACACTTTGGGACGGGGAAGATTTATCAGAATCCCATGCTGCGTTGGTGTGACAACATTTTGCGGAAGGCTGCATGGTGGCCGGTGCTGGGACTGGTATTGATGTTCCCACTGTTGGGAATCCTGATCGCAATCCTCATGCTGTTTGGACAGGCACCGGATTCTGTGATTAAAGCATTCACGGAGACCAGCGACTGGAATCTGTCACTAAGACAGGCACCGCAGAATGTCATGTATGATGAACATTATCTCTGCACGGTAGCTGCCGGCGGTCATGAAAAAGTCGTAAAGCCTATCCGCCTGGGGAGGCGGCATGGGCATGAAGTGATCGTGAACCGTCAGTTGTGCATCGCCAATGCTTTTGAACAGGTGTTGGAAGAACGGACTCCCGGCTTACACCGGGCACTGCGTCATTTTTATGATACTTACGGGTTCCCTGTGGCGAGACTGATCCACAATAAATACACGGCGGATCTAGTGTATTTTATCATGAAACCTTTAGAATGGATCTTCCTGTGTGTGCTGTACCTGACGGACGCCCATCCCGAGAACCGCATTGCCGTGCAGTATACCGGGAAAACGGCAGCGCAGGTGGAAGGATAGTGAAATATTAGTGGAAAAAGCTCTCCTTTTTGGATATAATAATATTTGAAAGGGAGGCTTTTTATATGATAAAAGTGAATTGAACTAAATCGGAATTTGAGGGAGGAAACAGTATGAAAAAGATTATTGCAATGGTTCTTTGTCTTGTGTTGGTTTTTTCATTGGCTGGCTGTGGAAATAATGATCAAAGTTCAGATACGCATGATGCGAACTACGAAGAAGGTTATACGACTGGCTACGAGGCTGGATATAATGATGGGAAGCAGCAAATGACCGAACCCCAAAAGTGCTATGCACAGTTTTCGGGGTCTTTTACAGCTACCGTTGAGCAACTCTTGCCGGATTATTGTGCGCTTCCGGGAAAAACGATTGCCGTAGTTCACTTCTTTCAGACTGCACCCTTTTTACTTCGCTTTCAGGAAGATATGACCGGAAAGCTTGTTGAAGGAACGGTTTATGTGTTTGAGTTCAAGACATTTGAAGTTGAGATTCCGGCTGATGAGAAAAATCCAGAGATTTCGGACTATATGTATTCAATAGATGTTACTAATTATAGAGTTGCGGAAGATGGCGAACTCGGGTTGGAGAGCATATCGCCGACTGTTGAAATAATATCGAAGTAAGTAACCGGATTATTTAATAAGCAATCACCGTGGTAAATTATCATTTATAGGATTGTCTTTTAAGGGGTAATTATACTATTACACTTAAAAGACAATTCTATTTAGATATTAAAATATATTTATTGTCTAATTAGGAATTATAAGTTATACTTTGCGTATAAGTACATTTCACTTATGAAAATTTCTATGTCAGCGAAAGCTGATGTCCCATCCGATTCCCTAAATCATAGAACCAGGAAGAAGGGAAGAGGAAAACCCACACAGAAAGAAAATCAGTTGTATCAGAAAAACAGGTAAGTTATAATGTAGATATGGCGAAATCCTTTTATTTTCGGCGGTATCTATAATTACCTGACACAAAAGGAGGAAACCATTGAATACGGAATTAAAGAGTGCAGTAATGGCAACAGACAAAGACGCCCAATACGATAACAGCGCAAAACGCCTGATAGCACATAAGATCATCCTGGCGCGGATCCTGGTGAAGACCGTGGAGGAATTTAAGGGGATGGATCCGATCGAGGTAGCAGCACTGATAGAGGGACTTCCTTATATCAGCGCCGTGCCGGTGGAGCCGGGACTGACGAATGCGGTGCATTTTCAGAATGGTCAACGCCTTGTTGGTTTTAATACAGAGAATCAGGAACTGAACGAAGGCCTGGTGCGTTTTGACATTGTATTTTATGTGCGGATGAAGGATGGCCTTTCGCAGA
>OIZB01000477.1_pt1 | contig 31711 bp, 29 predicted proteins | sample 1588401 | NCBI WGS metagenome assembly OIZB01 (sample SAMN03283270) | human gut metagenome | biome: human-associated habitat; material: feces | host: Homo sapiens | place: USA | collected 2013
ACAACGATATTTTCCGTGCCGCTGGCGTGGCGCAGAAATACAACTGTACGCTGACCCGCCTTGACTTCCAGCAGGAAAAGGGCGTTATGAGCTGTCTGCCGCTGGGACTGAATCAAATCGAAATCCAGCGGGCGTTGACTACTTCCAGCGTGGCAATATTCGTCCCGTTCGTGACGCAGGAATTGTTTGAGGGCGGCGACGCCCTGTATTACGGGCTGAACGCCAAGAGCAACAACATGATTATGCTTGATCGCAAAAATGCCCGATCCCCTAACGGGCTGGTATTCGGCACACCGGGCGGCGGCAAATCCTTTTCGTGTAAGCGCGAAATGGTGAATGTGCTGCTGAAAACGGGCGACCATGTGATCGTCTGCGACCCGGAGGGCGAATACTGGCCTTTGGTGAAGCGTCTGCATGGGCAGATTATCCGGCTGTCACCCACCAGCACGGACTATGTAAATCCTCTGGACATCAATCTGAACTATTCGGAGGACGAAAACCCGCTGGCACTCAAATCCGACTTTGTGCTGTCCCTTTGTGAGCTTATCATGGGCGGCAAAACCGGGCTGGAAGCCATTGAAAGGACGGTCATTGACCGCGCCGTGCAGCGTATCTATCAGAACTACTTTGCTGACCCACACCCGGAGAATATGCCGATCCTGTCCGACTTGCACGATGCGCTTGTGGCGCAGCACTTGCCGGAAGCTGACCGTGTGGCACAGGCACTTGATCTGTATGTGTCTGGCTCTCTGAATTTCTTTAATCACAGAACGACGGTGGACATCGACAACCGTTTTGTATGCTACGACATTAAGGAGCTGGGCAAAAACCTCAAAAAGCCCGCAATGCTGATTATCCAAGACCAAGTGTGGAATCGCGTCACCGTCAACAGAAATGCAGGCGTTTCCACATGGTACTACGCAGACGAGTTCCACTTGCTGTTAAAAGAACCGCAGACCGCAGCGTACAGTGCGGAAATCTGGAAGCGTTTTAGAAAATGGGGCGGCGTACCGACGGGCGCGACCCAGAATGTCAAGGACTTGCTATCTTCCCCGGAGATCGAAAACATCCTTGAAAACTCTGACTTCATTTGTATGCTCAACCAAGCGGCGGGCGACAGGAAGATCCTTGCGGAACGCCTTAACATTTCGCAGGAGCAGCTAAAGTATGTCACCAACTCCGCACCGGGCGAAGGACTGCTGTTCTTTGAGAATATCATCCTGCCCTTTGTCGATCACTTCCCGCGTGATACCGAGCTTTACCGTATCATGTCCACCAAGCCCAGCGAGGTAAACGGCGTATGACGCTGCCCCTTGACACCATCCTTTGCGGCGACTGTCTGGCTGTGCTGAAAACCCTGCCCGATGAAAGCGTACATTGCTGCGTGACCTCTCCACCGTATTACGGCTTGCGGGACTACGGCATGGACGCACAGATCGGGCGTGAGGATTCCCCGGAGGAATACATAGCGCGGCTGACGGCAGTTTTCCGTGAGGTATGGCGTGTGCTGCGCCCGGATGGGACACTCTGGGTAAATATCGCGGACAGCTATTGCGGCACGAACAGTAAGGGCAGCACCCGCGACCCCAAATATCCGCAGGGACGCAACGGGCAGAGCGTTTCGCTCTCCCGCACGGTAAAGAACTGTAAACCAAAGGATTTGATCGGCATACCGTGGATGCTGGCATTTTCGCTGCGCGGCGAGGGCTGGTATCTGCGCAATGACATTATCTGGGCAAAGGGAAACCCGATGCCGGAAAGCACCAAAGACCGCTGCACCCGCAGCCATGAGCATATTTTTCTGTTTACCAAGAGTAAGAAGTACCATTTTGACAGCCTTGCCATAGCCGAGCCGATAGCACCCACAACCGCCCTGCGAAAGAAAGCGGGGCGCGGTTTTGGCAAATACTCCGTCCCTGTTCCCGGACAGCCCCAGACGCAGAACATCAACAAGCCGAGGGCAAAAGGAAGCATAACCGACGAAATGATCTCACCCGTCCGAAGCAAGCGCGATGTGTGGTTTATCAACACCGTGCCATACAAGGGCGGGCATTTTGCCGCCTATCCCCCGAAGCTGGCTGAAACCTGTATATTGGCGGGCTGTCCTGCAGGCGGCGTTGTCATTGACCCGTTCATGGGCAGCGGCACGACGGGACTTGCCGCCAAGCAGCACGGCAGGCACTATATTGGCATTGAGCTGAACACTACATTTTGTTCCCTTGCAAGGGAACGGATCGGAAGCGACACCAACGAAAGACGGTGAAAGGAGCAAACACCATGAAAAATGATGAACGGTATATGATCGAGGGCTGGCACTACCGCTTGCTGGTTTTGGACTTGTATCTTCTCTTTGTGGAGAATGTCAGTCTGGCAAGGAAGCTGTCAGCAGCCAAAAGCCAAAAAGATTTTCTGCGGCTGCAAAAGCAGGCTGAACGCTACGAAAAAAGGGCGTACAGGAAAATGCGCGGCTGGGGAATCCCCAAAGACTGTGAGAGATTTGCCACCGAAACCCTGCAAAAAGCACTTACAAAAAAGTATCTGACGCCCCTGCCCGATACCGTGGAAGAAACTGAAATCTGACTTTGTTCCCCGCTGTGGGAACGGATTGGAGGTGATACCCCTTGAAAGAACGGAAACCCCGCGACAAGGTAACGCAGCGCATGACCCGCGACGGGCTGGTACAGGACAACCAGACCACGGGCGAAACCCAGAGCGTTTCCGGGCGCGACGCAGAGCAAAACCTATCCCCAAAGGAGCAGCCGGAGCTTTTGCGCCGGGAGAACGCGGAAAATGCGGACGCAGCGCAGAATCGGCAGCGGCAGCAACAGCCCCAGCAGGATATGCCGCCGCAGCATGATTCCGCCCCGTTCCAAAACGGCAGCGATCCCCCTGTATCTTCCGTGGCGCAGGAAGCCGCCCCCGTCCATTCCGGCGGTATGGCTGGCAAGGTGTATGACCGTGTAGCCGCCGAGCATGACGCCCACACGGAGCGCAGGGCGACGCGGCAGGGCAACAGCACCATCCGGGAGGGCGAAGCCGCAAGGCAGCGTCCGTCATCCCGTCTGCAATTTACCGACGAGGAACGCAGCACCCCGGAGCTGCAAAGGTATATCCGCAATTCGGACAAGAAAGCCGACAAGCTGGATGCGGCGCGGGCAGCCGTGCCGAAAAAGACCGTTATCACCAAGGAGCGCGTCTTTGACGAAGCATCCGGCAAGGGGCATACCCGTCTGCGCTTTGATAAAGTAGATAAACAGCCGTCCAAGCTCAAACACAATCCGCTGAATCGACCTGTAAACGAAGTGGCAGCTATGGCGCACGGCAAGATCCATGAGGTTGAAAGCGATAATGTGGGCGTGGAAAGCGGACACAAGGCAGAGGAACTTGCGGAGCGTGGGATCGGGCGCGGTGTACGCAGCGCGTACCGTCACCACAAAATGAAGCCCTACCGTGCCGTGGAAAAGGCAGAACAGGCGGCGGCAAAGGCGAACACGGATTATCTGTACCACAAGGCGTTGCACGATAACCCCCAGCTTGCTGGAAGCAACCCTATGTCCCGCTTTTTCCAGAAGCAAAAGCTGAAACAGCAGTATGCGAAAGCGGCGCGGGCGGCGAAAGGCGCAGGCGGCGCAGCACAGACCACGGCGCAGACCACCAAGAAAACCGCAGAAGCCAGCGCAAAGGCGGCGAAGCGCGTTGCCGAGGAAGCCAAGAAAACAGCGGCGTTTATAGCGCGGCATTGGAAAGGCTGTCTGATCGTCCTTGCCTGTTTCCTGCTCATTGTGCTGCTGATCGGCGGGCTGCAATCCTGTTCCATCCTGTTTTCCGGCGCGGGCGGCGGCGTGGCTGCTTCCACTTACCAATCGGAGGACGCGGATATTCTTGCCGCAGAAGCCGCCTACTGTGATCTGGAAGCCGCGCTGCAAGACGAGCTGGACAATTACGAAAGCTACCACCCCGGCTATGACGAGTACCGCTTTGACCTTGACGAGATCGAGCATGACCCCTATGTGCTGATTTCGATTCTCTCCGCGCTCCATGAGGGCGCATGGACGGCTGGCGAGGTGCAGGGGACGCTGCAAATGCTCTTTGACAAGCAGTATATCCTAACCGAAACCATAGAAACGGAAACCCGGTACAGGACGGAAACCCGCACGGGCAGCTATACCGTCACCGACCCGGAAACGGGCGAAAGCTACGAAGAAACCTATGAATACGAGGTACAGGTAGCCTACACCTACTATATCTGCAATGTGTCCCTTGAAAACTTCAACCTGTCCCATGTCCCGGTGTATATCATGGGCGAGGAAGATTTGAGCAAGTATGCGCTGTATATGTCCACGCTGGGCAACCGCCCGGATTTGTTCGGCAGCTCTGAATATGTGGACAAGTATATCAACAGCAGCTATACCGACTACGATATTCCCGCGTCGGCACTTGCTGATGAAACCTTTGCCATCGTGATTGAGGAAGCGGAAAAATATCTGGGCTTCCCCTATGTATGGGGCGGCAGCTCTCCCAGCACTTCCTTTGATTGCAGCGGCTTTGTAAGCTATGTGCTGACAAACAGCGGCGTATGCAATACGGGGCGATTGGGAGCGCAGGGGCTTTACAACATTTCCACCCCCGTATCGAGCGCGAATGTCCGACCCGGCGACCTTGTGTTTTTCACGGGGACATACGACACCCCCGGCGTTTCCCATGTAGGTATCTATGTGGGCAATTCCATGATGATCCATTGCGGAGATCCCATTTCCTATTCCAACCTTAACAGCTCCTATTGGCAGGCGCATTTCTATGCCTATGCCAGACCGCCCTATAACTGACGGGAGGTGGAGGACGCTTTGCTTACTTTAATTCCCGTATCGCTCTCCCAAGCCAACAACTTTGTAGAACAGCACCACCGACACCATAAGCCCGTGCGCGGGCATAAGTTTTCTATCGGCTGTATCACAGACGGACGGCTTGCGGCAGTAGCCATTGTGGGACGCCCGGTTAGCCGACATCTGGATGACGGCTTTACGCTGGAGGTCAACCGCCTGTGCAGCGACGGCACAAAGAACGCTTGCAGCTTCCTATACGCCGCTGCTGCGCGGGCTGCAAAGGAGCTGGGCTACCGCAAAATTATCACATACACCCTTGATACCGAAAACGGCGCAAGCCTACGCGCCGCCGGATGGGAAAATGCCGGACTTGCTGGCGGCAAAGAATGGACAGGCAAACGCCGTCCCGCCGTCCCGCTTGATCCGGCGCAGCTAAAATACCGCTATGAAAAGCGGCTGAACGAAAGGAGATTTTAACCTATGGCTATGAGCAAAATTGACCGTATTGACCGTGAGATCGAAAAGACACGCGGCAAGATTACCGAGTTCCAAAACAAGCTCAAAGAGCTGGAAGCCCAGCGCACCGAGCAGGAAAACTTTGAGATTATCAACCTTGTCCGTTCCATGTGCATGACCCGCGACGAGCTGATGAACTTCCTGCGCGGCGGCGGCAACGATGCGCCGCCCGTGGAAACTGCCTACCATGAGCAGGCAGAAACCGACTACGACGGACAGGAGGTAAACGAGGATGAAGAATAAACGACCTTTGCGACTGCTGGCTGTGATATTCGCCCTTGTGCTGTCTGTAACAACCTTTTCAACTGTGGCATACGCAGGCGGCGGGGATTACCACGATTCCGAGCTGCCCCCGGCAGAGAATACTGAGCCGCAGGAAACCATGCCCCCAGAAGACGAAACCGAGCCTGTGACGATCACCCCCGGTACACCGTTCACCGAGGACGGCATAGCGGCAACCCGCGATCTGCTCTATGACGAGCATACCAACAAGCAGTACATCACCATTGAAACCCGAAACGGCAACACTTTCTATATCGTCATTGACTACGACAAGCAGCTTGACGAGGAAGAAGAACGCTATCAGACATACTTCCTTAACCCGGTGGACGAAGCCGATCTGCTGGCACTTTTGGAGGACGAGAACGGAAACAGCCCTATTGTTTGTTCCTGTACCGATAAATGCGTGGCTGGCGCAGTCAATACAAACTGCCAGCTTTGTAGCAAGGATATGACAAACTGCGCGGGCAAAGAAGCCGAGCCGGAACAGCCGGAGGAACCCGAACAGCCCGAAGAACCCGAAGAAAACAATATGGGCGGCATCCTTGCCGTCGTTCTGATCCTTGCGCTGGGCGGCGGGGCTGCTGTGTGGTACTTCAAGTTCCGTAAGCCGAAAGAAGCCACCAAGGGAAGCACCGAACTTGACGAGTTCGATTTTGACGATGAAGAGGACGAAGAAGAAAGCTATGGGGATGACGGCTACGAGCTGGACGATCCCGACGATAAGGAGGACACCGAAGCATGAAACTGATTATCTGTGAAAAGCCCTCTGTGGCAAAGACCATTGCTGCGGCTCTGGGCGCAAAGGAGCAAAAGGACGGACACATTGCCGGAAACGATCTTTTGGTATCGTGGTGTGTAGGACATCTGGTGAGCATGAGCGACGCAGGCAGCTATGACGAGCGTTATAAAAAGTGGCGTTATGAGGATCTTCCGATTCTGCCGCAGGAATGGAAGTACACGCTGACCCCCGGTAAGGAAAATCAGTTTGCCGTTCTCAAAGAGCTTATGCACCGAGCCGATGTTTCCGAGCTGGTAAATGCCTGTGACGCAGGGCGCGAGGGTGAGTTGATCTTCCGATTTGTCTATGAACAGGCTGATTGCCGCAAACCGTTCAAGCGTCTTTGGATTTCTTCTATGGAGGACAGCGCGATCCGCGAGGGCATGGACACACTCAAAGACGGGCGCGACTATGACCCTTTGTATCATTCGGCACTCTGCCGAGCACGGGCAGACTGGCTTGTGGGCATCAACGCCACCCGCCTTTTCTCTGTCCTGTACCATAAGACGCTGAATGTGGGGCGCGTTCTCTCCCCGACGCTGAATCTGCTGGTGGAGCGCGAGGGCAAAATCTTCACTTTCAAGAAAGAGAAATACCATATCGTGCATATCGGCTGCGGCGGCGCAGATGCCCAGAGCAAACGGATCACCGACGCTGCCGCCGCCAATGGGCTGAAGGCGGCTTGCGAGAAATCGCAGGCCGTTTGCGTTTCTCTGACAAAGGAGAAAAAGACTGCCCAGCCCCCGAAGCTCTATGACCTTACTTCCTTGCAGCGGGAAGCCAACCGTACCTATGGTTTTACCGCCAAGCAGACCCTTGACTATGCCCAAGCTCTGTACGAAAAGCGTCTTTTGACCTATCCAAGAACGGACAGCAACTATATCACTTCCGACATGGAGCAGACGGCGGTTGACCTTATTGCGGCACTTCTGCCCACGCTGCCCTTTATGCAGGGTGCAGAGTTCTCCCCGGAGATCGGGCGCGTTATCAACAATGCCAAGGTGTCAGACCACCATGCGATCCTGCCGACAGCAGAGTTTGCAAAGACTGGATTTACCGGGCTTGCAGAAAGCGAAAAGAAACTGTTGTCCCTTATCTGCTGCAAGCTGTTCTGTGCAGTTGCGCCGCCCCATGTATATGAAGCTGTCACCGCTGTATTTGAGTGCGGCGGCGAACAGTTTACCGCCAAGGGAAAGAACATCCTTGCGGCTGGCTGGAAAGGCATTGACGCCCGTTTCCGTCTGACGCTGAAAGGAAAGCCCGACGAGGAAACCGAGGACGAAGCGACCCTGCCGGAGCTTGCCGAGGGACAGACCTTTGATAACCCTGTCGCATCCGTTTCTGAGCATTACACCACACCCCCGAAGCCCTACACCGAAGATACGCTGCTGTCCGCTATGGAGAGCGCGGGCAAAGAGGATATGCCCGACGAAGCCGAGCGCAAAGGGCTGGGTACACCCGCGACCCGCGCCGCCATAATCGAAAAGCTGTTGTCTGCCGGATTTGTGGAGCGCAAAGGCAAAAGCCTTGTGCCGACCAAGGACGGCGTAAACCTTGCCGTGATCCTGCCGGATATGCTCAAATCCCCGCAGCTTACGGCTGAATGGGAAAGCAGGCTGACCGAGATTGCCAAGGGCAGCGCAGACCCGGACGAGTTTATGGACGGCATTGCCGATCTGACGCGGGAGCTGGTAAAAGCCTACTCCCATATCACCGAGGACGGCAAAAAGCTGTTCGCGCCGGAAAAGGAAGCTATCGGCATCTGCCCCCGCTGCAAAAGCCCTGTCTATGAGGGCAAGAAAAACTATTACTGCTCTGACCGATCCTGCCGCTTTGTGATGTGGAAGAACGACAAGTTTTTTGAAAGCAGGAAAACCGCCTTTACAAAGAAAATCGCCGCTGCGCTGTTAAAGGACGGCAAGGCAAAGGTCAAGGGGCTGTACTCCGAGCGCACGGGCAAAACCTACGACGGTACGGTGTTTCTCTGCGACACAGGCGACAAGTATGTGAATTACCGTATCGAGCAGACCAAATGATCCGGCTGAACGAAGCACAGTATCGCAAGGTGAAAAAGCTGACCCGCCGCCTTTGTGCCAACAACGACGGCGGGTGCTGCCTTGTGCTGGATGACGGCGACCCTTGCGTATGTGTGCAGGCAATCAGCTATTCGCTGCTGTGCAGATACTTCCGGGAAGCGGTGCTGCCCGCTGACCGGGAGCTGTGCGCGGACATTATGCGGGAATATGATACCCGTAAAAAATGCGAAATGTGCGGCAAGCCCTACCACGCCCGCAGCAACCGTGCCAAGTATTGCGACGCCTGCGCACCCATAGCGGCACGGCGTAAAGCTGCCGAGCGAAAACGCCGCCAGCGGGAAGCGGTTAAAATACGGCTGCAAATCACGGTTTAGGAGCTGAAAATGCCTTGATTTAAGCCACCTTGCAGCCGCGTTTCCTACTGCCGAGGGATATTTCCCTTGATACCCCGAAAAACCGTTTTGAATGCGTGACACAGAAGTTTCCGGCTCTGCCGGAGTACGGGGAGTTACGGAGCAAGCATAGGGAGTGTAGCCACACTTTGAAAAAGTGGGGCTTCACACATCCCGCATATCCCCGCCGTCCTCTTTGGAGTTCGGCGGGGATTTTTTGCTTGTTGGGATAGTCCCAAACCCTTATACCAATTTAGAAAGGAGCGCATACATGGACGAACACATTTTTGAAGTATATCTCATAAACAAAGCCCGTCATACCGAGCAAAACCCCGTCGCAGAATGGGTGCAGCTACCGACTGACGCGGAGAAAATGAAAGCCACTTTTGCGCGTATCGGTGTTGACGGCATTGACCCGTCTGAATACGAGGTTGCCGCCTACGAATCGCCCGTTGACGGCTTGACTGACCGTTTCCGTCCCGGCGAAAGTCTGGACGAGCTGAACTACCTTGCCGCGCTGCTTGCCCAGCGCAGCCAAGAGGAACGGGAGAAATTTGCCGCAGCCATGATCCACGGCGACCACGCGGCAAGCATTGCCGACGCGATCAACCTTACCCACAATCTTGACTGCTACTGGCTTTATCCTACCGTCCACAATTCCGAGGACTACGGGCATTATGTAGTTGACGAGCTGGACGAGCTGGAATTGCCGGAAGCGGCGAAAAAGTATTTTGATTACAAAGCCTTTGGGCGCGACGCGGCACGGGAGGACGGCGGCACTTTCACCGACTACGGCTATATCTACAACAACAAAAACGACTTTGCCGTATGGTACACAGACCACGATATTCCGAAAGAACACTGCATTACCCCAGGCCAGCCGGACACGGTTTTTATGGACGCTGCCGCTGTTCCCCAGCAGGCCGCAGCCGTCACCGAGCCGACGCAGCCGATCCCCATTCGCCCCATTGAGCTGACTGCCACCGACACGGCGGGCAAGGTCAAAGAGATTACGGCACAGCTTGAAGCTGGCGTAAAAGACCTTTTCGATAGTGAACGATACCAGGACTACTTGAAAGCCATGTCCAAGTTCCACGATTACAGCCTTAACAATACGCTGCTGATCGTGATGCAGAAGCCGGACGCTTCCCTTGTGGCTGGCTTTAACAAATGGCGTGACGAGTTTGAACGCCATGTAAAGCGCGGCGAAAAAGGCATTAAAATCCTTGCCCCCGCGCCTTATAAAATCAAAAAAGAGCTGGAAAAACTTGACCCGGACGGCAAGCCTATTATCGGTGAGGACGGCAAGCCCGTCACCGAGCAGAAAGAAATCACCGTCCCTGCCTTTAAGGTGGTAAGCGTCTTTGATGTGAGCCAGACCGACGGCAAGGAGATCCCGGACATTGCTGTGGATTCTCTGACGGGCAGCGTTGAGCAGTACGAGGACTTTTTCAAGGCATTGGAGCAGACTTCTCCTGTTCCCGTTGGCTTTGAACGGATTGAAAGCGGCGCACACGGCTATTACCACAACGCAGAAAAGCGCATTGCACTTAACGAGGGCGAAAGCGAGCTGCAAACGGTCAAGACCCTTATCCATGAGATTGCCCACGCCAAGCTGCATGACATTGATCTGAACGCGCCCCCGGAACAGCAGCAGGAACGCCCCAGCCGCCGCACCCGTGAGGTGGAAGCAGAAAGCATTGCCTATACCGTATGCCAGCACTTCGGGCTTGATACCTCTGACTACTCTTTCGGCTATGTTGCCGGATGGAGCAGCGACAAGGACATCAAAGAATTAAAGGCATCCCTTGAAACCATCCGCGCCACCGCAAGCGAACTGATTACCGAGATCGACGGGCATTTCCGTGAGTTTCAGCAGCAGCGGGAAGCGGCGCAGGAAGAACGCCCCGTATTGGAAAGCCTTGACCCCGCACAGCAGCAGGCAATCCGCGACGAGGTACAAGCCACCCTGCAAATGCTGGTAGACACCGATATGCAGATTTCCGGCGAGGTATCGCAGGGAACGCTTGACGCGCTGGCGGCGCAGGGCTATGCGCTGCAAGACGGCATTGTGCAGCGTATGCCGGCAGAGCTATCCCAGCATGAGCAGGAAGCCGCCTACCGTCTGGACGATGGTACATACCTCTATGTGCAGACCAGCGATAACGGCTATGACTACACCCTGTATGACAGCAATATGAAAGACCTTGACGGCGGGCAGCTTGACAATCCCGATCTGTCCATGACCGCCGCCCGTGATGAAATCCTTGCGCTCCATGAGCTTCACCCGTCTGCGATTGAATCCATACCCATTGAAGATTTTGAGCAGTTGTGGGATGCAGCCGAGCAAGCGGCGCAGCAGCCGGAGCGCACCTTTGCCATTTACCAGCTCAAAGGCGGCGAGGAAACACGGGACTACCGTTTTGAGCCGCTTGACCGTCTGCGGGCTGTGGGACTGGATGTGCATCGGGACAATTACGACCTTGTATATTCCGCGCCGCTGTCTGACGGGGAATCTCTGGAAGATATTTACCGACGCTTCAATATCGACCACCCGGCAGACTTTACGGGACACTCCCTTTCTGTTTCCGACATCGTTGTGCTGCGTCACGGGGACACCGAAACCGCCCATTACTGTGACAGCTTCGGCTTTACGGAAGTGCCGGAGTTTTTGCAGCAGCAGGAACAGACAGCGCAGAAATGGAACGGCATTGATGGGCTTTTGAATGACAAGCCTTTCATGCCGGATGCGACGCCTACCGAACAGGCAAATGCGCTGATTGACCTTGCCGAGCAGGACGGGCAGCGTTTGGGCAACGCCGAGCGCGGCTTGATTGTCCAGTACCATGAACAGGTGCAGGATCTTCCGAAAACTATTGCCCTTGTCAATGAGCTGTGCGAAAAAGGCTTTGAGCAGCAGCACGGACACCTTGACTATCTTGTGAAGCAGCGCATTGACGCAGAAATCACCGCAGCCGTACAGGAACGACAGAAGACCGAGCCTTTGCCGCCATCCCTTGATCCGGCTGTGCAGCCCGTCGTGACGATCATTTGGAGCGAAAGTGACAAGCTGCGCGAGGGTGAGCAGATGCCCCTTGCCCGTGCCGACGCCCTTTTCAAATCTCTGGACGAAACCCGCCGCACGGAACGGGAGCAGCCGGGATATGACGGGAGCTGGTACGACAAAACCAAGTTCCGCATTGACTTCACTTTCCACGGGGAAGCCGACAACTACGAGGGACGGCAGGACTTTGGCGACGGGGACGGCTCTCTGATCGACCATATCCAAGCCCACCACGAATACTATTCGCGGGATGAAAACTACAAAAACAGCGTGATCCGCAATGAGGGCGCGGAAGCGTGGGCGCAGGAACAGGCAGAACGCGAAATGCTCCTCTCCGAGTTCGTGCCCTATATGCGTCTGCATTGCAATCTCTATGAGCAGGAACGCACCGCAGCGGATATGCTGGAATCCGGCGCAGAGCTGACGCCGGAGCAGACAGCCTATTTCAATGCCGTGCTGTCCCATGTGGACGCTTGCCGGGAAAAGCTCAATGCGGGCGACTATGATTTGCCCGACCCACCCCAGCTCTCCGACTTCTCACAGGAAGCCGCAGAAATGGAAGCCTACAAAGACCATGTGCGGGAAGAAATTGCGCAGGAAGCCGCCGCAGCGGGCATGACGGTTGAGGAATACGCCGCCAACGGCTACGAACCGAGGGAGCAGCCCATCGACGCGCCGGAGCAGGCGGAAGCAACAGCCGTCAAGTATTATCCGATCAACGAGGGCGCAGCCAGACGCGCCAATGACGCAAACAGCTTCCGGGACTATACACCGGGCAGCGCAACCGCCGCATACAGGCAGATGGTAGACCAAGCCGCCGAGCTTGCGCAGAAGCAGAAAAGCCGCGTCGATCCCATGCACCATGAGAGAATCGACCAGCTCCTTGACACCTACGCCCGACGCCTTGCGGAGAATATGAACAACAGCTATGCCATTGAAGCCCGTGTACCGTCTATCCTTATCGCTGGCGGCAGCAATTTCCCTGTCCGTAAAAAAGAAAAGCAGAACGCAGCCCGCGACCGCAATATGGAGGACTGGCAGGATGTGCAGGGGATTCTTGATAAAATCCGCAGCACAGGCATGGGCGGTATCAGCGCAGACGATCCGCAGGCTGTCGCCAAGCTGGAAGCAAAACTGGCGAAGCTGGAAGCGGCGCAGGAAACAATGAAAGGTGTAAACGCCTATTACCGCAAGCACGGTACGCTGGAGGGCTGTACGCTCCTAAAGCCGGAACAGATCAAAGAATTGCAGGAGGGTATGGCGCAGAGCTGGCATTTGGAGAAAAACAAGCCTTTCCAGAGCTTTGAGCTGTCCAACAACAACGCAGAGATCCGGCGCATCCGGGGACGCATTGAGCAGCTAAAGCAGCATGAGGAAAAGGCTTTTGTAGGCTGGGAGTTTGACGGCGGGCGTGTGGAAGCCAACAAGACCGACAACCGACTGCAAATCTTCTTTGACGAGAAGCCAGACGATGCAGCCCGCGCCGAGCTGAAAGCAAACGGCTTTAAGTGGGCACCCAGCGCGGGCGCATGGCAGCGGCAGCTTAACAACAATGCCTACTACGCCGCAGGCTATGTTTCCTGTATTCAGCCAATCACCGGGGAAAAGCCCATTGACTTGCAGCGAAAAGCCCAGCACCAGCAGGCAGCACCTACCCCCGACAACCTTTTGACCGGGGAGCAGATCACAACGCCCCGTGGCAGTTTCCACTTGACTTCTATGAGCGTGGAGCAGATGCGGGAAGCCGGGTACGGTATTCACCATACTTCCGAGGACGGCAAGTATCATATCATGGGCAACGGCACACAGGCGTTTGCCGTCGCTGTGGAACAGCCGGAAAACTATCTGAAAGCCGCAGAAATGTCCACCGAGCAGAATTACAACATGATCGACCAGCAGATCAATAACACCCCGTCCGTTGACGAGCTGGAAGAAAAGGCAAAGCGCGGTGAGCTTGTTTCCCTGTCTGCCCTTGCCGCAGCAGTCAAAGCTGAGGACGGCAGAACACCCCAGCGCGGCGGGGACGGCAAAAAGCCCTCTATCCGCGCCCAGCTCAAAGCCGACCAGCAGCAGGCGGCAAAAACGCAGAAACAGGACAAAGAGAAAAAGCACAGCATCAAAAAGGATTTAGAAATGGAGTGAGCCAATGAAAAAGTTTGAAAATGTGGATGTGATAGATACGCTGCAACAGATTATGCGGCATAACACGGCGTACTATCGGAACGATTTTGACATTGACAAGCGGATTCTGACACGGGCGGCGCAAAGCAGCAGCCCGGAGGACAAAGCCTTTCTCTGGATGTCCCGCCCGGCCGGGACACATTGCTTGCGGGAACGGGATGTATTTCTCAAAGATACGCGGGAGTACAACACTTTCCGCTTCTATGCCGAGCAGACCACCGACAAAGTGCTTGCCTATGCCGTTGCGATAACGGGCATGGAAAACGGCAAGATTATGGGCAATGTCTATGAGCTGGACTACCGGGAACAGGCGCAAAAGGTATTTCGGGAAGCCCTGCCCGCGGATACCCACGCTCTGATCTATGAGAACGGCACACGACACCAGCCCGCCAATTACCGATTCGACGCCCAGCCGGACAAGGATTTCGGGAAGTTTGAACGGTTTGAAGCCCTGCCCAATGACCCGGACGCGCTGCAAGACCTACTGCGCAGCGAAAGGCAGGCGCGGGAGCAGCTTGCGCCGGGGGATGTCCGCAGCCATGTTGCGGAGCTGTCCGACAGAAAGGTTATGGACGAAGCCCAGCGGATCGCGGACGCTTTTCAAAAGCTGCCTGCGCCCAACAGCCCCAACAAGACGCATTTCATGGTGGAGGTATCGCAGGCGTTTTTGTTCCTGGCATCCAGCAAGGAGCAGGAACGCTTGCAAGCTATGCTGCCCTATAAATCCTTGTACCTATCCGGCATGAAAGACAAGCGCGGTATCTATGCGCTGATTAACAAGGACGAAAACCGCAGTCTGCCCCTGCGCCAGCCGCGCCGATCCGTGCGCAGCCAGCTCAAAGACGGGCAGGAAAAAGCCGCTGCACCAAAAAAGGCAGCGGCAAAGAAGAAAAACAACGATTTGGAGGTATGAGCATGAGCCGTATTGTGTTTACCGTAGAGGAAGAAAATCTGATCTGTATGTACCACAACACCGACAGGCGCAGGACACTTGCCGGGATCTCCGACGCCCTGCAGGACATGGACGAGGATATGCGCCAGCTTGCCGAGCAGACGATCCATAAGCTGCACAACATGACCGACGCAGCATTTGAGGAAGCGAAGTTTAATATGACGCTCTCCGACGCAGATTAACAGCAACGCGGGACGTGGTGGCCATCTTCCGGCTGCTGCGTCCCGCGCTTTTTCTTTATTTAGGAACTGATACCTGTACCGTCAGCAATGGCGGTACAGGTACTCTTGTATTTTGTACTTTATTCTATTTCTATTAACTGGCAAAATTGCTTTGCAATATTGGTATAGTGATAAACCAACTGACTATCTTCGGTTGCTGTTCCCCAAGTTTGTCCGTAATAATATAACCAGCCATTAGCCAATAATCCCTGTTCAGCGTCATTCTCAATCACTATAGGCTCGTCTGTGATGTTAGCCTTGAGATACAGAAGATCGGAGTACATTGTGCGATCAACCAACAGCATAAGTCTACGGTAGGTTTCATCATCAATCAATCCGTCTATTTTTGCTTCAAATAAGGTAAGTAGAATCTTGATTTTTGAGAGTTCTTCGATTTTATTTAGGACACCAAGAATAAATACGGAATCCTTGTTCAAACCGGGCTTACCGACTTTAGCAGCGTATTTTTTGCGCTTGTTTGCAGGAATTTCAATTAAGCCGCGACAGTATTTTTCCATCTTGTTCATAAACAACTTGTCTGGAATGCTTGCAGCCTTTTTGATAACCGTAATAACCTTTGATGCTTTTACCAAATCTGCGCTGACCTCTGTTACGGCTTCCCAAATAACAGCAGCTTCATTCGATGTAAAAACATTGATTACAGTTTCCGTCCCTTGTTCAATAAAGGTAGATAACGCATCACTTATAGAATCCACCTCAACCAATGCTAATTCTTTATTCATTATTTCATCCATATTGTTTCTCCTTTTTATGTCACGCTTTTAATCTCGATATTCCACCCTGGCAAGGAAAACATACAGGCAAGCCATTTCCCGCGCCGGGAATCCTTGCTATAAGCCGCAAAATGGGACTCTAAACGGTGACAGACAGGCGTTATACATAGCTGTCCCGCGCCTTGAAATGCAGACTGCCCATAATTACAGCAGCCAGACCAAACACCACCCAGCCCCATATCGGATCATGCTCTGATATGAAGTATGCCAGCACACCAAACGCTGCCGACCATAAAAGGGACATCATGCTGCCAATCGACCAGAAGCCAACGCCTGTATGCTGCAACCAAAACAGCAGCAGGAATACGGCAATGCCAATCAGCAGGCAGAACGCCGGGTGTACCGTCCACAGCGTATGACAGAGCAGCCCGGACAGGGCGGCAAGCAATATGCTGTCAAAGAAAATGATATTGCCGATAAATACGCCGATTACAGTAAGCACAATACTTAACACGATATAAATACCAAATAGGATCACGCCCATATCCAGACCTCACTTTCTGTTTACTCCGTGATACTGTCCATAATGCGGTGGACAGTATCGCAGGCATCGTCAAAGGAAATATCCTTTGCATAATCAAAATCACGCTGATACTTTTTCCAGAAGCCCCGGAGCTGTTCGCTTGCGCGGATCTCCGCGATAATATCCGGGTAGATCCCCAAAACTTTGCGGCTGCCGCGCTTGTCCGCAGTCCGTTCCAGAGCTTGCAGCAGCGTCTTTGTGTTACACTCTGCGCCACGCAGGGCATACAGAATATGTATGTCGTAAAAATCTCTCGGACGGGTATTGGCAATGCTGCGGGACAGCACCGTTTCGATCTTCTCCGCTAACACCGTTTCAAGATTATAGGCAAGGATGCTGATTGTGCGGTCATCGAACAGCAGAGAAAAGGTATATTCAATCTCCCTCGGCGTGATAACATCCCCGGTAGTCACATCCACGGTCAAGGGTACGCTGATCGGCGGGTAGTTCGCTTTCAGAGCAACGCGGATACCCGGATAATCGTCACCCTCGCGGATATCTGAAATGTCCACTAGTTCAAACTTTACATCGTCGGCAATTTCCACACCACAAATTTCTCCGAAGATCTCACGGATAGATTCATGCGTCAGCGTAAAGCCTTTGATTGTGGTATCTAAATCCATTGTCGCCCTCGTGTCCAGACCGACGATTGCGGAAATAAGGAAACCACCTTTGAGAATAAAATTGTGCTTGTATTTTGACAATGAAATTCGTTCCAGCAGTCTTTCCAGCATATAGTTCTGCATGACGATCTGGGCAGAGATATTCTTTTCCGCAGCTTTCTTTTTGATAAAGGCTTTAAGCTGCATCGGATTCTTTGTAATCATAATAACACCTCCATATAGCGCAGCACTTTCGGCTTCACGCGAAGCTGATCCGCATACTGCATCAGTTTGTGTATGTCTTTATCTTTGGAAGCCGCGTACTTCTTCATTGCCGCGCCCACAATCTGAATGTCGCTGCCGCTGCCGCGCAGGATGTCGCATAGCGTCCTTTCAAGATCATAGACACGGATCGGATTGCCGCAGGGGGATTTCAGTTCAATCACACCAAAAGAATAGTTCTCCGGCACAACTCGCTTGATGTTGATACTTTCCTGTTTCAGCGACGGCGAATTGTAGCCTTTGGGAAATGTCATGGTGTATTGCGCCGGGGTACGGTCAGAATAGCCCAGCAGATACAGCGCGGTATCGTGTGAGTATATCCCGCGCCCGTACTTGCGCTGCAACAGGTAGAAATCATCTTCCCATGCGTTGCTGCGTACATACAGACCGCGCCCGAAACGGTAAAGCTCCCCGTTCTCTACAAGCTCCTGTAAAATACTGCGGTGCAGCCCTGCGGCTGTCACCTGTTCTGCGGTAATTGTTCCGTCCGGCGACGCTTCCAATAGCTCTTTGATTTTTTCTTTGTCGGTCATAGCTGCCACCTCACTTTCGACTAATACACATTATATTATAGAGAAATAATGTGTCATTGTCAAGACTATAACAACAATCACACATCAAATTATTTGTAAATAATGTGTGACTGTCAGCACAGCTACAATGCCTTTTCTTGTTCGCGCCCACGGGCAGGATGCAAAATGCTGTCAATATTCTGCTTGACTGCATCGCACTCCCGGAGCTGCTTTTTGAGCTTGCCATACTCGGTATACAGCGCGTCCTTTTCTGCGGTAAGGCGTTTGTAATCAGCTTTGAGCTTTGCCGGATCGGGGAGCTTGCCGGAAACGCCGGACGCTTTCAATGCCTTTGCCGCAGCTTCAAAGAGGATGATTTCACTTTCATGCCCGCGCAGATATTTTTCTTTGTCACGGGATTTCTTGTATTCGTCGTACAGCGGTTTCAGCTCTTTGTAGGTGGTGATGTTCTTAATGAGCAACGCCATATCGGACAAGCGGCGTTCCACATCTTTGAGCGTCGCCGATGTCTGTTCATTCTCGCCCTGCAGGGCAGCGATTTTCTGCTCCAAGTCTGCATACCTGGTTATGCCGTTCTGATCGAGGAATACCATTGTCCGGGCGGCGCGTTTCAGATTTTCAATCTTTGCCCAACGCTCATAGCCCGCCGACTGCTGGGCTTTGATGCTGTTCTCAATGTCAATCAGCAGCGACACGCCTTTGCGTTCCGGCTTTGGCTCTTTGGTAATGACCTTGCCCTTGATACGCTCGGCTATGGCTTCCTCTGTGTAGGCTTCACCCAGCGTCTTGCAGCGGGTGAAGCGTTCCTGTCCGGGAGCGCGGAAAGAGATATATTTGCCGCGCTTGATTTCGTAGCCCTCTGCTTCCAGACGGCGTAGCAGATCGTCCAGATCGGCAGACACGGGTATGAGCTTATCAATGGCGATTTTCAGCTTTGCTTTATAGCTCGTTCCCTTGCGCTGGGCATCCCACTCCGCATAATGTTTGCCCCGATCCGCGCCGGGGATCACAACGGACAGCCCGTTTTCCTTGCACAGTCTGTCACTCGTCCTGCGGATAAAGCCGTAGCTTTTCCGATTGGAGATATACTTCTTATGCTCGGCAAAATCCACGGCGCAGAAAATAATGTGGTTATGGACATGACCTTTATCTATGTGGGTGGATATGACATACTCATACTTGCCCCCAAGGATTTCATCGGCAAGCTGCTTGCCGATTGCATGGGCTTTTTCGTAGTCCACTTCTCCCGGCTCAAAGGCCTGTATCAGATGGTGGGCAAGGTTGTTGCCCTTATTCATTGCCCATTGCCGGGTTTTCTCAAATTCAATGTCTGCTGTTTCGATTCCGCAGCCATAGGAGGACACCAGCAGCTTTTCGTCCGTCTTTGCCGGATTGGTAATGTAGTCCAGAGCTTTCTTTAGGGTGCTTTTGATAGGATGGATCTTTGTGATAGCCATATCTCATTTAGCACCCCCTTGATGTCCTCAATGTCCTGCACATAGATTTCCCCGGTAGCATTGATGCGCTTTGCGATTTGGTTTATGTTCGTGCCGATCTTTTGCAGCTCGGCAGTCATAGCCTTTATATCGCTGTAATCGATCTTGATAACATAGCCGTCAATCAGCATTTTCCGGGCATAGGTGGAGAAGCAGCGCGTCCCCATCTGCTGCATTTTCAGCTCAATCATTTCCCGTTCCTGCGCCGTCACCGGGACGCGCAGCACAATGTTCCGCACTCTGTTTGCCATTCGTTCACCGTCCTTTCGTATAAGGGTTTGGGACTATCCCAACAAGCAGACGCGCCGCCATCCGGCAGGACGGGCGGGAGCGTTTTTCGGGAGTGTGGCTACACTCCCTATGCTTGCTACGGTATCTTTCGTCCCTCACTACTACTACGGTGAACACCCCCAAAACTGCCAAACAGACACAAAAAAAGCCGCAGGAGCAGTATGCTCTTGCAGCGTATACGAAAACAAAACAACAGCGGATCACTCCGCTGCTGCTTCGTGTTTTTTCTCGACTTCCACAACTTTCTGTGCCGTTGCGGTGACAATTTCCAATCCGTCATTGCTCATGCTGTCCAGCAGGGTATCAAGCTGACGCCGCTGTGTATTCTTTTCAGCGTCTTTGTTTGGAAAGAAAAATTGATCTACCGATATAGAATAACGGGTAACAAGCTCATAAAAGATTTGCAGGCTCGGTTGCTGACCTTTGTTTTCGATATTCGCGAGGTAGCGCGGAGATAAGTTCATAGCGTCGCAAACATCTTTGCGGGATTCCTTTCTCTCCATCCGTGCCGCTTTTATGGCTTGCCCGAAAGCCTTGAAGTCATAAAGTGGTACTGGTCTTTTTGCCATTTCAATTCACCCTATAACATTTTACAGTTCATCTTTCATTTTGGATATGCTTACACAGTTCCTATGATTAGCCAATATAATTCAAATTATTCACAGAATGTTTCTTGATATTATTCGGATGTCCGTATATAATTATATAGGAGTACACAGTGAAAGGACAGGTGAATATGGAATATATGTCTGCCCCCGAAGCAGCAAAGAAATGGGGCATTTCAGAAAGACGGGTACAAAAGCTATGTGAGGAAAACCGCATACTGGGTGCTTCAAAACTCGGCTATATGTGGCTGATACCGAAAGACGCAGAAAAGCCCGCAGACGCACGCAGAAAAGGAAACGGGAAAGTAGATAAATAGTTGAAAAATTGGTGTTATATTTACTTGTTAGGAGGTGTATAAAATTGGGCGCAAAGATATTGATAGCTGATGATGAAAAAGATATTGTTTCAATGCTTGGCAGTTTTTTTGAAAACAAAGGTTTTTGTGTTCTGTCTGCCACAAATGGCACAGAAGCACTAAAACAGGTGGAAAGGCAGCCGGATATTATTTTGCTTGATATAAATATGCCCGGAATAGACGGATTAGAGGTTTGCGAGCGTATACGCGATCACATATCTTGTCCTATTCTTTTTTTAACAGCACGAATTGAAGATACCGATAAGGTAAAAGGATTTGCCGTTGGCGGTGATGATTATGTTGTTAAACCTTTTTCGCTTATGGAACTTGAAGCGCGGGTACGCGCTCACTTACGGCGCGAAGCTCGACACAGCTTTGAAACACAAATAAGATTTTCCGGCGATTTGACGATTGATTATTCGGAGCGATGTTTGTTTTTTTCTGATAAGCGTGTTGGGTTTGCAAAAAAGGAATTTGATATTATAGAGTTGTTATCTCAAAATCCGGGACAAGTCTTTGATAAAGAAAGGATATATGAGCGTATTTGGGGTTATGACAGCGAGGGGGACAGCAGTGTTGTTGCTGAACATATCCGCAGAATACGAACAAAAATCGCGGCATATTCAGACAGAGCATATATTGAAACAGTTTGGGGGTGTGGGTATAAATGGATAAAATAAATCGTCCAGTACGAAATTTATCTCTCCGAAAAAGCTTTATACTTTATGTAGTAGTCTTTGCTATGCTTGCCCTTGTGCTTTCAATTATGACTATTTCGATATGCGATAAAACTGCCGATAAGATTAGATCAACTTATCCGCCGTCCGGCGAAAAGTATTACTTAACAAATGAGCAAGGCGAACAATTAGGCGACGGTGCCTACATTGGAAATGCACTCGTTCCACTATCCAAACATGATGAACGTATGATAGCTTTGTTAGAGGTATTTCCTACGATTGCAGTAGCCGTATATTCCGCATTATGTATCATAGCCGCAGCGTTGCTGTTTTACAGAAATAAGCTGAAAAAGCCGCTTGCTGAACTCATGGCAGCGTCCGAAAAAATATCTAATAATGACTTGGATTTTTCAATCGAATATGACAGCAAAGATGAATTAGGACAGTTATGCACTTCCTTTGAAATCATGCGGACTGCCCTTGCAAATAACTTCACTGAAATGTGGCGACAGGTTGAGGAACGAAAACAGCTTAACGCTGCATTTGCTCACGATCTGCGCACCCCTCTCACGGTACTGAAAGGGTATAATGAAATGCTGCAAGCAAGCGATAACCCCCAGACACGGGAAACTGCCGTTACTATGGGAAAGCATATCTTGCGTATGGAAACCTATGTAAGCAGCATGAGTAATCTGCGGCGTTTGGAGGACACGCAGCCAGAATATACGACCGTTCTTTTGCAGCCGTTCTTGTCTGCCCTGTATGAAAGTATGGAAATGGTATGTAAGAAAAAAGGGAAAACGCCATGCCTACAAAATAGTGTCACTGTTTCGCGGTTATCTATTGACACAGATTTTGTTACACAGGTAAGTAATAATTTGATTGCAAATGCCGTCCGCTATGCCCGCAATACGATAACGATCTCTTTCGCGCTGCATGACAACGGCTTGCTACTTTCCATAGCTGATGACGGAAAGGGATTTGACAAAAACACTTTACACAAAGCAACCAGTCCGTATTTTACAGAAGAAACGGATCACTTTGAGCATTTCGGTCTTGGCCTTTATATCTGCAAGCTACTTTGTGAACGCCACGACGGTTATTTGCGAATTGAGAATGTTTCAGGCGGTGCAAAAGTGATTGCTTTTTTCAAATCTTCCTCTTTGTAGATAAAAAGTAGATAATTCCTTTTTATACTCTCCACGAAAACACATGGAGAGTATTTTTTATTTTACTCGTAATATCATCAAAGAAAGGCGGTATCTATTATGAACGCAGCACCTATACTGCAAACAGTTGATTTGAAAAAGCATTACCAGCAAGGGGAGCATATCACAAAAGCCCTTGACGGGGTAAACCTCTCCGTCAACGCGGGGGAGTTCGTGGCTATTGTCGGCACATCCGGCTCCGGCAAGTCTACCCTGCTGCACATGATGGGAGGTCTTGATACACCCACTTCTGGAGATGTCATCATCAGCGGAAAAAAGCTCTCAAATAAGAGTGAAGAACAAATGGCGATATTTCGCCGTCGCCACATCGGTTTTGTGTTTCAAAATTACAACCTGATTCCGATTTTGAATGTATATGAGAATATTGTTCTGCCGGTGCAACTGGACGGGAGAAGGGTTGATAAAGATTTATTGGAACAAATCGTATGCGCCCTTGGCCTGCAAGACAAACTCCATAATCTTCCCAATAACCTTTCGGGTGGACAGCAGCAGCGCGTTTCTATTGCCCGCGCCCTGCTCACGAAACCTGAAATTATTTTGGCAGACGAGCCAACCGGAAATCTGGATAGTAAAACCAGCGAGGATGTACTCTTTCTTTTAAAATCCACCGGAATTAGGTTCCATCAAACCATTGTTATGATTACCCATAATGATGCTATTGCAAAAACGGCAGATCGAATCATCCGCATCGAAGATGGGAGGATCAAGCAATGAGGCAAAAACCAAACGCAAATGACGCACAGATGGCGGTCCAACTGATAGGGCAACGATCATTCAAAGCAAACCGCACTACCAACTGGCTTATTGCTTTTGCGGCAATAATTGTAATCATTTTGATTACATCCACTTGCAGCGTCTTTTTTAACATACAAGCCTTTTCTAACTTGCAGGATTTGAAAAGCATTGGAACAACCACGGACGTCATTTTCTCCAATCCAAGCTCGGAGCAGCTTGCACAGTTAGAAGAAAATGATCTGATACAGAAACCGCTGTATGTGTCATACAAGGTCGGTCGGCTGATTGGAAATATAGGCCAGTCTGGACTTAGCATCGACCTCTATGCGGTTGATAACTGGGACACTTGGAGCAGCCCGTTGGTATCCGACTTTGAAGGACACTATCCAACTGAAGCGGATGAAGTAATGATGTCTACATGGCTATTAAAACGATTTGGAATTGAGCCGATTGTCGGTACGGAAATCACTTTATCAATCGGTTGGGATGATTACGATGTGGTACAGGAAGAAACTTTCCACTTATCTGGCTTCTATACAGATACATCCTATATTGATACAGCATCTAAGCAGGCCGTTTTTTTGTCAACAGCAAGACTATCCGAACACCAATTACCAGCGGAAGTTGCCGGATTTTCTTTTGTCTCCGGCAGTGCTCAAAAAAACCTGAATCAAATCGCCGGACAGATTGGGTTGACAGATCAGCAGAGTATCAGAGTTCTATCAGGACAGCGAGTGTCCATTCGTGATTTGGTGCTTGCATTGGCTGTGATACTGTTTTTTGCGATAGACGGCTTTTTAATCATCTACAACATCAACTCAATTTCCGTCACAAAGGATGTGCAGTTTTACGGGGTACTGAAAACGCTTGGGACTTCACCTAAGCAGCTAAAGCGCGTAATTTTCTATCGAATGCTCCGTATTTTGATACTGGCGCTCCCCATCGGCTTACTTTTTGGCTGTGCTATGACCTTATGGGTTGTCCCGCTGTTGCTAGGCAATCTGCTTACGGGCTTTACACACGCAGAGCTTCACTGGACAATTCCTGTTGTATCAGCTTTGTTTTCATGTTCAATGATTTTTGTAAGTTTCTATATGACCGCAAAAAAAGTGCTGTCCATTTCACCGATGGCCGCGTTGCGGTATGTAGAAGAAAGTGGAGGGTGGAAAACAAGTCGCTCCACAGATTGCGCCAAGCTGCCCTGGATGGGATTAAAAAATACGTTCCGGCATCCGCAAAAGGCTTGCTTTGTAATAGGAACTTTCTTTTTAAGCAGCATAACATTCCTGCTTTGTATGACAGTCTTAAACGGCTTGTCGATTGACGAATATATTGACTATAACACGGCACATGACATATCTCTGTATAATCAAATGAGCAGAGCGGCTTTCTCGCCTCAAGAGGAACAATCTTTCACCCCGGAAATGATAAGCCAGCTTCGGGATCTGGAGGGTGTGGAATCCTTTGAAATGACAAAAGTCGTACCAATCTATGAATACTATTCAGATGAGGTATATAGGGACTGGTATCAAATCAAAAAGGAGTTTGAGCAGTCGAGCGGGATGGAGTCAACAGACCCGCAAGTATGGATTGATAATCCCAGCGCGACCTTTTGGAGCTTGTTGGTTGGTGTGGACAGTAGCGTAATTGCTTCCTATAACCAATCTGCGGAAGACCCGATTGACATAGACGCTTTCGAGCGCGGTGATTTTCTCCTTACCACCGAAATGAACGGGAGTGGACTACATCAGGGAAGTATCATTTCTTTTTCCGTGATGGATATAGAACAGCAATTTCAACTGCCGATTGGAGGTCAATTTCCTTTAGAGCGGGATGGAATGAACGGAGGCGCAGCACCTTGGCTAGTAGTTTCAAACAAGGTGATTGATGATTACAAACCAGACGCAATTATCTACTCCATAAAAATAGACAGCAGCCCCGAATATGAACAAAGTATTCTTAACCAAGTCGTTTCGTTGACAGACGATATTCCTGCCATTTCGCGGACTTCAAAAATCGAATTGGCAGAATCATTGTCTGAGGCCAAGAGTTCTATATCGAAGTTATCAGCCTTTTTAACATTGGTACTTTTCTCAATCGGTATCTTAAATTTCATCAATACCATGAGCGCAAACATCTTGAATCGGCAAAGAGAATTTGCTGCAATGGAGGCAATAGGAGCAACCAAACGGCAAGTCAAGCAACTAATTGTATGGGAGGGCTTCTGGTATTTTGCATCGACAATGATTTTGGCGCTTACCATTGGCTCCGCTGCTGATTATTTCTTGTTTACCGTTGTCCGAAACACATTGCAGTTCGGGACATTCCATTATCCCGTTGTTCCGTTTGTTCTCTATATGCTGTTTGCCCTGATCCTATGTGGGGTTATCCCGGTAACAATCTATCAAAAAATCGGGGCAGGAAGTATTGTCCAAAGACTGCGTGAAAATTAAGTGACTATCGTGTAGATAAAAAGTAGATATTTTCCCCTTATACTCTCCATGAAAATACATGGAGAGTATTTTTTGCTCTCTATGCAGAAGGAGTTTTTATATGGAATTAAAGACAATCGGGCTGACAAAAAAATTCGGCTCAAAAACTGCCGTGAACGATTTGAATATTACATTATCAAACGGCGTTTACGGCTTGTTGGGTGCAAATGGCGCAGGAAAAACTACATTTATGCGGCTGCTCTGTAATATCCAAAATCCAACTTCCGGGAAAGTTCTGTTGAACGGGAAAAACATCGTAGGACTTGGTGAGCAGTACAGAAATCTCTTGGGATATTTGCCACAAAATTTCGGTTACTATCCCGATTTTACAGCACTTGATTTTCTGCTGTATGTTGCTACGCTGAAAGGGTTGAACGAAAGAACTGCACGAAAGAAATCAAAAGATTTTCTTGAAGCGGTGGCCTTATCAGCAGAGAGTAATCATAAAATCAAAACCTTTTCCGGCGGCATGAAACAGCGTTTAGGAATTGCACAGGCAATGCTAAATGATCCCCGCATTTTGATTTTGGACGAGCCGACCGCAGGACTTGACCCTAAAGAGCGTGTCCGCTTTCGCAATTTAATAAGTGCTTTTTCAAAAGACCGTATTGTGATCTTATCTACCCACATTGTTTCTGATGTGGAGTTTATTGCAGAAGAAATTGTGATGATGAAGTCCGGGCAGATTGTTCACTTTGGAAAGCCGCAAGAGATCACTTCCGAAATTAACGGTCAAGTATGGGAATGTCTTGTACCGACTGCTTACGCAGAAAAATATGCCGCCACCTACAATACAAGCAATCTGCGGAACACAGACAATAATCAAACTATACTGCGAATAATTGCAGACCGCCCACCTATGGAAAATGCGGTACGGGTGCAACCTAATTTGGAAGATTTGTACCTATTCTATTTCAAAGGAGAAACAGAGGAATGAGAATACTAATTCATTTTGAACTACGGAAAATATTTTCAAAAAAACTAACAGAAATTGCTTTAATTGCGATACTTCTTTTATCTGTTCTTTTTGGTTTTTCCACCTACCAAAACAAGTATGCGTTTGGCGGAAAAAGTGACGGGGGAACAGGAAAAACGGCAGTAGAAATCGACAAAGAGATTGCAGCAAAATACGAGGGGATTTTAACAGACGAAAAAGTACAGCAAATGATGAATGACTTTGCACCCAAATCCGATTTGCATGGAATGAACGCAGCTTATCTTTACCAAAACGCCATGCAATCAGCAGCTTTTGCCCGATTTTCTGATATGAATGGAAATTGGAATGGGTTAAGTGTTTCTGATGTGTTTGGTGATGAAGAAATTAAGATTGGCTATACTGATGGGTGGCTTTCCACAAGTCAAAACATGGTAAAGATTTTTATTGTCCTATCGTTGGCAATAGTAATAATGATTGCCCCGGTTTTTTCCTGCGAGTATGAGGGCGTGGACAACATCATTTTGACAAGTAAATACGGAAAAACCAAATGCACGACCGCAAAGATTGTTTCGAGTATCTTTGCCACTATTTTTTCTACCGCATTGATTGTAGCTTTCAATCTAATCCTTGCTTATATGTTTTATGGGAAATCGGGATTGGATTGCAGTATTCTTTTTGCGCCCATAGAGTATGTTGAGGGATTTATTCCTTTTAACATCACCTGCGGGACATTACTCAAATACCAAATTCTTTTGGCTTTTACAGGAACGATCAGCGTAATGGGAATTACTCTGCTCCTGTCTGCTATCAGCAAAAAACAAATTGTGGCTTTAGTAGCTTCTGCGGCGATTTATCTTTTCCCTGTTTTGCTGCCTGTCTCTGAAACAAATCCGTTGTTTCGGTATATTGTACTTCTGCCGCTGTATCAAACACAAGCTATTTCCCTTATGTCGGTAGAACAAATGAGCAACGGTATGCTATATGCTGTATGGGCAGTCCCGGTATCGCTCATCTTCTTGGGAATTGGTATATTTGTTTCTCGAAGAGCATTTGCTAAACATCAAGTTTCATAAGTAAATTCGCACAAAGCCGCTAACAGCAGATTTGCGCGAAGCCAAAACGCGGCGGCTTTGAAATATGAAAATCAAAGCCGCCGTTTTCCTTTTGAAAAATTGGATTTACGGAGGGTGTGTTAAAGTCGCCCTTTTTTGAGGATACGGCGGGTATCAGGAGGTATCGCCGTGTCCATTTTTATTTACTATAATCCGCCGAATATTCTACGATCAAAAAAAGCGTAGCTCCCCCGCCGGGTAAGTCTGGCAGCGGATATGAACTCACAAATCATTTTAATACTTCTGTCATTTCCTATGCGCTCGTCCGCTTTATGCGGGCGGGCGCATTTTGTCGTTTTATCCGCTTTTCTGTCGGCTGTCGCTCCCCGCCGCTGTCCGATCTGCTGCTGATTTCAACACTCGGACAGGAGGTGCGACGCATGGATAGCTCTTAATAAATTCTTTCTCAAAAATCATCTTCCACATTTGGAAGTTCAGCCCCCGCTTACCGTAGTAGTGGCGAAAGGGGAGGAAAAGTATCACCCGCCTTTGCGGATGCGAAGGGAGGTGAATACATGAAGCCTCATTCGCACGAAGAACACATCCAGCACTCCTTTGATGCGTTTTGCAAAAAGGTACTGCGGAACGAAGCGCGGGACTACCAGGACGAACTTGCGCGGAAAAGAAACCGTGAGATTTCCTTTTCCGATCTGCCAGTAGAAGTTATGGAGCAGCTTTCCGTCTGTGACATCTACTTTGTAGAGGACAAGACCTTTGGCGTTCTTGATTATGCGGTGTATATCGACAATGACGATCTGGCACAGGCGATTGCATCCCTGCCGCTGGACAAGCGCGATATTATCCTGCTGTCCTATTTTCTTGATATGTCGGACAACGAGATCGCCAAGCTGCTGAATATGGTACGCAGCTCCGTTGCATACCGCAGGACAAGCACCTTGAAGCTGCTGAAAGAACTGATGGGAGGTAACACAGATGACACATAGTAATGTGAAAGCGCGTCTGCTGCCCTTTTCTGTCATTCAGAAAGCGGCAGGCGGCGATGTCGAAGCCATCAACGCTGTTCTGAAACACTACGAGGGGTACATAGCCAGACTGTCGCTGCGCGAGCTGTACGACGAATACGGCAACCCTCATTTATGTGTGGACGAAGAACTGCGCCGTAGGCTGGAAACGAAGCTCATAACGAAGATTCTTACTTTTCGGGTGAATTAACCCGACTGCCGGACAAGCGTTTCATTCCCCTTTCCGTCTGATCCGGCTGATGCTCCTTGACAAACACGCGCTCGCCGCGTCATAAAGCACAAAGGACACATCCCTTTTGCGTCGAGCCGTGCGGTGGGTGCGCCAAGACACATATCCGGGAGGATATGCCGAGCGACAAACACTTTCACCGTAATGCAGCGTGGCAGATTGCGGGCGAGGACGCGCAGGAGGAACAATGGTACTCATTCGCAGTCACAGTCCGAGCGTGATAAAACCGTCGCAGGCAATGAGCGGATCTCCGGCAGACCGTCGGAGGGGTGGAACTCCCGTGGAGCTGCGCCAGCAGCCGTCCTTTGAGCTTCTTTATTTTGAATTGATTTTTTCTATCCCATGAAAGGGGGATTTATTTCTATGAACACAGCAATCAATCAGAAAACAAATGTCCCCGTTGTACGAGAGTACAAAATCGGGGACATGACATATATCGTGAAAGCCGTCGTTAAGGACGGCGCAAAAGAGGACGCCGCGACAAAAATTCGCCGTATGATAAGAAATGATATGCAGCAGGCAAAGAGCCACAAATAATTTACATCTTGCCTACAGACGGCGAACAGGTTTTATGCTATAATATAAGTAACCTGTTTGTCCGGCTGCCGGAACAGGAGGTAAACATGAAACAGCAGCCAGACAAGATGACCGCATACTACTATCGTGCGGCGCATATCAATACAGATTTGCACCTTGACAATCAAATGTACCGACTTCTCCACCATGCAATGACAAACGGAATGTCCATTGCTACGAAAGGCGGTGACTGCAAATGATGAACGGAATCCAATTTCAGAGTGTGCAGACACCGACCGCTTTAAGCAGCGAACTCCGCAGCGTGATTCGTGACAATGTTCTGCAATTCTATGTGCAGGGCAATGGAATGGACACACAGGAAGAAGGCATAACCGCCTTGTATGAACGCTTGTCGCAGGAGGATAAATTAGACGGTGAGAGCAACAGCATTGCCAATCAGAAAAAAATTTTGGAACGCTACTGTAAAGATCATGGGTATACCGCTATCCGTCACTATGACGAGGATGACGGCTACTCTGGAACGAACTTCAACCGTCCGGGCTTCCAGCGTATGCTTGCTGATATTAAGGCTGGCAAAATCAAGCGCGTCATTGTAAAGGATATGAGCCGATTTGGGCGCGACTATCTGCAAGTGGGTATGTATACGGATGTACTATTCCCGGAGTTTGGCGTACACTTTATCGCCGTCAATGACGGTGTAGACAGCACACGCGGAGAAAACGAGTTTACCGCGATCCGCAATGTTTTCAACGAAATGTACGCCCGCGATACTTCCAAGAAGATCCGTGCCACATGGCAGAGCAAAGGAAAATCCGGCGAACATCTGACAACCATTCCCCCATACGGGTATATCAAAGACCCGGAGGACAAAAAGAAATGGATTGTCGATGAAGAAGCCGCAGCCGTCGTGCAAAAGATTTTCTCCCTCTGTGTAGACGGTTTGGGACCTACGCAAATTGCAAAATGGCTGAAACAGCATCAGATTCTAAATCCTACTGCTTATGCTCATTCCAAAGGGCTGCCAGCCAGCAACAAGCCTACGGCTGATCCGTACAAGTGGACAAATGAAACCGTTTCCCGCATTTTGGAGCGCGTGGACTATCTGGGACACACGGTAAACTTCAAGACAACGAAGCAATCCTACAAGAGCAAAAAGAAGCTCTGGAACGATCCTGCGGATTGGGTAATCTTTGAGAACACCCAGCCCGCGATCATTGAGGAAAGCGTATTTATCATTGTCCAGAATATCCGTAAATCCCGCCGCCGTCCTACCAAGATGGGTGATATGGGTATCTTCTCCGGGCTGCTCTACTGTGCAGAGTGCGGCGGCAAGATGTATCAATGCCGCGCCACCAATTTTACGGAGGAACAGAAATACTTTATCTGCTCTACCTACCGCAAGGGGAAAGACCTATGCACAACACATTCGATCAGAAATGTGGTACTGCATGAAATCGTGCTAAAGAATTTGCGCGAAGCAATACAGTATGTGAGCCAGCACGAAGCCGAGTTTATGCAGGAAGCAGCAGACATCAGTATGCGAGATCGTGACGCGGAATTTGCGCGTAAGCGTGATACGCTGGCAAAGGCTGATAAACGCATTGCAGAGCTTGACCGTATCATTTCCAGACTGTATGAGGACAATGTAATGGGTAAACTGTCCGATGACAGATTTATCAAAATGTCCCACGACTACGAGCTGGAACAGAGCAACCTTAAATCTATGGCAGAGGTTTTGCGTAAGGAGCTGAAACAGCAGGAACAGCAGAAAACCAATGCCAAGGCATTTGTTGCAGCGGTGAAGAAGTACACGGATATGCAGGAGCTTGACGCGGCAGTTCTCCGAGAATTTATTGACCGCATCGAAGTGTCCCACGCAGACAAGAAATCCAAGACAAGGGAGATCACCATTGTCTATAACTTCATCGGTGCATTTGACTTTATACGGGCTATCGAAGAAGCCCACAATACAACTGAAAAACAGCAAAAGACGGCATAGCCGTCAAGCTAAACCGTCTTTTGCTTCAATGTTTTCTTAAGTCACCGCCCCCTT
>OIZB01000480.1_pt1 | contig 31603 bp, 29 predicted proteins | sample 1588401 | NCBI WGS metagenome assembly OIZB01 (sample SAMN03283270) | human gut metagenome | biome: human-associated habitat; material: feces | host: Homo sapiens | place: USA | collected 2013
TAAAGCGGTACGCGAGCTGGGTTCAGAACGTCGTGAGACAGTTCGGTCCTTATCTGTCGCAGGCGCAAGATATTTGAAGGGAGCTGTCCTTAGTACGAGAGGACCAGGATGGACATATAGAGGGTGAATCAGTTGTTACACCAGTAGCATAGCTGAGAAGCCAAGTATGGAAGGGATAAACGCTGAAAGCATCTAAGTGTGAAGCCCACCCTAAGATAAGATATCTCATACCGTCAAGGTAGTAAGATTCCATGAAGACTACATGGTAGATAGGTTGGAGGTGTAAGTATAGTAATATATTGAGCTAACCAATACTAATAAATCGAGGGCTTAACCACGAAGAGTTAAGAAGAAAAAGAAGAAGAAGGAGTTTGCGAAGTTTTTCTCTATGTAATTTTGAGTGTACTTAAAAAAATATGAATAATTTTCAAAAATGAGAGAATAATATATTTACAAAAAGTAAAAAAGGTGATATATTAAAGAAGACATTTGAGAGAATGAAAATATAAGGAAAGTATACAAAACTTTTCTGGTGATGATAACATAGAAGAAATACCTGTACCCATACCGAACACAGAAGTCAAGCTCTAATGTGCCGAAAATATTTGCGGGTTACCCTGCTGAGAAAATAGGTTGTCGCCAGATTTTTTTTATGTTTAAAAATATTTTTTTTAAATGAAAAAAATTTACTATCAAGATGAAATTGTATTACATTATAAGTAAAATACTAAAGTATAAGTAAGAATAATTAAAATATAAGTAAAAATATTAAAATATGAATAAAAATATTTAAATTGTAAATAAAAATATTTAAATTGTAAATAAAAATAATTTAAAATATAAATAAAAAGAAATTAAAAATTAGATTTAATATAAAATTATATATAAATATATCAAATATATTTATATAAGAATATTACTCAATATATTTAATTAAATTTAATTTATGGTTTCTTTTTTTATGTTTTTTGATATAATAGTGTATATTAAAAATAATTATAGAAAGTTGTGTTAGTAAATTTATAAACTATACTATTATAAATCATACTATAAAAAATAATAATATAAATATTTATATTACAAAATTAAATAATAGAGGAGACTAATAATGGGAAAAGTAATTTGGAAATCTGGAACTTTTGAATATCCTATACCTGCAGTAATGGTATCTTGCGGTGATATGGAAAAAAGCAATATTATTACAGTAGCTTGGACTGGAATTATAGCATCAGATCCAGCAACATGCTATATATCTGTAAGAAAAAACAGATATTCATATAATATAATAAAAAATACTGGAGAATTTGTCATTAATTTAACTACTCGAAAATTGGCATATGCAACAGATTGGTGCGGGGTTAAAACTGGTGCAAAAGTAGATAAATTTAAAGAAATGCATTTAACTAAAGAAAATGGTAGTTTTGTAAAGTGTCCATTAATTAAAGAAAGTCCTGTTTCTATAGAATGTAAAGTTAGAGAAATAAAAGAAATGGGAAGCCATGACATGTTTATTGCAGATATATTATCCATAGATGCAGATGAAGAATATATAGATGAAAAAGGAGCCTTTGACATTACTAAATGTGATTTAATTGCATATGCAAATGGAAAATACTTTGTTTTAGGAAAGCAAATTGGAAAATTTGGGTATTCTGTTCAAAAAAAGAAAAGTCATACTAAAAGTAATAAATTTATGTAAAAGATATAATAAGGTAATCTATGAAAAAAATATTAAAAGTATAAGAAATATAAAAATATAAAAGTATAAAGTGTATAAAAGTATAAGGTGTATAAAAGTATACAAAATATAAAAGTGTAAAAATATTAAGATATCAAAAATTATAAAAATAAGGAGGAAAAAATGAATACAAAAATTAATGATTATATAACTTGGGTAGGAAAGACAGATTGGGAACTTAAAAAATTTCATGGAGATGAATTTACTACAGAGCATGGTTCATCTTATAATTCTTATTTAATTAAAGACGAAAAAACGGTATTAATAGATACAGTTTGGCTTCCATATGACAGAGAATTTGTTTCAAATCTAAAAAAAGAGATAGATTTAAATAAGATAGACTATATAATTATGCAACATGGAGAAGTAGATCATAGTGGAGCTTTAATTGAATTAATGGATGAAATTCCAAATACTCCAATTTATTGTACTGCAAATGCTGTAAAATCAATTAAAGGTCAATATCATAAAGATTGGAATTTTAATGTCGTTAAAACAGGTGATAAACTAAATATAGGCAAACATACTTTAACTTTTATAGAAACACCAATGCTTCATTGGCCAGATACAATGTTTACTTACATGGATAATGAGGGAATTTTATTTAGTAATGATGGTTTTGGTCAGCATTTGGCGTCAGAATTTTTGTATGCAGATGAAGTTGAACAAGATAAACTATGGAAAGAGGCTATAACTTATTATGCAAATATTTTAGCTCCATTTAATATGATGGTAAAAAATAAAATAAATGAAATATTAAAAATGAATTTAGAAATAAATATGATATGTCCAAGCCATGGTTTAATATGGAGAAAAAATCCAGAACAAATATTGACTAAATATTTAGAATGGGCAGATAATTATAGTGAAAACCAAATTACTATTTTATATGATACTATGTGGAATAGCACAAGGAAAATGGCAGAAGCGATTGCAGATGGAATTGAAAATGTAGATAAAAATGTAACTGTAAAATTAATTAATACTTCAAAAGAAGATAAAACATCAGTATTAACAGAAGTATTTAAGTCGAAAGCAATTATAGTAGGCTCTCCAACTGTAAATAATGGATATTTACATTCAATTGCAGGTATATTAGAAATGATAAAGGGAATGAAATTAAAAGAGAAAAAAGCAGCGACATTTGGAAGTTATGGATGGAGTGGAGAAGCCTCAAAACAAATTGCAGAAGAACTAAGAAAGGATGGATTCAGCATAATAAGTGATGGGATAAAAGTGGTGTGGACTCCAACTGAAGAGATGTTAGAAGAATGCAAAAAATTTGGTGAAGAATTTATAAAAGATTGTGAGTTAAATGTTAAATAATATTATAAAAATAAAACAGAAGTGACGAATAAAAAGAAAAAATAAAAGATATTAATATTAAAAATATTTAAATACAAGACCTGGTAAGAAAATCTTTAAAATGAGTTGACATAGTAACAAAAACATGATAAAATAATTAAGCGTATGTAGGACATACGCTTAAAAAAATGATAAAAAGAGCTGAGGTTGGAGGTGTGTTAGATGGCTGCAAAGGGAGCAAGAGAACCAATTACATTAGAATGTACAGAATGTAAGAGAAGAAATTATACAACACAGAAAAATAAAAAGAACAATACAGACAGATTAGAAATAGCTAAGTATTGCAAGTTCTGTGGAAAACGTACAACACATAAAGAAACAAAATAATCCTTTAAGGGGGAAAATATAATGTCTAAGAAGAAAGGGACAAACAATAAGAAAAATGCAAAGGCTCAAGAAAAAGTTCAAAATTTAGAACAAAATGAAGTAGTAGAAAAAGACATTAATAAACCTAATGAAACAAAAACTTCAGATAATGAGTCTACAAAAGTGTCAAAAGAAGCTAAAAAGGTAGATGTTGCTAAAGCAGACAAAAAAGCAAAAAAAGATACTAAAACCAAAAAGCATTTTTTCAAAGACTTTAAAGCAGAATTAAAGAAGGTAATTTGGCCAACACCTAAACAACTTGCAAACAATACATTTGCAGTTATTGTAGTTGTACTTATTATTGCTGTTGTGGTATTTGTTTTAGATTTTGCTTTTGAAAATATTAATGCAAATGGAATTAATAAAATAAAGCAAATAGTAGAGTCTCAAAATGTACAAACAAATAGTGAGACAAATTCACAAACAAATAACTCAACTAACATAGAAGTTGTAACAAATTCAGAAAATGTTGAAGTTCAAAACAATACAAATTCAGAAAATACAAATAATGCAACTAGCAATACACAAAATTAATTAAGGAGGCTAAGATATGTCTCAAGAAAATGCAGACTTAGAACCAAGATGGTATGTTGTTCATACATATTCTGGTTATGAAAATAAAGTCAAAACAGACTTGGAGAAGGTAATAAAAAACAGAGAATTAGAAGAATATTTCTTTGATATTATTGTTCCAATGGAAGAGCAAATAGAAATCAAAGATGGAAAAAGAAAGACTAATTTAAAAAAGGTTTTCCCAGGTTATGTTTTAGTAAAAATGATTGTAACAGAAAAAACATGGTATATAGTTAGAAATACAAGAGGTGTAACAGGCTTTGTTGGTTCAGGAACAGACCCAATTCCGCTTACAGATGAAGAAATTAGAAATATGGGATTTGAAGAGCTAACACAAGTAAATGTAGACTATAATGTTAATGATTCTGTTAAAGTTTTAGTGGGACCATTAAAAGACTTTATAGGAACTGTTACAGAAATTAATAAAGAAAAACATAAAGTAAAAGTATCAGTATCAATGTTTGGAAGAGAAACTCCAGTAGAACTAGAGCTATCTCAAGTTATAAAAGTTTAATTTAAAGGAGGTGCTAATAAAATGGCAGGAAAAGAAGTAGCAAATATTATTAAATTACAAATTCCAGGAGGAAAGGCAAGTCCAGCTCCACCAGTAGGACCAGCATTAGGTGGTAGTGGTGTTAATATCATGGACTTTGTAAAGCAATTTAATGATAGAACAGCTAACCAAGCAGGAACTATAATTCCAGTTGTTATTACAGTTTATAAAGACAAATCATTTGAGTTTATAACAAAAGAACCACCTATGGCAGTATTAATTAAAAAAGCTGCTAAAGTAGAAAAAGGTTCAGGAAAACCTAATAAAGAAAAGGTTGCAACAATAACAATGGAACAAGTAGAAGAAATTGCTAAAACAAAAATGCCAGACTTAAATGCTGCATCATTAGAAACAGCTATGAGTATGGTAGAAGGTACAGCAAGATCAATGGGTGTTGTTGTAAAAAAATAATTTAATGAAATTGGGAGAAGTTTAAACTTCGATAAAACCAAAGGAGGTAAAAATGAAAAGAGGAAAGAGATATCAAGAAGCTGAAAAGCTTGTAGATAGAAAAAAATTATATGATGCTAAAGAAGCATTAGACATTATTGAAAAAATGCCAAAACCAAAATTTGATGAAACAGTTGAATTACATGTTAAATTAGGTGTGGATTCAAAACAAGCTGACCAACAAGTTAGAGGTACAACAGTACTTCCAAATGGTACAGGTAAAACTTTAAGAGTATTAGTGTTTGCTAAAGGACCAAAGGCAGAAGAAGCTAAAAAAGCAGGAGCTGACTTTGTAGGAGCAGAAGAATTAATACCAAAAATTCAAAACGAAAATTGGTTTGAATATGATGTTATAGTAGCTACTCCAGATATGATGGGTGTAGTAGGTAGACTAGGTAAAGTATTAGGACCAAAAGGATTAATGCCAAACCCAAAATCTGGTACAGTAACAATGGATGTTACTAAAGCTATTAGCGAAATTAAATCTGGTAAAGTAGAATACAGATTAGATAAAAATAACATTATTCACTTAGGATTTGGTAAAGTTTCATTTGGTACAGAAAAATTACTAGAAAACTATGATACAGTAATGAATGCTATTATAAAAGCAAAACCAGCAGCAGCTAAAGGACAATATATAAAGAGTGTTGCTATATCTTCTAGCATGGGACCAAGTATGTATATAGACCAAAAATAATATAATTATAGTTAGGCCATAGACAGTAAGCATAAAAATAAGTCTTACCGAGGCATATTAAAGAGCGGATATAAACCAATCTTTTATGCCTATGGCGTAAAGATTGGTTTTAATTTTTAATATATATAAAATTAAGAAAGAGGTGAAAAAATGGCTAGCGAGAAAATTATTAAACAAAAAGAAGCAGAAATAAAAGAATTAGCAGAACAATTTAAGTCAGATAAACTTATTCTTTTAGTAGATTACAGAGGAATTAATGTAGAGCAAGTAACAAAATTAAGAAGTGATTTAAGAAATTCAAATGCATCATATAAAGTTATAAAAAATAACATTATAAAAAGAGCATTAAACTTAAATGGAGAAAATGGATTAGACGCTCTATTAGAAGGACCAACAGCAGTTGTAACAAGTAAAGAAGATTATTTAGAAGCATCTAAAATAATTTACAAATTTAGTAAAGATAATGACTTCTATAAAATTAAAGGTGGAATAATTGACGGAAAGGTAATGACAGCAGAAGAAATTATCACACTTGCAAAACTTCCATCAAGACAAGAATTACTTGCAAAACTTGCTGGAGCTTTACTTGGAAATATTACAAAACTTGCAGTTGCATTAGATCAAGTAAAAACACAAAAAGAAAACGCATAATATGTACATTATTTAAAGTAAATTATATATTATGTAATACTAAATTATAATATATATTAAAAAGATATATTATAAATATCATTAAATATTATGTAATACTATTTAAGTATAACTTTAAAATATTTATATTAGATTATATAAAAGTCAAGTAGGTAGCCAAACCTACAATAAAAATAATAAGGAGGATTTTAAAATGGCAAAAATAGATGAATTATTAGAAACTATTGACAGCTTAACAGTTGTTGAATTATCAGAATTAGTAAAAGGAATTGAAGAAAAATATGGAGTATCTGCAGCAGCAGTAGCAGCACCAGTAGCAGGAGCTGCAGGAGCAGCAGCTGCTGAAGAAAAATCAGAATTTAACGTAGTATTAAAAGATGTTGGAGCAAACAAAATTCAAGTAATCAAAGTAGTTAGAGATGCTACAGGATTAGGATTAAAAGAAGCTAAAGATTTAGTAGACGGAGCTCCAAAAACAGTTAAAGAAAACGTTAAGAAAGAAGAAGCTGAAGAATTAAAAGCTAAATTTGCAGAAGCAGGAGCTACTGTAGAATTACAATAATAGTATAAATTAATATAAAAAAGAACTAGAATTTAATTATTCTAGTTCTTATATATTGAGATAATTATTGTATGACTTATTAAATATATATTTTACTCAATATTTTCAAAGTAAATATAAAATAATGTAAATTGAGTAAATTAAAAAACTTCCATATAAAGATTAATATGTTTATTTATTTCTGTAATTTTAGTAAATCCTTAATTATTAAACGTATTATATCTTTATTTTTTTCATTTAATTTTAAATAAGATTGGATAAACTCATCATCATCAGATATAACATTTAGCAAAGAATTATTAGAACTTTCTATAACATTAGAAAAGAACACATCAGCATTTATACTTAAAGCATTACATAAGCAAGATATTGTAGAAGCGCTTCCAAATGCTAAACCTCTTTCTAATTGACCAATATACCTTGAAGAAAGTCCAGTTTTTTCTGCTAATTGCTCTTGCGTAAAATTAGCAGTTATTCTAGCTAAATGAATGTTTTTACCAATCTTTTTTCTTAATTCTTCATCAGTTTTCTTTTTGAAATTAGTATCTTCCTTGTTAACAATATTATTATTCATAGCCCCCAACCTCTTTATGCATGTATTATATCAGGGATTTTCTACCAGTAAAAGGAACAATTTACCAATATAAGTAAATATTATAAGAACAAATAATAGGTAAAATACATATAAAAAAAGGCTATTGTTGTATAATTTTTACTTTAAGGTAAAAATTATATTATTACATTATAATTAAGTGAAAAACTAAATTATATTACTATATTTTTATACTTAATGGTCAAAAAGTTTGCATAAATGTTAAAGAAGTAGTAAAATAAAAATACTTATGTTTTTCATTGACTTTGAAAAATATAAGTTATAAAATAATAAGGTGATAAATATATATTATAAAAACATTAAAAGTAGCTAGAAGGGGAGAATTTAAATGGTTATATTATTAGATGCCATGGGTGGAGATAATGCACCAGATGCAACTATTAAAGGAGCTGTAAAGGCAATAGACCAAATTAAAGCTAAACTTATATTAATAGGAAATGAAGATATTATAAAATCAAAAATAAAAGAGTTTTATAATAAAGATATTAGTGAGATTTCAGATAGACTGGAAATAAGAAATGCCACTGAAACAATAGAAATGGAAGATGTACCAACACAAGCTATAAAACGTAAAAAAGATTCTTCTATGGTAGTAGGGTTTAATATGTTAAAAACTGGAGAAGGAGATGTATTTATTTCCGCAGGAAACTCTGGAGCTTTACTTACAGGTGCTACACTATTAGTAGGAAGAATAAAAGGAGTAGATAGACCAGCATTAGCAGGAATACTTCCAGCATATAAAAGCAGACTAGTTTTAATGGATTGTGGATCTAATACAAACTGTAAACCAATAAACTTGTTACAATTTGCACAAATGTCTAGTATATATTTAAAAACAACTTTAGGAGTAGAAAACCCAAGAGTAGGTTTATTAAATATAGGTACAGAAGAGACCAAGGGCAATGAACTTACAAAAGAATCTTATAAATTATTAAAAGAAAAATCTGAAGAGCTAGGAATTAATTTCATTGGAAATGTAGAAGGAAGAGATGCATTTTCTGGAAGTGTTGATATTGTAGTTACAGATGGATTTACAGGAAATATATTTTTAAAAGCAGTAGAGGGATTGGGGAAATTTGTAAAGAGAAGTCTTACAGAAAGCTTAAAGAAAAATATACTTTCAAAAATAGCAGCATTACCATCTTTACCAGCAATAAAAAGATTTTCAAAAACAGTTGATTACAAAGAATATGGAGGAGCTTTATTTTTAGGAGTTAATAAGCCAGTAGTAAAAGCTCATGGAAGTAGTGATGAAAAGTTATTTGAATTTACTATAAAACAAGCAGAACAATTTGTTGAAAATAAAGCAGTAGACAAACTAATAGAAGAGTTCCAAAAGGAACAAAAATAAGATATTACTATTTTATAAATAAATTTTAATAAAAGCTATTGACTTTTCCAAATACATGTATTATTGTTAGATAAGCAATGGCTAGGAATAATAAAGGAGGTGAACTTCTTAAATGAGTTCAGAAGAAATTTTTGATAAAGTAAAAGAAATTATAGTGGAACAATTAGGTGTTGCAGATACAGCAGTTACATTGGAAGCATCTTTTATAGATGATTTAGGAGCAGATTCACTTGATATAGTTGAATTAATAATGGCTTTAGAAGAAGAATTTGATATAGAAATACCAGACGCTGATGCAGAAAAGGTTGTAACAGTAACTGATGTTGTAGACTATATAAAAGATCATGTTGCTTAGGTAATTAAGGTCATATTATTTTTAATAATTGAAAAATTAGCAACAGACCATAAGAATTGAATAATGTATAATAAAAGAGTTGTTATAGGAGTTTTCTTGTAATAACTTTTTTATTGTGCAGCTCATAAAGTAAGTTCTAATTATAACAATTATGAAAGTCAATTTAAAAGTTAAATGCAATTTTGAAAAAGTAAGTGCAATTTACCAATAAAGTGCAATTAACGTAACAATTATGCTTATTTAATTTACTAAAATTTATTTGACTTTTACCAAATCTGATATATAATAATAACATAGTAAATAAGGAGGAATAGTTATGAACTTGCAGAAGTTAGAAGAATCTATTGGATATAAGTTCCAAAACAAACATTTACTAATAACTGCTATGACACATAAGTCATATGCATATGAAAATAATTTACAAAGTAACGAAAAACTAGAGTTTTTGGGAGATAGTATTTTAGAGTTTGTTTCAAGTAAATATTTGTATAATAATTATCCAAAATTACATGAAGGAGAAATGACTAAAGTTAGAGCTGAAGTTGTATGTGAGGCTAGTTTATATGAGGTAGCTAGTAGGCATAATTTTAGTGATTTCTTACTTGTAGGAAAAAGTGAACGTTCTTGTAATGGGAATAAGAAAATGGCAGTTATGGCAGATAGTGTAGAAGCCATTATTGCTGCAATTTATTTTGATTCAGGATTGGAACAAGCTGAAAAGTTTATAATAGATAATTTAAAACAAAGTATAGAAAAGTCAAGTAAAAATGTTGGAATGAAAGACCACAAAACCGTTTTACAAGAGAAATTGCAAGAGCATGGAAATGTAAATATAGAATATGAGATTATAAAAGAAAATGGACCAGACCATGAAAAAGAGTTTACAGCAGAGGTAAAGTGTAATGGAAAAATATTGGCCCAAGGAATAGGAAAAACTAAAAAACAAGCAGAAATGGAAGCAGCAAAAAAAGCATTAGATAATATGTAATTATAAAATATATTAACATATGAGAAATATAAGAGGAGAGATGTGTAGATAAATATAACATTAGGAGGCGATAAAATTGAAAAAAGAGTATATAATACCAATATTTGTGCCAAACTTAGGTTGTCCAAATTGCTGTGTATTTTGTAATCAACGAAAGATAAGTGGAGAGCAAAGGCAAGTTACAAGTGAGGATGTTAAGAACACTATAGAATACTATTTACAAAACTTTAGAGATGATAATAAATATGTAGAAGTTGCATTTTTCGGTGGAAGTTTCACTGGAATAGAAGAAAGTGTACAAAATAATTTGTTAGAGGCAGTTCAAAGTTATATAGACGAAGGAAAAGTAAATAGTATAAGGATTTCTACTAGACCTGACTACATAGATAAAGATACTTTGAAGAGATTAAAACATTATAGAGTAAAAACAATAGAACTTGGAGTACAGTCAACAAATAATTACATTTTAGCCAAAAGTAAGCGTGGACATACTTTTGAGGATGTAAGAATAGCATCAAAACTTATAAGAAAGTATGGTTTTATATTAGGACATCAAATGATGGTAGGACTTCCAGAAAGTACAGCATTAGATGAAGTTACTACAGCAAAAAATTTAATAAAATTAAAACCAAAAATAGTAAGAATTTATCCAGTTTTAGTAATTAAAAATACTGAGCTTGAGGATATGTATAAAAAAGGTGAATATACACCGCTTTCAATTAACCAAGCTGTGGAAAGATGTAAAGAAGTTGTAAAGCTATTTAATGACAAAAATATAGAAGTAATAAGAATAGGACTTCAAAATACAGAAGAAATTACAGACCCAAGTATAGAAAGTAGCCAAGTTGTTGCAGGACCATATCATCCAGCATTTAGACAACTAGTTGAATCTAGTATGTGGTATGATACTATAGTAAGTGATATAAAGAAAATTAATACAAAAGTAGTAAAAATAAAAATCTTAGCAAATCCTACAAATATAAATAATATTATAGGGCACAAAAAAGATAATGTTATAAAATTAAAAGAAACGTATGATTTAGATGTGGTTGTAGAAGAAAAAGAAGATATTAAACCAGGCAAATTTGAAATAGAAATATTAAAAACATATGAGGACTTATTAAGCGAAGACCATGATTTTTTAGGAAAGACAAAGAAAACAAATACAAAATAAAATATAGGAAACTCATATAAATAATAAAAAAGTATAAATTACCTATTATTGTAAATACTACAATTAATAGGTGATTTTTTATGGAAAATAAACAGAATACAAAGCAAATAGATAAAATAAAAAGGAAGTTAATAATAAAAAAATATAGTATTGATTTTTTATATATAATAGTAGGATGTTTTATTATGGCTGTAGGAACGTCTATGTTTTTATTACCTAATCAACTTTCATCTGGTGGTTTTGCAGGTATTTCCACTATTTTGTATTATTTATTTAAGTTTCCATTAGGAATTACAATGTTTTTCTTAAACATACCGCTTTTAATATGGGCATTTTTCAAAATTAGCAAGGAACTATTTTTTAAGTCTATTATAGGCACAATTATTTTAGCAATTTTTATAGATTTATTAGATACATTTAAAGCTTTTACAGAGGATAGACTTTTGGCATGTATTTATGGTGGAATTTTAAATGGAATAGGAACAGCATTAGTTTTAAAGGCAACAGCTTCAACAGGAGGAACAGACCTTTTAACATACATTGTAAGGAAGTATAAACCACATTTTCAAACTGCTACATTAATAGTTGTAGTAGATACAATAATTGTTCTATTAAATGTTTTATTTTTTAATAAAGTTGAAGTTGGATTATATTCTACTATTGCAATATATTTAATGGGTAAAATGATAGACATTGTTTTTGAAGGGGTAAATTTTACAAAAATGATGTTTATAATTTCTGAAAATTACAAAGAAATTGCGACAAAAGTTGGAGAAGAACTATCTAGAGGAAGTACGGCAATTTATGCAAAAGGGATGTATACAAAGGAGAAAAGGATGATGCTTCTGTGTGTTGGGACAAGAGCAGAAATTGCAAAAATAAAAATGATAACAATAGAAATAGACCCAAGAGCATTTATAATTACAGCAAATGCTAGAGAAACCTGGGGAAAAGGATTTAAAAGAATAAAATAATTAATATAATAAGAATATATTAGATAAAATTTATAATTTATAATCTTGCAAATTTATAAAATTGTTTAATAGTGTTTTCTTGATAAATAGACTTGTATAATATATAATTATACTAATAACTGAAAAAATATGAAATAGTACTTTATAAGAAATAACAGCATATACAAAATAAAAAATAAGTAAGATGTACAAGAGGTAATAAAGGAGCAAAATAAAATGGAAGAACAAACATACAAAATTAAAAATGTAAAATCATTTGAGCCAGTACACATATTTGACTGTGGACAATGTTTTAGATGGGATAAAGAGTTAGATGGTAGTTATACAGGTGTTTTTAAAGGTAATGTTATGAATGTAAAAAAAGACGGAAATAATGTAACATTTAAAGGTATCTGTAATGGAGATATAGAAGAAATTTGCAAAGATTATTTTGATTTAAATACAGACTATGAAGATATAAAAGAAAAGCTATCTAAAATAGACGATAATGTAAAGACTAGTGTTGGTTATGGAAGCGGTATAAGAATATTAAATCAAGATTTATGGGAAACAATAATTTCTTTTATTATTTCAGCAAATAATAATATTCCAAGAATAAAAGGAATTATAGACAGGATTTCTAAAAAATATGGAACAGAAGTAAATTGGAATGGAACAAAATATTACACATTTCCAACAGTAGAAGAGTTATCTAAAGCAAGTGTAGAAGATTTAAGAGCATTAGGGCTTGGATTTAGAGATGTTAGAGTATATGAAACAACCAAAAAAATATTAAATAAAGAAGTCGATTTAAATAAATTAACAGAGGAAAAAGATACTGAAAAAGTAAGAGAAAAACTTCTTACTCTTCCAGGAGTTGGACCAAAGGTTGCAGATTGCATTTTACTATTTTCTACATTAAAAAGATTTGAGGTTTTTCCAATAGATGTTTGGGTAAGACGTGTAATGAATGATTTATACATAAAAAATCCGGATGAAACAAAAGTAAATAAAAGAGAAATAGAAAAACTTGCAAAAGAGAAATATGGAAATTTAGCAGGTTTAGCACAACAGTATCTATTTTATTGGAAAAGAGAAGCCTAAATGTAAAAATAGATGAAAAGGCTATTAATAAAAATCTACTACTTAAAGGTTAGTATAATAAATATATATATTAAATTTTAAGTAAAAAAAATATATATAAATTATAAAAATATACATAAAACAAAAATTAGAAATAAATTTAGAAAGGAGTGTATGGTGTATTTAGTTATAAATATATCATACAAATTATAAATGGGCTTAAGAATAGTTTATGGAGTTTCTGGCACAGGAAAAAGTTCATACATATTTAGTGAAATATCCAGAAAAATAAAAGAAGATAAAAATAGTAATATATATGTGATTACTCCAGAACAATTTTCTTTTACAGCAGAGGAAAAGTTACTAGATGCTGTTGGCAAAAAAGCGGTTATAAATGCAGAAGTGCTTACATTTAATCGTATGGCATATAGAGTAATAAATTCAGAAGGTGGAAGAATTAAAACAAATTTGTCTGGTAGTGGTAAAGCAATGCTTATATATAATGTGCTAGATGAGGAAAAGAAAAAGCTGAATTTTATTGGTAAAAATGACCAAAACATTGATACTGTTTTAACTCAAATTACAGAATTTAAAAAGCACAATATAACTCCAGAAATTATGGAACAAAATATTACTAATATAAATGATACATACTTAAAAATGAAATTAGAAGATATGTATAAAATTTATAATTTATATAATAAAACTATACAAAATAATTACATAGACGAAAATGATTTACTAACTATATTAGCTGAAAAATTGGATGTTACTAAAGAATTTAATAATGCAGATATATATATAGACGAATTTGTAGGTTTTACAACACAAGAGTATGAAATAATAAAAAAGATATTAAATATTGCTAAAAGTGTTACTATTACTGTATGTACGGATAATGTTATAGAAGAAAAAGAAGCGGATGTAGATATTTTTTGTAATAACAAAATTACTTTAAATAAATTATATGATATTGCAAAAAAGGAAAATGTAAAAATAGAGAATCCAGTAAAATTAGAAAATAGGTATAGATTTAAAAATAAAGAGCTAATTCATTTAGAAGAAAACATATATGCAGTACCTTATAAAAAATATGAGCAAAATGTAGAAAATATAAATTTGTTTTTGGCTAATAATCCTTATTCAGAAATAGAACAGGTAGCAAAAACTATAACTAAATTAGTAAAAAATAATGGATATAAATATAAAGATATAGCAGTTATTACAAAAAACATAGAAACATATGCAAGTTTGTGTAAAGCTATATTTAATAAATATGAAATTCCTGTTTTTATAGATGAAAAACAAGATTTAAACAAAAATATACTTGTAAAATATATAATTTTTTTATTGGAAATTTTTGCTAGAAATTGGTCTTATGAAACAGTTTTTTCATATTTAAAAACAGGTTTAATAAATTTAGACAAAGATATATTATATGATTTAGAAAATTATTGTTTAAGGTGGAATATAAAAGGAAGCAAGTGGTACAAAGGTGATTGGAACTTTTATTTAGAAACCGAAGAGCAAAGGGAAAAAATTAATTATGCAAGAGAAAAAGTAGTACAACCTTTGTTAAAGTTTAAAAATAGTTTAATGAGAGTAAAAACTGTTAAAAACATTACAGAAAGTATATATAATTTTTTAATAGAGCAAAAAATAGATAAAATATTAACTAAAAAAATTAATGAGTTTCAACAAAATAATATGCCAGAGCTTGCAAAGCAATACGAAACTAGTTGGCAAATTATAATGAATGTATTAGACGAAATAAATATGGTTTTAGGAGAAGAGACTATTAGTTTTGAGAAATATTCAAACATATTAAAAATAGGCTTAAAAAACAGTGGACTCGGCGCAATACCTGGCACAAAAGACCAAGTAATATTTGGTGATGTAGACCGTTCTCGTAGCCATAAAGTAAGAAGTGTATTTATAATAGGTCTAAATGATGGAGTATTTCCTGGTAGCTATAAGCAAGAAGGATTTTTTAATGACAAAGATAGAGAAAAGCTAAAAAATGAAGGATTGGAACTTGCAAAAGGCACAGAAGAAAAGCTTTATGATGATAATTTTAATATATACAAAGCTTTTACTACAGCAGAAGAGAATGTGTATTTATCATATGCTTCATCAGATATAGATGGAAAAGCAATGAGAGCATCTATATTAATTAATAAAATGAAAAAAATATATAGAAATATTAAAGAAGAAAGTGACATTATAGAAAGAAAAAGTGAAATTTTATTAAAAGACACTACATTTGAGGAATTACTTACAAATTTACGAGAATATAAAGATGGAGAGAAAATAGATAATATATGGTTTAATGTATTTAATTATTATATGAAAAATGATAAAAACAGATTGCAAAGTAGCATAAGCTCTTTAAATTATACAAATATTCCAGAAAAAATAAAAAAAGAAGAAATAGAAAAGTTATATGGGAATACTTTAACTACAAGTATATCGCAGCTAGAAAAATACAGTTCATGTCCATTTTCTTATTATCTTAAATATGGATTAGGATTATCAGAAAAAGATACATCAAAAGTACAACCTATAGATACAGGCACTTTTATGCATGAAGTAATAGATGAGTTTTTTGACAAAATAGAAGAAAATAATATATCTATAAAGACGATGGAAGAAGATAATGTAAATAGACTTATTGATGAAATAATTGATGAAAAATTAAATTTAAAGAAAAATTATATATTTAATATGATGAAAAAATATATTGTATTAATAAAGAGACTAAGAAAAGCAATAAAATTATCAATGAAGTACATAATTAATAGCATAAAATATAGTGATTTTGAAGTTTTAGGACATGAAATTGAGTTTAAAAAAGGAAGACAATATGACCCCATAGAAATAGAACTTGCAGATGGCAAAAAAGTAGAAATAACAGGAAAAATAGACAGAGTAGATATTGCAAAGACTGTAGAAGGAAACTATATAAGAATTATAGATTACAAATCTTCTATAAAAAATATAGACTTAAATGAAGTAGAGGCAGGGTTACAACTACAATTACTAACATATGTTGATGCTATTTGTAAAAAGGAAAAAACAGAACCTGCAGGAGCTCTCTATTTTAGTCTAATTGAACCGATAATAAAATCTAGTGAGAAGTTAACAGAAGAACAGATAGAAGAAGAAATAAAAAAACAATTTAAAATGAATGGATTAATTTTAGCAGATGTAAATATTGTAAAGAAAATGGACAAGACTTTAGAAAACGGAAATTCTAAAATAATACCTGCATATATAAATAAAGAAGGAAACTTGTCAGATAAACCAAACTCTGTAAATAGAGAACAGTTTGAAAGATTACAAAAATACACAATGAAACTTTTAGAACAGATTTCAGAAAGTATATTAACAGGAAATATAAATATAAAACCATATTATAGCATAAAAAAGAAAAGTACTCCTTGTGAATATTGTAGTTATAAATCTATATGTAATTTTGACAGCAAAATGGCAAATAATGATTATAATTATATACCAAATAGAGAAAAGGCAGATATTTTAGAAGAAATAAAAAATAGATTATAAAATAGATGGTATAAAATGAAACGCAGAATATAAAAATGTGAATATTTATAGAATTATATTATTAGAAATTGGATAAATATATAAAATGTTAGTATAATTTCACAATAAGTTATAATAATTTAATGATAAATAGAAAGGCGGGAGAAAAATAGAAATTATAGAAAATGATAATATTATTATAAAAGAAAATAATAATGTGAGATATTTGCAATTTAAGAAATTGCTTGAATATCCTAATATTAGACATTGCTATACTTTAAAGAGCCTAAACTTTAAAGGCACATCAGGAGAAAAACAAGAAAGCATAGAAAAAATTTGCAATGAATTAAATTTAGATAAAAATAAATTTATTTTATCAGACCAAGATCACACAAAAAATATAGCAATAATAAACAACGGAAACGAAAATTTAGATAATATAGATGGATTAGTAACAGATAAAAATGGATTTATTTTAGCTTCAAAATCAGCAGATTGTACAACTTTACTAATGTATGACTCAGAAAAAAATGTTATAGCATCAGTACATTCTGGCTGGAGAGGTACAATAAAACAGATAGCCGTAGAAGCTGTAAATAAAATGGTAGAAAATTATAGTAGTAATCCTAAAAATATAATATGCTGTATTTGCCCAAGCATCAGAAAATGCCATTTTGAAGTAGACGAAGATGTAAAAGATGTATTTGAGAAGACTTTTGAATATGAAGGAATAATAGAAAAAGGAAGAAAAATTGAAAACAAACAAAAATATTATATAGATACAACGAAAATTAATACACAATTGTTGAAAAAAAGTGGATTAAAAGAAGAAAATATTATAGATTGTGGATTATGTACTGTTTGCAATAATGATAAATTTCATTCATATAGACTAGACAAGCCTAAATATGGACTAAATGTAGGAATAATTTCATTACTATAAAGTAATATAATAAAAATGACCAGCTATAAAAATTAATAAAAGATTAAAAAAATTTCAAAAGTTTTTTAGAATAAAAACGTGAAAGGGATTAAAATATGTTAGAAACAAGAATACCAAAAAAACTAGTAAAAGGAGATACAATAGGACTAATTGCTCCATCAAGTGATATTTCTAAAGAAGATTTAGAAGTTATAAATAATTCTGTTATGCTTATGGAAGTAGCAGGTTTTAATATAAAATTTGCTAAAAATGCATTAAAAAATACTTTAGGATATGGTGCAACAGCAAAAGAAAAAGCAGAAGATATAAACGAAATGTTTAGAGATGAAGAGGTAAAAGCAATATTTTGTATTAGTGGTGGATTTAATTCAAATGTAGTATTTGAATATTTAAATTATGATTTTATAAGAAATCATCCTAAAATTATATGTGGGTTTAGTGATTCAACATCATTAACTAATAATATATATTCTCAAACTGGAGTTGTAACTTTTAGTGGACCTACCTTTAAGGCACTAACTTCTTGGCAAACACAATATGGGTATGAAGAAGTTATAAAAAGGTTTGTAGAAGGAGGTTTGGTATTAGGACAAGCAGATGATGAATATAAAACAATAAAAGAAGGAAAGGCAAAAGGTATATTAGTTGGTGGAAATTTAAGCTTACTAAATGAAATGATATCTGGTAAATATAGCATAGATTTTACAGATAAAATTGTGTTTATGGAAGAACTATTTTTAGAAACTCCACCAGCTTTAGTAAGTAATTATTTTTATCACATGAAGCAAAATGGAATATTTGACAGAATTAAAGGGATATGGCTTGGAAATTATGATGGAAGTGTAGCTATAGAAAAAATATTAATAGATACAATAGGAAATGAATATAAATTTCCTATAATAAAATCAAATAATTTTGGACATATAGACAGAAAAACAGTTATACCAATTGGAACAATGGCTGAAATTAATACTAATAATGAAGTTAAAATTCAACTATTAGAACCATGTGTTGAATAAATTAACATATCATAAATTTTCAAATATAATTTTTTGAACGATTAGTATTAATTATATAATTTTAGAACAATTAATTTTCAAATGTAATTTTAGAACGGTCAGTCTTAAGAATTGACTTATATATTTTTTCTTTATATAATAAGAAAAGAATTTAATTTACTGTAAGGAGTAGAAATGTACGATAATTGGGAAGAACTAGAAAATAGTATAGTAAATTGTAAAAAGTGCAAACTTTGTACAGGAAGAAGAAATATTGTATTTGGAGAAGGTAATAAAGAAGCGGATTTAATGTTTATAGGTGAAGGTCCAGGAGCAGACGAGGATAAAGAAGGAATTCCCTTTGTTGGAAGAGCAGGACAGCTTATGAATAAAGCATTTCAGGGGTTAGGAATAGATAGAAGTAAAGTTTACATTGCAAATGTAGTAAAGTGTAGACCACCAGGAAATAGAGTTCCAGAGGTAGATGAAGCCAAAGCATGTTTAGATTATTTAAGAAATCAAGTAATACTTGTAAAACCTAAAATTATTGTGTTACTTGGAAGTACAGCTTTAAAAAATATTCTTGGAAATGAGTATGGAATTACAGCAACAAGAGGAAAGTGGATAGAAAAAGGTGAAATAACATATATGCCAACATGGCATCCTGCAGCACTTCTTAGAGATGAAAACAAGAAGATAGAATTTTGGAGAGACTTAAAAGAGGTAGTAGAAAAATATAATTCAATTTCATCTTAATATACAACAAATAAAATGATAAGGGGAAAATACAATGAATGATGCTATAAAAAAAGCTACAGAATATTGCTTAAATTGTCGTGTTAAGCCATGTAGCATAAAGGGGTGTCCACTTAATAATAACATTCCAGCTTTTATAAAATTAGTAAAAGAAGAAAATTTAAAAGAGGCTTATAAAGTTTTATCAGAAACTACAGTATTACCAGCCATTTGTGGAAGAATTTGTCCTCACGAAAAACAATGTCAAGGAAGCTGTATAAGAGGAATAAAAGGAGAGCCAGTAAATATAGGAGAAATAGAAGCTTATATTGCAGACGAGGCATTAAAAAACAAAAACAGCTTAAAAGAAGCATGGCAAGAAAAAGTAGAAAATAATGAGCAAGCAAAAAGAGTTGCCGTTATAGGAAGCGGACCATGTGGTCTTACTTGTGCTGCATTTTTAAAAAAATATGGTTTTGATGTTACAATATTTGAAAAATATAACTCTCTAGGTGGGATATTAAGAAGAGGAATCCCTGAATTTAGACTTAGCAAAGAAGTATTAGATAAAACAATTGAACAAATTTTAAATTTAGGAATAAAAGTAAAATTTGGTATGGAATTAGGAAAAAATATATCACTAAACAATTTATTAAAAGAGTATGATGCAATATATTTAGCAATAGGAGCAAATGTTCCAACAGAAATGAAAATACAAGGAGAAGAACTAAATGGAGTTTATGGAGCAAATACTTTATTAGAAATAGGTAATCATCCTTCGTATATAGGAAAAAATGTTGCAATTATAGGTGGAGGAAATGTTGCAATGGATGCAGCAAGAACGATAAATAAAATGGGAGCAAAAAGCGTAAAGGTAATATATAGAAGAGCAGAAGAACAAATGCCAGCAGAAAAAAAAGAAATTGAGGATGCAAAAAAAGAAGGTATAGAATTTTTATTCCAAACAAATATTAAAAAAATTCTTGGAAAAGCCAATGTAGAAAAAATTGAATGTATAAAAATGGATTTGGTACAAAAAGAAGGGGAAACAAGACTATCACCAGTAGAAATTCCAAATAGTAATTATGATATGCCTATAGATTATGTAGTTATGGCAATTGGAGCAAAAACAGAACAAGAAAATTTAGAAAAAGAAAATATAGAACTTACACAAAAAAATTATGTAAAAATAAATGAAAACTATGAAACATCAATAAAAAATGTTTTTGCAGGAGGAGATTTAGTTGGAAATACAGCAACTATTGCATGGGCAGCAAGAGATGGAAGAAATGCAGCAGATAAAATAAATTATATTTTATTATGTTAGGTAATAGAATTATATAAAGTAAAATGGTATGTAAAATAAAAAACACTTATTTTAAACTATATTTTTAGTTGTAGTTTAATAAGTGTTTTTTTATTTTATTCTTATTTATCTTCGTAATAATAACTTTTTTCAGAATTAAATCCAAATAATCTACTAATAGATTTAAATAGCCTGCTCCATACAGAATTTTTAATAGGAACTAATGCGACATTATTTATTATTTGAGTATATCTTTCATCTAAAGCTATCATCTTATTAATGTAATAATCATTAAAAGCATTATAATCCTCAGATATTCCAAGATAATTTTTATAATTGTATAATTCCATTCTATATAAATCTATTTCGTTAGTTGTATGAATTTTGTTAAATTCTTTATCAAAATAAGAAGAGAAAATTAAATTTTGTGTATTGAAGAATGTTTCTTTTAGTTTTGCTTTTTGACTTTCTATTTTTATGTTTATTTTATGAGATTTTGACTCATCTAATTCGGTGGTCATTAACTTGTTATTTAAAGTTATAATTTTTTCTTCTATATCTAAAATTTTATCAAAATTGTCTTGAATTTTTAAGAAATTATTTTCGCCTAATAATTCTATGCAATTTTCTTTAAAGGTATCTGTACAATTAAACATACTATCCCATAAATTATCTTCTCCAGTAATATATACTAGCTGTTCTAACAAATTGCAGATAATTGGGTAATAAATAGGACTTTTTGTAGGTAAAGATATTCCATAATATTTAACAATATCTTCATTTTGCTCTAAAGCTTTAGAAGATGCAAGCTGAACTGCTGCTTCGTTTAAGCCAAGACCATATGTTTTGAAATCTCCAATTTCGCAAAGACCTAATCTTAATAGATTACCTTTATTATCTTTTATTTCTTGAATGTGATGTATAAATTCATGTACTGCAAATTTTTCAAGCTCATCAACAGTTAAACCATCTTTAAAATATACAGAAGAATTTTTATAAAAATAATTTGCTTCTGCTAGACCTTCTGGTATTTTTGCAACATACATAGGAAGTCTAGATAAATTTATAAATAAACTTTGGTATACAAAGTGTTCATTAGGAAAAGCTTTGCATAGTCTGTTTGCAACTGAACTAGCTAATGAATTTGCACTTAGAGTATCTAATTTGTTTATTACTTCAATTCCTTCTCTTTTTAAATCTTTTTCAATATTCATAAAACTGTTTCTCCTTAGTATTTATCCTATTCTATTATACAACATTTCTATTTTTATTATCATTAAATTATCATTACTATTTTGTTACAAAAATATTACAAAGCGCAGAATAATAAAACTTTTTTCAAATTTTTCTATTAAAAATTTGAAAAAAATAAGAAATGCTTCTAAAATAGTAAAAACCCGCCATGTTTTATTTAACATTTTGGGTTTTTATCATTTCTTATACAAATTTTAATGCAGTTCAAAAATTAATATGCATTTATAACTATTTAATAACAATGTTATAAATTTTATTTTTAACATATATTTCTTTTACAATAGTTTTCCCATTTGTAAGATTTGCTATATTACCATTTTCATGTACAATTTCTTTAACTTTCCATTCTTCTAAATCAACAGGAATAGTAATTGTTTCTTTAACTTTCCCATTAATTTGTACAGGAATTTCTATTTCATTTTCAGTAATTTTACTTTCATCATATTCAGGCCATTTTTCATATGCAATAGTTTTATTATGGTTTAATCTATTCCACAACTCTTCTGTAATATGTGGAGCAACTGGGTTTAGTAATTTTAAAAATCCTTCTGCATATTCAATAGGTAAAGTTTCTTCTTTATATACTGCATTTATAAATATCATCATTTGACTTATTGCAGTATTAAAGTACATATTTTCATAATCATTTGTAACCTTTTTTACAGTATAATTGTATATTTTATCTAAGTTAGAATTATGATTGTTAGAAATTTTTCCAGATTCTACATACAATCTCCAAATTCTATCTAGGAATTTTTTTGTTCCTTCAATTCCTGTTATGTCCCAAGGTTTAGCAGCATCTATAGGACCCATAAACATTTCATATAATCTTAAAGCATCTGCACCATATTCTTTTACCATGTCATCTGGGTTAATAACATTTCCTTTAGATTTACTCATTTTTTCTCCATTTGTTCCTAAAATCATACCTTGATGACGAAGTTTTTGGAAAGGCTCTTTTGTTGGAACAATTCCTTTATTATATAAGTAATTATTCCAAAATCTTGAATATAATAAATGTCCTACTGCATGTTCTGGGCCTCCAACATAAAGGTCAACTGGCATCCAATGTTTTAAAAGTTCTGGGTCTGCAATGGCATTTTCATTATGTGGATCTATATATCTTAAGAAGTACCAACTAGAACCAGCAGAACCTGGCATTGTACTTGTTTCTCTTGTGGCTTTTTCTCCTTCAAATGTTGTATTTAGCCAATCTGTAGCTTTATCAAGTGGTGATGCACCTGTTTTAGAAGGAGCATAATCTTCAAGTTCTGGAAGAACTAAAGGTAAATCTTCATCTGCTAAAACATGTATTTTATTATCTTCTGTAAATACTACAGGAATTGGTTCACCCCAGTAACGTTGTCTTGCAAAAATCCACTCACGAAGTTTATAGTTAATTTTTTTTGTACCAATTTTGTTTTTCTCAAGCCAATTAATCATTTTATTAATTGCCTCTTCTTTGCCAAGACCATTTAAAAATTCAGAATTTATATGAACCCCATCTCCTGTGAAAGCTTCTTTTAAAATATCTCCACCATCTAATACAGGAATTATATCTATTCCAAATTTTCTGGCAAATTCATAATCACGCTCATCATGTGCAGGTACAGCCATAATTGCACCTGTACCATATGTTGAAAGTACATAATCTGAAATCCAAATAGGAATTTCTTTATTATTAACAGGGTTAATAGCATATGCACCGATGAATACACCTGTTTTTTCTTTATTAAGTTCTGTTCTTTCTAAGTCAGATTTAGCAGCAGCAACCTTTTTATATTCTTCTACAGCTTGCTTGCATTCAGGAGTAGTAAGTATATCTACAAGTTCATGTTCAGGAGAAAGAACACAGTAAGTTGCACCAAATAAAGTATCAGCCCTTGTAGTAAATACAGTAAAATATTTATCTGAGTTTGCTACTTTAAATTTAACTTCAGCTCCTACAGATTTACCAATCCAATTTCTTTGAATTTCTTTAGTAGATTCTGGCCAGTCAAGGTCATCCAACCCAGAAAGAAGTGTTTCTGCATAATCTTGAATATCCATAACCCATTGTTTCATATTTTTACGAACCACAGGATATCCGCCTCTTTCACTTTTTCCATTTATTACTTCATCATTTGAAAGAACACAACCTAAACCTTCACACCAATTAACAGGCATTTCAATTAATTCTGCTAAGCCATCATTATATAATTGTTTAAAAATCCATTGAGTCCACTTATAATAACTTGGTTCACATGTAGAAATTTCTCTATCCCAATCAAAAGAAAAACCAAGCATTTTAAGTTGTTTCTTAAAAGTTTCTATATTCTTTTTAGTAAATGTTTCAGGGTGATTTCCTGTTTTAATTGCATATTGTTCTGCAGGAAGCCCAAATGCATCCCAACCCATTGGATGAAGTACATTATAACCTTGCATTCTTCTCATACGAGAGATAATATCTGTTGCAGTATATCCTTCTGGGTGACCAACATGTAAACCTTGGCCAGATGGATAAGGAAACATGTCCAATGCGTAAAATTTAGGTTTAGAAAAATCCCAAGCATCTGTTTTAAATGTCTTTTCTTCATCCCATTTATCTTGCCATTTTTTTTCAATCTCTTTAAAATTATAAGCCATAGTATCAAACTCCTTTATATATAAAAGTAATTTATTATATAATAAATTATTAGACTACAGATATTAAAAAATTAGACTTTATGGTGAAAGTAATTTTTTAATAGACATAGTGAAATAAAATTACTATATTTTTAATTACTTTTAGTAAACAATAACTAGTCTATATTATATACCATTTAAGCCATAAAATAAAGAAAAAGTTGAAAAAATAAAAGAAATTTGATATAATAATTATTACGTGAAAAAATTTCACGAACTTCTTATAAAAGGGAGTATAGAGAAAGATGGGTATTATTGTTAAAACAACAGCAGAGTTTGAAACACAGAAAGAAATGCTTTTACGGTCAATAACAAGAGCTGAAAAACTTATTACCCCAATGGAAATTATTGGAGAAAGGGAAACAGATATAATTCAAGAATTTATTGCATATAATATTCCACGTAGTCCGTTACTATTTTGTGAAAGACAATGTTTTAGAAATATTCTAAAGGGGGTAAGCCTTGGAAAAATCGAAAAGGAGCAAGCAATAGAAAATCTTGTTAATTTAAAATACGAGATAATAAAGTTAGATACCATCTTAGGAGAAGTGCAGTAGTACTGCACTTCTCCTATTTAATAGATGTTTACATTACAAAAAAACACAAACTTTTGTTTACTTACAATGTGCTATATGTTATACTTGAAAGAGCGAGGTGAGATTATGAATGATGAAATTCACGATAATATTGAAAAAACTGAAAGTTTATATAGGTTAAGGCCTCTAAAAAATGAATAAATTTCTGAATTTTGCTTGACTTTCTGCCATAGAATAGTTTATTACGAGCAAGATAAATGAAAACATTTTATTTGATGCAAAAAGTGGAGAACTTTTGAAAATAAAATGTGATTGAAATAATGTATAAACAGCCTAAAAATTGTAAATACTTAAGTTAGTATTATTTTTAGGAGGTATAAAATGGAAACATTAATAAAAGAACTAAATCAGTATTTATCAGATTTAGCAGTATTTTATCGTAAGTTACAAAACTACCACTGGAACGTCAAAGGAAGCGATTTTTTTGTAGTACATGAAAAATTAGAGGAGTATTACAATAAAATAAATGACCAAATAGATGAAGTTGCAGAGCATATTTTAACTTTAAATGCACAGCCTTTAGGAACTATGAAAGATTATTTAGAAACAACAACTATTGCAGAAGCAAAAAATGAGAGAATTTGCTCAACCGAAATTTATAAAAATATTATAAAAGATTTTGAAACATTATTAGAGAGGGTTAATCAAATAAAAGAAGAAGCGGAAAAAGAAAAACAATATAGTGCATCATCTTTAATAGATGGATATATTTTAGAATACTCAAAAATATTATGGATGCTAAATCAAAGTATATAATATTAGGGCCAAATCTATATTTTCTTTTTAATAGAAATTTAGATTTAGCCCTATTTTTTAGAAATTGTAGTGTATCTGTCCATAATTCTTAAAGATAGAAAAGAGACTTTTACTCAATTTCCAAAGTGTCACAACAAAATTCTTGTATGACATATGAGTGTTAGATATTTAATGACAATAGGTAGCCCAAAAGGTCGTTGTCTTCAGCTAAAATGGATTTTTTAACTGTTCCAGAAATGCGAAGCAAATTCTGTGATTGATTTTTTACTTCATCAAGGATAAAAGCAAAAGAAAAAGTAAAATCATCTCCCTTTTTAAATGTAATAAATCCAGTTTCATAACTTGTATGGGCATCAAAATAGCAATTTTTGAAAACATTTGCCATATTTAAATACCCACAATTGCCTACAACATCAACCAGACAAGCAAATGACTTTGTAAAGTCTATTTCCTTTTCAAAGTTATCATACCAATTGTACCGTAAATATAGATGCAACTGGCAATCTTCATCTCTGGTTGCTTTACCTGCAAGAAGTAAAAGAGTTGAAGGGTTTTGCTCATCTGCAATCAGATATAAGCGGCTTGTCATTTAACTCACTCCTTATTATAAAATTTGTATACTAACACTTAAAATATTATAGCACTGTATACATAAAATTGCAATTATAAAAAATAGATGTAATTATATAATAAAATACGAAATTTTGTATTTATTTTAATTTACAACTATACTAAGTTATTATATAATAACTTAGAACAAGAGATAATATTATAAAGGAGGAATGAAATTGGCAAATCCAATTAGTGAAGAAGAAAGAAACAGAATTAGTAGTATGATAGACGACTTGATATCAAAAGCTAAAGAGGCTTCTAAAGAATATATGAAATTAGACCAAGACCAAATAGATAATATTGTAAAACAGATGTCTATGGCAGGTTTAGAGCATCACATGGAACTTGCAAAAATGGCAGTTGAAGAAACAGGAAGAGGAATTTACGAAGATAAAATAACAAAGAATATGTTTGCAACAGAATATATTTATCATAGTATTAAATATGATAAAACCGTTGGGATAATTAACGAAAATGAAGAAGAAAGGTATGAAGAAATTGCAGAACCAATTGGAATTATCGCAGGGATAACACCAGTTACAAATCCAACATCAACAACAATGTTTAAGTCAATTATTGCAGCAAAAACAAGAAATGTAATAATTTTTGGGTTTCATCCATCTGCACAAAAATGTAGTGTAGAAGCAGCAAAAACTTTAAGAGATGCAGCCATAAAAGCAGGTGCACCAGAAAATTGCATTTTATGGATAGAAGAACCATCAGTTACTGCAACTACATTACTTATGAACCATCCAGGTATAAATTTAATTTTAGCAACAGGTGGAAGTGGAATGGTTAAATCTGCATATTCATGTGGAAAACCAGCTTTAGGTGTAGGACCAGGTAATGTACCATGCTATATAGATAAATCAGCAAAATTAAAAACATCTGTAAATGATTTAGTACTATCAAAATCATTTGATAATGGGATGATTTGCGCATCAGAGCAATCTGTTATAGTAGATGAAGAAATTAAAGAGGAATTTGAAAATTTAATGAAAAAAGCAGGTTGCTATTTCTTGTCTGAAGAAGAAACAAATAGATTAAGAGATACAATGTTTATAAAAGAAAAAGATGGAGCATTAAACTCTGCTATTGTTGGACAAAGTCCATATAAAATAGCAGGAGAAGCAGGAATAGAAGTACCAAAAGAAACTAAAGTTTTAGTTTTAAAAGAAAATGGAGTTGGCATAGAATATCCATTTTCAAAAGAAAAACTAAGTCCTGTACTTGCTTATTATATAGTAAAAAATTCAGATGAAGGAATTAGCTTAGCAGAAAAGCTAATAGAATTTGGAGGAATGGGACATTCAGCTGTTATTCACTCAGAAAATAGAGAAACAATTCAAAAATTTGCAGAAACCGTTAAAGTAGGAAGAATTATAGTAAACTCACCATCTACTCATGGGGCAATTGGAGATATATACAATACTAATATGCCATCACTTACACTAGGATGTGGAACATTTGGAGGAAATTCAACAACAGCAAATGTATCCAGTGTAAATCTAATAAATGTAAAAAGAGTTGCAAAAAGGAGGGTAAATATGCAGTGGTTTAAAGTTCCAGAAAAAATATATTTTGAAGCAGGTTCTATTCAATACTTAGAGAAAATGCCAGACATATCAAGAGCTTTTATAGTAACAGATCCATCAATGGTAGAGTTAGGTTATGTGGATAAAATTTTATATTATTTAAGAAAAAGAAAAGAATATGTACATTCAGAAATATTTTCAGATGTAGAATCAGACCCATCTTTTGATACAATACACAGAGGAGTAAAACTAATGCAAGAATTTAAGCCAGACGTAGTTATTGCATTAGGTGGAGGAAGTCCTATAGATGCAGCAAAAGGAATGTGGTTATTTTACGAACACCCAGAAGCAGACCCAGAAGGTATGAAACTTAAATTTATGGATATTAGAAAAAGGACATATAAATTTCCTAAATTGGGAATAAAATCAAAAATGGTGGCAATTCCTACAACATCAGGAACCGGTTCAGAAGTAACATCTTTTGCCGTAATTACAGATAAAAACCAAAATAAAAAATATCCTTTAGCAGATTATGAGCTAACACCAGATGTAGCAATAGTTGACCCAGACTTAGTAATGAGCCTTCCAAAAACAATTACAGCAGATACAGGAATGGATGTTTTAACACATGCAATAGAAAGTTATGTTTCAAATATGGCATCAGACTATACAGACGGTTTAGCAGAAAAAGCAGTAGAACTTGTATTTAAAAATATAAGAGAGGCATATAATAATGGTAGTAATAAAGAAGCAAGAGAAAAAATGCACAATGCAAGTACAATAGCAGGTATGGCATTTACAAATGCTTTTTTGGGAATAAATCACTCTTTAGCACACAAAATAGGAGCAGAATTTCATTTGCCACATGGAAGAATTAATGCAATTCTGTTACCATATGTAATTAGATACAATAGTCAAATGCCAACAAAATTTGTATCATTCCCTAAATATGAATACTTTATAGCTGACCAAAAATATGCAGATTTATCAAGAAGAATGAATTTCCCTGCATATACAAACGAAGAGGGAGTAAACTCATTAATAGAGGAAATAAAAAAGTTAAATAATGACTTAAATATTCCAAAATCATTTAAAGAAGCTGGAATAGACGAAAAAGAGTTTTTAGCAAAAGCAGATATATTGGCAGATAGAGCTTTTGAAGACCAATGTACAACTGCAAACCCAAGATTACCACTAGTTAGTGAGTTAAAGCAAATTCTATTAGATAGCTATTATGGAAATTAAGGACGGATAATGAAATTTTATAATGCTATTTAAAGCTAAACTTTAATATTCTCAAATAAATTATAAAGATAAAAAGCAATAAAAGTAATAATTTTTTCGTTCGACTGCGGACGCACAGCTACTTATAATTTGTATTTGTATACAAATTATAAGACTTTGTCTCACTACAAAATATTACTTTTATTGCTTTGCTATATAATTAGTTGAAAACAGAACCATTTGTTAAAAAATATAACAAATACAATAAGCATACCAGAATACTATATGATAGGCGGAACAGCGTTATCTTTACAAATGGGATTAAGCTACTTTGAAGATGCAGAGCAAGAAATCTTACCCAAGACATTTGTAGAATATAATTGGGAAGGAATAAAGAAATTTTTCATAAATTTTCAAAAAGAATTTCAAGAATGTATTGAGAAAATTATATTATAAAAAATATATAGGTTAGTTAAAATAAGAAATACTAATTTTATTTTAAAATTAGTATTTCTTATTTTAACTATTGACGATAGCTTAATAAAATTCGCTTGCCAACTACTATGCACAGGTGTATAATATACGTACGTGTACATGGTATATGTATAATGTACACATAAAAGGAGAGATAAATATGTATAGAAATCACAATTGTGGAGAATTAACAATAAAAAATGTAGGAGAAAAAGTAACATTAGCAGGATGGGTACAAAAAATTAGAAATTTAGGGTCAATGAAGTTTATAGACTTAAGAGATGAATTTGGAATTACACAAATTGTAATATCTTCAGAAAGTAGTATAACAGATGAAGATTTAAAAAATGTATCAACAGAATGTGTAATACAAGTAGTAGGAAATGTTGTTGAAAGGTCAAATAAAAATGACAAAATCCCAACTGGCGAAATAGAAATAGATGCAGAAAAAGTAGAAGTTTTAGGTAAATGTAAAAATGTATTACCTTTTGAAGTTAACTCAGATAAAGTAGGAGATGTACGTGAAGATTTACGTTTGGAATATAGATTTTTAGATTTAAGGAACGATAAATTACATCAAACAATTCTACTTCGTAGTGATATTATAAAAACATTAAGAGATAAAATGGATGAGTTAGGATTTAAAGTAAGTATTAAGTGGCCCAATGATGTGGTGCTTTCCAGAAAGAAAATCTGTGGGATTCTGACTGAGATGGGAACTAACGGTACAAAGATCGGTTATGTACTTATCGGAGTGGGAATTAATGTGAATCTTTGGGAATTTCCGGAGGAAATGCAGGATAAAGCAACTTCTCTTGCTATGGAAAGTGGACAGGAGTATGACCGTAATCAGATCATTGGGCTTGTGATGAAACATTTTGAAGAGGATTATGAGCGCTTCATTCAGACCTGTGATTTTGAAAATCTTCTGGAAGAATACCACAGGATCCTGGCTAATCTTAACCAGCCGGTAAGAGTTCTTAACGGTGCAGACAGTTTTGAAGGAGTTTCCAGAGGAATTGATACAAAGGGGGAACTTCTGGTAGAAAAAGCGGATGGAACAGTGACAAAGATCAGCGCAGGGGAGGTATCTGTGCGGGGATTATACAGTTATGTATGATTGAGAAATGTATTAGGAGGAAATATTTTTATGTATCAGGATAATATTGTGCTCTGTGGTGCAAGCGCTTATGAGCAGAAATATTATTTTAATCCACAGTTCAAGGCATTGCCGGAGAATATCCGTCAGGAACTGCAGATCATGTGTGTTCTTTTCACAGACCACATATGGATCCACCAGTGTCATTGCATGTGTGTTCTTTTCACATACCACATATGGATCCACCAGTGTCATTGCATGTGTGTTCTTTTCACAATCCACCTATGGATCCACCAGTGTCATTGCATGTGTGTTCTTTTTACTAACAACAACCAGAGTCATTGCATGTGTGTTCTTTTCACATACCACATATGGATCCACCAGTGTCATTG
>OIZB01000490.1_pt1 | contig 31239 bp, 27 predicted proteins | sample 1588401 | NCBI WGS metagenome assembly OIZB01 (sample SAMN03283270) | human gut metagenome | biome: human-associated habitat; material: feces | host: Homo sapiens | place: USA | collected 2013
TGACCAGCTTCTGGATGGTGGGCAGAGCCGCATTGATGCGGTTCTCGTTGGTGATCACGCCGTCCTTCATCGGGACATTGAAATCGCAGCGGACAAGGACCTTCTTGCCGCAGTAATTCTGATCGTCGATCGTTTTCTTACCTAAACCCATGGTAACAAACTCCTCTCAAATTCTTTTCGTTCGGAATCGAATTTTGCTCTTCATCGGGGGCCGCGCACTGCGAACTTCCCCGTACATCCTTATTATAAACAAAAAGCGTGTGTATTGCAAGGACGGGAGATGGATAATTTATTAACAAACATTTGTTGCAGAAGCAAAGAAATGTGGTGATTTTGCCGGAACGCACCAAAAAACGCCGTTTTTTCTGAAAAAGACCCGCTGCAGGGAGTGTTCGCCCCCGCAGCGGGTCCTGTCCATTCAGAATGTTTTCCGGAACTTCTGCTTCGCTTTTTCCAGATATTCCAGCACCAGCGGATTTTTCATACCCAGCAGGATGGCTGCGTATGCAGCCACTGAGCCCAGCACCGCCGCCAGAATGCAGATGAGATTGGGCAGAGCCAGTGCCTTGACCCCGGTACAGACAAGAACGATGCCCACACAGCCGCAGAGCACCGAGCCAACGGTGCGCCGGTCAGCTGAGACCGCGACCAGACCCCTGGAGCAGCGGATACAGAGCATCATGGAGCACAGCTCTGCCAGCAGGGTGGTAAAGGCTGCCGCATTTTCCCGGAACCGCGGGATGAGCAGGATATTCAGCCCCACGTTCAAAATTGCACTCACAAGCGTTGCTACCAAAAATTGACCTTCTCTTTTCCACGGCACCAAAACACAAGTATTATAGAGCCACCCAAATAAACTTGCTACCAGTGCTATACTCAAAATGCGAAGTGGCACAGCTGCTTCCAGATAGCTTTCGCTTGAGATAAAAAGAACGACCTCTTGACTTAGTTCAAACAATCCCACTACAGCCGGAAGAACGGTTAATACCATTGCCCCAAATACTTTATTAAAAAGCCTTTCAAAATTCAGCCTATCCTGCATTCCCGCATAACGAGACAACCTCGGAACAGATACTAAAAGAATAGATGCCAGAACCGATTTTACCATCGTATATATCTTCATTGCAACGGTGTAAATTCCCACATGATAGTCTGAAGTTAAAACTCCGAGAATTGTCACATCTGAATTTACATAAATCGTAATTGCAAAGCTCGATGCAAAAATCAGAAGTATTGGTTTTAAATGCTTTTTCCAGTCTATTTTTGCTGTCAGTCGAATCGTGCAATATTTCCTAGCTCGAAAGAAGTTCAATATATTCGCACCTGCTGCGGCAAACACCGTAATTCCTGCGTAAATACAGTAATCGTCCTGCGTTTTAACAAATGCGAACATCATCAGAATTGATATTATTTGAAAAATAATACCTCTAACTGTGATATAGGTATACTCCTCAAAGATCGTGAACACCCATTCGGTACCGATGGTCGTAAAGAGGATCTGTAAACTCAGCACCAGCATCAGGTCGGTATAGGCATGGAGCTTTGTCCAGAAGAGCATCGTCACAGCCAATGCCGCATAGGTCAGGGCCGTGGAGATCATGTTGATGGTAAACATCTCCGAGGCAAAGGCCGACAGCTTTTCCCGGTCGTTCACATAGCGGGACCCCTCACGCACCGCATAGGAGGAGATGCCAAGGCCTGCAAACAGCAGAAAATACCCGCAGACGGAGCTGGCAAAGTTCACTTTGCCCAAATTATTTACTTGTAGAATGTTAGATATGTACGGGAATGTAATCAGTGGAAAGATGATTTGTAGAATCGTCTTGGTTCCACTCATTATTGCATTTAATGTAAGCGATTTCTTCATAACTAGATACTTTCACTCACCCTGTTTTTTCTTTACCCATGCGTCCCAGAAGAAATACGAATACATGGTTTTAAGCCAGTAAAAATATCTCTTTTCCTGAAGTTGCTGTTGCATCATTTCCTTTGCCCATCTGTAAAACCCTGCTTTTGCTTTCGGATAACCTTCTTCCATAAAGTGTGCACTCTTTCCATATTTAACCACTAACTCACGACAAACCTGTGAATATCCCGCTTTTGCAGTCTTCTGTACAAGTGATTCATTCGCATACAATACAACAATTCGCTCCCACGCCATCATTTCTGTTAATTTTCCAGTAAAATAATCGCACAGCGTTACCGACTGATCATTGCGGTAGTAATAGTATAATTCACTTTCCGAACGAACAATCTTAGATGCTTTTTTGATGCATTCTGCTAAGAAAAGAGTATCTTCTCCAATATACAGGTCATCAGAAAATCGAATATCCTTCACACAGCTTTTTCGGTACACTGCGCCGCAGGCGACTTTATGCGCTGCTGGTGTAAACCAATCGTACCGTCTTGCATCCAATATGCAAACTTTATCTGTAATTTTGGGAATATGTTCTACGTCACTGCCTTCCCAAACATCCAGCATTTTACAGTATGCAATTTCCGCGTCCGATTGCACCAACATCATTTCCAGCCGTTCTATAAATTCCGAATGAATAAAATCATCTGGATCAACAAATGAAATATACTTTCCTGTACTCTTTTCCAATCCCAAGTTTCGCGCAGAAGAAACACCACCGTTTGGCTTGTGGTATATCTTGATCCGCAGATCTTTTTCCGCGTAGCGCTGACAGATGGAAAGAGAGTTGTCTGTTGACCCATCATCCACCAGAATGATCTCCAGATCCCGATAGGTCTGACCAAGGATGCTGTCCAGACATTTTTCCAGATACTTTTCTTTGTTATAGATCGGCACAATGATACTGACGGTATCGTTCAGCACAAATTATCCTCCCTTATTTTGCCGCCGGGCCATTCTTCAGCAGGAACAGTTTTGCATACAGCCTCCGGCTGCATCTGAGCAGCTGATACTTCCGCTGGCTGCTGGTGCAGAGCAGCTTTGCCGCCGCCGGGTCGCACTCCTGCAGAAAGGCCTCCATTTTTGCGCAGCGCACCGTGTCCTGCATCAGATACGGATAGCAGTGCTCCACCACGCTCAGCATGGCGGCATCATTTTCCGACATTCCCGGGTACGCTTCCTTGATGGCCCGATATTTCTGATAGCCCATATCCAGTTTATCCTCGTAGAACTTCATGTTCCTGCGGTGAAGGATGCTGTCCGGGCGCTGATAGTAATAATACAGCGGCACCGGGCGGTATGCGACTTTGCTGCACTGCTGAAAAATGCGGTATGTCGTGCCCTGATCTTCCATCATCCGCCCCAGCGGATAGCGGATATCCCGGAACAGTTCCCGCTTGTAGAGCTTGTTCCAGGCAAAATCCCCCAGCTCATCCGAAACAAGGGTGCTGCGGATGGCCTCCCGGCCTGTCATACACTGCACCGGTGCGGCGAGCTCTGCCGGGGCAAGCTCTTCCTCCCGTTCAAACGTCCGGAAGCCCACCACAGCAACATCCGCATCCTGTTCCTGCAGGTCACGGCAAAGCGTTTCCAGCATCCGGCTGTCCAGAAAGTCATCACTGTCCACAAAGCAGAGATACGTTCCCTGTGCCCGTTCGAGTCCCGCGTTGCGCGCTGCAGAGAGTCCCCCGTTTTTCTGGTGGACTGCTGTTACACGTTCTTCCTGTGCGGCATATTCGTCGCAGATGGCTCCACTGGCATCGGTGGAACCATCATCCACCAGCAGGACCTCAAGATCCTGATAGGTCTGGTGCAGGATGCTGTCCACGCAGCGGCGGAGATATCGCTCCACATTGTAGACCGGAACAATGACACTGATCAGCTCTGTCTCCATGTTCAGTTCCCTCAGAAGAATGTTTCTCTGCTGATGTGGAGGATCTCCGAGGTGTACGGGCAAATGGCATTGTTGCCCTGAATATACGCCTGATAGATCCAGATGATGACCAGCATTCCCCACATGGCAGCCTTCAGCAGCCTGCGCAGACGCTCATCCTCCACGCACCTGACCACACGGCCAATGGCGAGATAACGGAAGAACGCAAAATACAGGCAGATACGGTAGAGCGGCACATTGATGTTGCGCAGCTGGGCCGTTGCCATCTCGATCAGGATCATCACGATCCAGAAATCGGCATCCGAGCGGGTAAAGCGGCGGCGGCCCTCCCCTTCCTCTTTTGCGTACCAGCGGTACAGCACAATGGGCAGGATCAGGAAGGGCAGACGCACAATGATGGGATTCAGCGTGAAGCCGCCCGCATTGGCATCATAATAATATCCGTAAAGCCGATCAATGAAGTCAACATTCAGGGCCAGCCTGACCACAGCCTTGCTGAAGAAGGCAAGGTAGACCGAAAATGCCGCCAGGCCACCCTTGACCCACCAGTTGTCGAAATGCTGAAGCAGGATATAGATCAGCAACGCTCCAAACGAGATAAAGGTGGCATTGTGGAACAGGCAGGAGACCGCTAGCAGTAGGACCGCCCAGTGATACTTTTTCTTCCACGCAAAGCTGAACGCCAGAAATGCCACACCCAGCGCCACAGACTGCCGCTCGGCATTGTAGGTATCGCCATAATACAGGCAGAGGTAAGCCAGCCAGCCATAGGGCACGGAGACATACTCCTTATACTGCACCAGCCCGATCATAAACAGGCCGCAGGCCAGCAGGTCCACCATAAAGTAGAGCCAGTGGACATCACCAAAAACATGGGCCGCCAGATAGACCAGCGTCATAAACAGCGGCTCTGTTTTGTGCCGCTGCCGGATACAGGCCAGCAAACCATCCTGCAGCTTTGCATCAGCCACCCATTCCTCATACACCACGCTGTCCGTGCCAATGGACGGGTCCCGCAAGCCTGCCAATACCGCCATCACCAGCACCGCCAGCGCTAGGCAGAGATAAAAGCCCTTCTCGTTGTTTTTCTTCGTCCGCAGGTGCTCACCATAGGCGGCAATGCCCACAGAAACCGCAAAAGCCCCCAGATAAATCAGCATAACTTCTCCATTCTATTTTTCGACTGTGTGTTTATTTTTCCATTCTCCCAGCCCATAAACGGCATAAAACAACCGCTTGCTGATCAGAAGTGTTTCCACCTTGATCCGGTCTGCTCTTTTGGCCCAGGGCCGCCGGGCAAGCGCCCGGTGTTCCTGCACAAAGCGGCAGATCCGTGCCTGAGCCTCCGGATAGCTGGCAAAATCGCCATCCAGAATGCCTTTCAGTGTCTTCAGGTATGTAACCAGCTGCAGGTATTCCGCTTCTGCTTTCAGCACAGGGACCGTTTCCGCAATAAAGCGGGTCACGTCTTCGCCCACATCCAGAATGACCAGATTCTTCTCGGCAATGCCGCTCTTCATGGTCGAACCGGTATGGATGCGGTAATCGTACATCGGTTCCGGAAACACTTCCACTTTTGCACAGCGGGCAATGGCCCGGTACATCACCGCATAGTCCTCGTACAGGATGCCAACGGGGAACTGCAACTCTCCCCAAACATCCCTCCGGAAGAAAACGCCGCCTGCTCCATGCCCGATGCCCTGATGCAGCAGCATCCGGCGCATGGTCTCTTCCCGGTTCAGCAGCTCTGGGATCTGGTGCGGATTTTCCGTCCGTCCCTCCGGCTGCTCTGTCGAGAACATCTCCAGCGGAGTCAGGGCTGCGTCAGCACCATCTGCCTCACAGCGCTCCACGAACTGGGCAAGGGCCGTGGAGCGGATCAGGTCATCGCTGTCCAGCAGGTAAAAATATTTTCCCTGCGTCTGTTGCAACCCGACATTCCGGGCATCGGACTGTCCCCCATTGGGCTTATGGAACACCCGGATGCGGCCATCCTCCACAGCCAGTTCATCACAAAGCTCCCCGCTGCCGTCGGTGGAGCCGTCATCTACCAAAAGCAGCTCCCAGTTCTGGTAACTCTGCGCCTGCACGCTCTGCACACAGTCCCGCAGATACGGATAAACATTATAGACCGGCACAATGACCGATACAAGCGGTTTTCTTTCCTCCAACCGGATCCCTCCACTTTACTTTTTTCCACGCCATTGCGTTTTTTCATAAACCCGTCGGGTCATGGCATAGCCGCTGTAGGAAAGTGCCGCCGCCAGCCGGGCCTTTTTTCGGGCCTGCGGGTCCAGCAGAACGTTCCGGCGGTATTTTTTCACTTCCTGCCAGAGAGTCTTCTCTATTTTTTCATGCTGCCTGTCCCGGATCTGGAACAGAATATTGCAGACATTGCTCAGATAGCGGCACTCCGCTGCACGGCTCAGCCGGGGGAAATCGCGCTTTACGTTTTCCATCAGCGCGTAGCAGTGCCGCACACTGTCCAGCTTTCTGGGGTTGAAGGCCATATTCTGGATGCTGCTGCCCCGCTGGAAATAGTAGTAATCCCGGTTTGCGATATGTGCCACCTTATGGGCGCGCTTTGTCACCTCGTAGGCAACCGGGATATCCTCATAGAGCTTGCCCACCGGGTAGCGCACGCCCTCAAACAGTGCACGCTTATAGAGCTTGGTGGGGGTGGTCACCTCCATGCCCTCCTGATACAGGATGCGGCGCAGGCATTCCTCCCGGCTCAGGATCTCGAATGCTTCCAGACGCTCTGTGGGCACGGACTGCACCGGCTGGCCCTCGAACACTTCTTCAAAACAGCTGGCTGAAAAATCCGCTCCCGCCTGCTCCAGTGCCCGGTACAGGTTCTCGATGTAATAAGGTGACACCCAGTCATCGCCATCCACAAAAGAGAGGTATTCCCCCTTTGCTGCGTCCACACCAGCGTTGCGGGCATCGGACAGACCACCATTTTTCTTGTGGAGCACCCGCACCCGGGCATCCTGTGCAGCATATTCATCACAGAGGGCCTCGCTGCCATCGGTGGAGCCGTCGTCCACCAGCAGCAGCTCCATATTCTGATAGCTCTGCCCCAGCAAGCTGTTCACACAGCGGTTCAGATATGGCTTTACATTATAAACAGGAACGATGATGCTTACCAAAGGATCCATCTTATCTCCTCATTTCAGCAGGTCGAAGTAAAACTCTTCCAGCTTCTTCGCCTCGGTGACGATATCAAAGCCGCCTGCCCGCATCTCAGCAGAGGTATCCCGCCGCCGGGCATTTTCTGCAGCTCGGATCGCCGCATCCGCCCAGACTGCCGGGCTTTCCTGCAAGCTCAGGTACTGCATCTCGGGCAGGACCTGAGCCTCCTGCGGCACCTCTGTGGAACAGATGACCGGCAGTGCCGCCGCTTGTGCTTCGATCAGCACGATCCCAAGCCCCTCATACCGCGAGGGCAGAACAAAGGCATCCATGGCCTGATAGAACTTTGCGGGATCGCTTTGGCGGCCCAGAAAACGGACATTCTCCTGCAGCCCCAGCGCCTCCGCTTTCCGGCGGGCAGCGGCCTCGTTTTCCCCTTCTCCGATCAGCAGTAAAACGGCATCCGGCCGTTGCTTGCAGACCTCCGCCATTACATCCAGCAGAAATTCGTGATTCTTGGCATAGCAGAACCGCCCGACATGGCCCAGCACCAGTTCATCTCCCAGGCCAAGCTCCTGCCGGACGGCTTTCCGTTTGGCGGCATCATAAGTAAAGCGGTCGAGCTCAATGGCATTGTTGAACACCCGGAAAGGCTTTTCACCATAAAGCCAGCTGCCTGCCGTTCTGGAGCAGGCACAGAGCCGGGTGGGATACACTGCAGCAAAGGGACGGAGCAGGTACTTCATCACATTTTTTGCTCCTTCTCCCCTGCCCACCGTAGAATGGTTATGCGCGATCCGGTTGGGCACCCCTGCACGCTTTGCCCCCCAGAGGGAAAGCACGCTCAGAGTGTTCATGTGGGAGTGAACGATCTGGTATCCGTTCTGACGGAACAGCCGCCCGATCTCCCGTTCATACTGCGGCAGGTGGGTATATTTTGGCACCACATACACCCGGCCGCCCAGCCGTTCGATCTCTTCCCGCTGGGGCAGAGTCGAGCCTTTCAGCGCAAAAAAATCAAACTGAACTCTGGAACGGTCCATATGGCGGTAGTAGTTCATCACCACCATCTCCACACCGCCGTAGTTCATATCCGTCATCATCTGGGCCACACGGATGGGCTGTGCATTCTGCTCCATGGTCATACCAGCTCCTTGCGGTCACAATCCTCGAACCAGTCCCGGAAGCTCTCCTCCAGCGTATAGTGGAACTTGTAATCGGTGGCGGCCAGCTTTCTGCCGCAGACATTGGTGGATACCATCAGTTTCCGGACACGGGCGGGATGGATGCCCACCTTTTTGCCCCCGATGGGTCCCAGAATGCCCGCCGCAAACAGCAGCAGTCCGGCGGGCACCAACGGCACATGGCGGTGCAGGCCGGTCGCCTTCTGCATTGTATCGCAGATTTCTTCAATGGTATAAGCCGGCTCGTAAGTACAGTTATAGATCTCTGCTCCGGGGAAGGAATGATCCAGCATCCGGTACTTGAAGAAGCGCACCAGCTCCTTGACATAGATGCACGCCTTGATGGTGTCCTTCCGGCCGGCATAGAAAAAGTAGCCTTTCTTCTGCCCCCTGTACAGGCGGGTCATGTTGCCGTGCTCCCCTTTGCCATAAACGATGCCTGGCCGCACGATGGTCAGCTCCCGGGCCGGATCACGGGCCTGCCAGATCTGGTGGATCTTTTCTGCCACCAGCTTGCTGATTCCATACGGCGTGTTGGGAGTTGGCAGAGTCTCCTCCGTCTTAAGGTCCTCAGACGCGCCATAGGGTGCAATGGAGCTGGTGAACAGGATCTTCCGGATGCCGTATTTTTCCGCAAATGCGGTCACATTTTCCGCGCCCCGGATATTTGTTTCAAAATAGGCTTCTTCCGGGTGGCCGGGGGTGCGGTGGACCGCTGCCAGATCAAAGATCACGTCCTCCGGAGTCGGAACGAACTCAAAATTGATGGGCTTGCGCACATCCAGCCGGATATACTGCACTCCATCGTTCTTTTCCACAATGCCCGGCACCACGCCCTCTTCCCCGGGCATCACAAGATCCAGGTCGTAGATCACGTCGCCGGGTCTGACGCATTCCTTCAGCAGCAAATGAATGAGATGGGTGCCGATAAAACCAGATCCACCAAAAAGAATATAATTCATTTTGCCCCTTTCCGGTCAAACACAACGCCCACCGTCCTGAACAGCAGGTAGATATCCATCCAGATGGACCAGTTGTCGATGTACTGGACATCCAGCTTGACCACTTCTTCAAAATCATCAATATCGCTGCGGCCGCTTACCTGCCACAGGCCGGTAATTCCCGGCTTCATGGAAAGGCGGCGCTTGTGATGGCTCTCGTACTGCCGGTACTCATCCAGCGTGGGCGGGCGGGTACCCACCAGGCTCATGGAGCCCCGCACAACGTCAAAAAACTGCGGCAGCTCATCGATGCTGGTGCGCCGGATGAAGCGGCCCACTCGGGTGATCCGGGGGTCATCCTCCATCTTGAACATCAGGCCGTTCATTTCGTTCTGGGCCATCAGCTCCTTTTTGCGTGCCTCCGCGTCCACATACATGCTGCGCAGCTTGTGGATGTAGAACACACGTCCATTCCGGCCCACCCGGCGCTGCTTGAAGATCAGCGGTCCGGGGCTTTCCAGCTTGAGCGGGATGGCCACCAACGCAATGATGGGGATACTGATGATGCACCCCACGATGCCGCCTACGATATCCATGGTCCGTTTCAGCACCTGATCCCGCAGCTTGAGTTCCACCGTGCCCATCGTCACAACATTGCCGCCCGCACAGCGGCTCAGTTCCCGGCTGATGCGCACCGCACTGGTCTCATCGCAGCAGGCTTTTTCGATCCGATCCAGCACCGGCAGACGGAAATGGACCGTCAGACCCATGCTCTCCATCTCCTCGAGGTAGGGCAGCATGTTTTCTTCACTCTCCTGCGCCACATCCAGGTACACTTCATCCAGCGCTGCCTGCCGCAGCCAGTCCATGAAATTATCGAAGTTCGCCTCGATCTTCACCCCATCGATCTCAGTGTGAAGCTGCTCCGGGGCAGCTTCCAGAATGGCAAGACCTGTCACGCGCTTGGACCAGTCCTTTTTCAGCTCTTCCAGAACAGGGCTTGCGTTCTCCTGCGTGGTCACCACTCCCACAAGGCTCTGAATCCCCTTGGTATAGCGGGAGCGTACCAGCATCTTTTTGAGGACAGCATGAGCGCCCGTCATCACAAAGACATCGATGACGGGCACAAACACCAGAAAATAGCGGGAGTGCAGCATGGAAGCCTTGGTCAGCGCCAGGCAGGCCGCATCAATGAGGGTCAACAAAAAATTGAACCGCACCGCAATTTCAACTTCACGAATCGGAGTGCGGTTCACGATATTTTCACTCTGATCAAATGTAAAAAAGGTCAGGATATAGGCCAGCAGCAATAAAAAACAGGCTTCTACCAGATCGTCCAGCTGGAAGTCCCCCATCTTGTGCAGAACACCTGCGGTCAGCCCCCACGCCAGCCCAATGCTGAGAACCAGAGAGAGCAGATCAATCAGAAACAGGTATCCATACTGCAGTTTTTCACGTTTCGTAATCATACTGTTTCGTTGTCTCCATTTATTTTTACCATTTTATCATATCGGGAGAAGGGTTGCAATAGATGGAGATGGAATGCGTGCTGCTTTTGTCGGATCATTACGAATGGATCGCGTCATTTTACGAAAGCGCCTTATCGCATCCAAAATGGTCAGCAAAAAGCGCCCTTTCTCTCGCATCACACAAGAGAAAGGGCGCAGTCAAGCTTTATTCAGCTCAGGAGAAACTCCGATCAGCAGTTCTCAGCGAAGTACTTAATGGTACGGACCATCTGAGAGGTGTAGGAGTTCTCGTTGTCGTACCAAGACACGACCTGAACCTGATAGGTGTCGTCGCAGCTACGCTGAATTTTTGCACTTTTCCAAGTAGTTCTTCACAGTTTCGTAACAACAGTTACAGTACCAGACCATACCGTTGTCGTACCAAAACCGGTTTGTTCGTACCACAATTATATCACGTTTCAGCGTCATTTGCAAGGATTTGATTCGTTTCACTTCTGACCTGCATTTTTAATTCTAACGTATATTTTTACAGCATTCCACGGTTCAAACGCCTTGGGTCTAGGGCTTCCGTCGGGGCAGCAGCTCTCCCAAGCACTCTCCTCAGAAGCTCTATGACAGCTAGATTGCCAACATGTTCCTGCTGATTAACTGAAATTTCTCCGGACGTGATTTTGAGCCATGGTGTGGGAAATGTAGTCATTTATGTTTGATATGGAGCAATTTCACTTCCTTCGAACCACGATAATTGTCAAAGTAGTTGTCAGTAAAAATATATTTTACTTGCAGGTCATCAGATATTGTTCTGTACCTGACGTGAGGGTTCCTCCCTTCACAACATTTACTGCGTAAGAAATCTGCCAAGAGCAGAACGCTCCTGGCAGCAAAAATTTTTATTTTACTTCATTTGTAAGTTACAATCTTGACTTTCTTCTTGTTTTTAAAAGCCTCTGCAGCAGCTCACGCTCTGCCGGATCAGCTGCAAACAAAAACATTACTGCGCCGTACACTATGGTATAGAGGAGAATACCGAGGCCCAATTGTATTACAGATACCGGATCATGCCAAATCATTCCCTTGATGAAACATGCAGCCCCGGTGAGAAGAACTGCCAAACTTATGATGCCAATTGTAGTTTTCCAGAACTTTATCATGTTCAGGCCGACTCTTTTCTGAAAAAACCAGTTCATTATCAATCCACTGGTCAGAAACATCGAAATTCCTGTGGAAAGTGCCGCACCGGTAATCCCAATCCTGCGTGCGAATAACACTGTTGTTATAATGTTCAGTAGTGCACTTAGCAGGTAAATCTTCGCGCGAAAGCCATACTGTCCTTTGACCTGTAGAATGCATAATCCAAGGTTTTGTGCCAGATCAACAGAGAACGGCAGCATTACAATGATTGCAACCCAATAGGCTGCCTCATAGCCTTCGCCGACCCATACAAGCAGAAATTCACGACCAAAAATGATGAAGCCGGACAAAACCAGCAGTATCACAAAAAATGTAGCCCTTCCAACCCGAATAAACAGATCCGAAACCTTCTGCAATCCATTTTCTTCCTGATACAACACACTGACTCGCGGGTAAAAAACACCTGCGATCTGTGTCCCAAACTGCATATAGATCATGTAGATCTGCGCACCAACAGAGTATACCGCAACAACTGCGGTGCTGAACATTTTGCCCAAAATGACCTGATCTGTTTTCCAGAAAATCTGATCTGCGATGCATCCGATCAGGATGGCCGAAGACAAGGTCAAAATTTCTTTTGCCACTTTTGAATTCGGTTTCAGCGTCGGAATCCGGATTTCTAACCTGCACTGAACATACCACCAGCGAAACAGGATGTTGACCAAATTCAAACCTGCAATGACTGCTGTCACAGACATTGCATAAGGGAGCCTCATCACGCAGAGGATCACAAGCAGTGGCTGAACTGTCTGAAGTAAGATCCCGGAAATTTTCAAAAACACAAAGCGTTCCTGCCCTGTGATCACTGTCAGATAGACTGAACTCAACAGAGTTGCAACCATATTGCAGAACAGCATCCCAAGGATGATGGTGCTCTCCTGGAGTTCCGCCCCCGTAAAGGAACTGGCATAAAAAGCCCGGAAGCCTAAAATTACAACAACTCCAAGCCCTGTCATTCCGGCTGCCATCAGCCGATAGATGCTGCGTGCTGTGGAAAGAATTTCCCTTGCCAACTGTTCATCCTGTTTTCCAAGTGCATTGCAGTAATTGCGCAGGACTCCCGCAGACATACAGGATTCAAATACCGTGACATACGAGAAAAAGGAGCCAACGATTTGATAAAGACCGTATTCACTTTGGCCAAGGTAATGCAACAATACCGGAACATAGATAATGTTGACCAGAACATTTAAAATGACTTGAATATATGACAGAACTACACCGGTTCTACGTTCAGTGTTCATTTATTTTCTTAACAATTCCTTTAATAGTTTTTCTTATTTTGCGATAGTATTTCGGCGGCGCAACATTTGATGCTGTCATATAGATTTTCAGCCTCATCGTTAACGGTTCCTTTTTGAGATATGGATTGTTTCGCCATTCCGGAAAACATTGATCAATCCACTGCCGATTTTCCCGAATCAAGCTGTACTCTCCATGATAGCTGCTCAGTACTCGTTCCGTGTTATAATACAACGCATGCTGTTCATAGACTTTTCCCTACTGATTTTTACTCTTCATGATTCCATTGTATTCTAATTTTCTTTTAAGTCGAAACGGAAGAACTAATACCGCGCTAACTTTCTGTCCAACATTTACTCCAAAACGCTCAATACATTTTTTATTGATCGCCGCAATTTGCTTATCCGTTTTTCCATACCAAGATGCCGCATAATGATGGATAGTTCTCGTATTTTTAGTTATATTTAATTCACCACTTTTGTAATTCATCGGGCAAAAATACTCTGGCGGATAAATCGTAATACCCTCTACCGTTTGAATTTCTCTATCCGGTTTCCATCCGTGTTGCACCAAAATCTGTGTCGTATAAGTCACAATTGTTGTTGTATCAATCGCACCATTCTGATTTCGGAAATGCCGCTTTTCATAAAAATCAAGCATTTCTTTGTATATGCCTAATCCGGGATTAGCAGCCATGCCTAATCCGGGATTAGCAGCCATGCCTAATCCGGGTGCTACAGTATATCGAGTTTCGCAGCCCAAAAAAGCCCCCTGTTTTAAAATTTCATTCAGCGGTTTAATAATTTCGACATCAGTATCAAAATAAATGCCACCCTTATGATACAAAATCCAAAATCTTGCATAATCGCTCACAAATGCCCACTTTTTTGCCTCATAAGCTTCCCGAACATAATCGCAGCAGTTCAAGTCGAAATTGCTTTCATTCCACTCTCTAATTTCATATTCCGGGCAGTACTTTTTCCATGATGCAATGCACTTTTGCGCCAACTCTGGAAGAGGATTTCCTCCAAACCAGCAATAATGGATTATCTTCGGAATTTTCTGATTCATCATTTTTTCATCCTAACCTTCTACTTTTTCATTCCCAAAAGAATTGATACGGCATAATTCCTTGGGCACTTTGCGCTATCATCAAGAACTCATAGAGAACGAGAAAAACTATCACACATATATTCACTATCTTCGCTTGTTTTCTGTTTTTCATTTCCACAATCAAATTTGGCAGTATCGTCATCACACTTCCCGTAAAATAATACGGAATTCGATTTACAATTTGCACTGAAAGTGAAATCCAATAGAACAGAACACCTACTGCCAACATTTCATACTCGATTTTGAACTTTCTTTTTTTTGTAGATTTTGCCCCCATACTTAAGATCGTACAAAACATTAAGATGATCAAAAACAGCGCAGGGTGAAGAACATTTCCAGCGTTCGCATATTCGGTCTGCAAATAGCTCGAATATCCAATCAGTCTTGCCCCGATTTCCGTTAATATTCTTCCGAAAACTGCACAAATACCACATAACGCTACAATCATTATAGACAGCGACAAATTTATCTTACATTTCACAAAGGAAATCGGAAGTAGCAAAAAGAAAACTGCAGCACTCGAATGGAAACTCATTGCTATCAAAATGATCAATATATACCGAAAATATTTTCTCTCATCCAGCAAACTCACTGCTTGCAGAACAATTCCTATCGCCAACGCTTGCCGCACCAGACTGAACTCTAGGAAATAGAACATTAAACTCGCAAAAATGTATATTGAAAGGTATATATCTTTCGAATTTCGGATTATATAACGATAAAACAACACCATAGTCGGTATTGCCCATGCTGCCAGATATTCCGTATATGTTGTGCATATGTTACCTAGCAGATGTATATACGCTCTGCTGCCCGCCTCAATCCAATAGATTTCAATATCATTTTTGCTCCATTCAAGCAGTTGAATATACATCGCTGTGTCTATACCAACCGTTTTTTTTCTCAATGAAACAATAGCCGCTAACTGAAGAAAAGTAATTATTACGAAAAGCTTTTTCCCGCATTTTAAGAATCGTCTTTTCAACACGAAGCCTTCTGCAATCATCAAAAAATAATTTATTATAAAAATCATATCATTCAAATGCACTCTAATGTCAGCAATACTTTTCTGCTCAGCGGCATTTTTGACGTAAGTAGCTGGAAGTAATCTTTTCGGACTTCACTCTTCAGTCTTTTGTAAATACTTTTTAGATTTTTATTTTTCTTATCATATCCACGAATTAGCATTTTAGAAAGCATTGTAAAATTTGCTCTTTTTCTCGCCAAAATAGCAAATCTCAAATAATCCGGCTGTTCCTGTTCAGTGCGAGTTACAACACGATCCCATACGGAAAGATAGTCCAAATCTTTTTCCGAAAAAGTAGAACGTGTAATTCCACTGTTATTCACAAAATAATGATGTAGGATTTGATTTGTTTCCACCATAAAATCTGCTCTTGTATAAAACTCATAACATGCTTCTACGTCTTCGTTTAAAGTAATTACATACCTAAAGTTTTCTAAAATGGAAGTTTTTATAAGCTTATTCCACACACCTGTATTACTTGGCTCTCCGTTTACCCGAAAAAAATAATCAAACATTTTTCTTTTGTCATAAACGGTTATATATTCTTTTGGCTGAATAACTTGAAAATCGGGGATTGCATCTTGCCTTGAGGCACACGCCGTAATTTTTGCCTGCGGATACTTTTCAAAAAGACTCCTTAAGACTTCGAGAAAGTTCAATTCGATCCAGTCATCGGAATCAATAAAGCATACATATTTTCCGCACATTACATCCATTCCTGCATTTCGCGCAGAACTAAGACCGCCATTTTTCTTGTGAATCACTCGAATTCGCCCATCACGCTCTGCCCACGCATCACATAGGGCAGGACAATTATCCGGAGAGCCGTCGTCAACAAGAATAAGTTCAAAATCAGGATAGGTCTGATTTACAATAGACTCTATGCACCGATCAAGGTATTTTTCAACCTTATAAACTGGAACAATAACACTTATTTCTGGCATCCTTTTTCCTCTCTTCTATCGGCTAACAAAAAAGTCATCAACATCCATATCAACTTTTCGCATTACAAGACATCCACTTTCCTTCGCTTGTGGAAAGTCACTTGCTCTTAGTATATCCGGACTGTTCGCTCCTTCTGAAAAATGCAAATAAGTCAAGTAGTCTGTTTTCTTGTCTGCATAAGGAGACATCATTACCAATGTCTGAAAGAACGATTCATCCGGACATACGGTATTTTTATAGAATATATAGTAGTCCTCGTGTTGGCCAAGGTAATTTATAATCCACTCCACCGTCTCACCTGTCAACGCCCACCACTGACTCCCAAAATAGAATTCGATTTGCAGTTGTTTACGCATAAAAGACTTCCATGTTCGGTTATATCCGCCTGTTAGCTCTACCCAACCTCTTTTTACGACCTTCTGCCACAGCCTTCTCCCAATCATCCACAGGGGGAAATAGATTTGATTGCGTTTATCCAGATTATTCTGCAAGTGATTCCCGTAATTTTTGCTATCCCAGTACTGAATAAAGTTTTCACCATCATGGTTCTTGAAGAAATTCACAATTTCATCTGCTGAGTACAGCGGCCAATCCTGCCCGCTGGTCAACCAATAGTAATCATATTTTCCGTGCCGATGTGCTTCTTCCACCAAGTTAATCGTTGCAGTCACCATTGAAATCTGTGCCCATTCAACTGACACACGTTTTTCATCCGGAAGCAAAACGATATTGCTTCTTTTTGTAATTTTATTCGCAAAGTCCGCTTTTTTATCAATGTGGATATAGCAATCAATGTCTTGATGGTTCAGTTTGTCCAACAGCAGATTTATCTGCTTCGGATTCTTATGGCACAAAATCAAAATTGCTATTTTAATTCCTATTTCCTCAGCACTTTCTCAAACATAAACTTCCGCAGCCAATTTGGAGCCAACGCTGATCCGCTACGAATCACGCTGCTCTTTATGTACTGACCTTTTCCTATAAAGCCTTGCTGCTTCATGAACTTGAACAGCTTTGCCTGCGCCTTAGCATATTTCCATCCGGCACGTCTCAGATACATATCCGAGCCGGCCCGCATATGCAGCAACGGCTCTTGAATGTTATAGCCCCGATACCCTGCCATCAGCATCCTTAGCCAAAGGTAATAGTCCTCCAGCAAGTAGAAGTCCTGATAAGAACCAACAGCTTCGACTGCGGATTTCTTATACATCACGCAGGGGTGATTAAACGGATTGCGCTTCTTTGCAAATTCTACAATTTCCGCATTCGTCTCCGGCGGCACTCGCCTCGTATCAACCGTGTTCGGATTAGTGGTAAACTCCTCCACAATGCCGGAGCAAATGCTCACTTCCGAATGTGTGTTAAACACAGCAATCTGTTTTTCACAGCGATCCGGGTACGCAATATCATCGCTATCCATCCGAGCAACCAGCTCATTTTTACAGTGCTTGATGCCTTCATTCAGTGCATTGCCAAGTCCACCGTTCTTAGAAAGACGAACAACATTTAAAGTCATCCCCATCTCTTGCTGCTTTTCGGCAATCACCTTGTCCAGCGGCTCGTTTAACGGTCCATCACATACCAGCACGAAGTCATCTGTTGGAACAGTCTGCCCTTGAATACTTTCCATTGCCTGTTTGAGGTATTGTGGCTTTTCCTTATAATAGACGGACATTAAGACACTGTAATTTTGCATCATTCTTCCGTCTCCTGCCCCATCGCCGTGGTCGCACCTTCTGCCACACCCTCGGTACTTTCCGGCATAAACAGGATCTTCACGGTCGCCAGCATGATTTTCAGATCCTCGATCAGGCTGGGATGCGCAATGTACATCAAATCCATCTGCAGCTTATCGTAGGGGGTGGTGTTGTACTTGCCGTACACCTGTGCATAACCAGTCAAACCAGCCTTTGCCTGCAGGCGCAATGCGAACTCCGGCATCTCCTCGCAGTACTGGGCGGCGATCTCGGGGCGCTCCGGGCGTGGGCCTACAATGGACAAATCTCCCTTCAAGATATTGAGAAGCTGGGGCAGCTCGTCCAGACGGCAGGCACGAATGACGTGGCCCACCTTCGTGATGCGGTCATCTTTATCACCGGTGGAAAGGCGTGCTACACCATCCTTTTCAGCATCCACTCGCATAGAACGGAACTTCAGGATCTCGAACGGTTTGCCGTCTTTGGTAAGGCGAACCTGCTTGTAAAAAACCGGGCCACCATCGGACTTGACGGCAATAGCCGTAATCAGAAACAACGGACTCAGGATAACCAGTGCTGCCAGTGAGATCACAATGTCCATTGCCCGTTTCACAAACAGAAATTCCGGGCTTGCCATATAGCGACCCACACGCAGCATGGGCAGATGGAACATATGCATCGGCTGGGCACCGCTCATAATCACATCACCCACACGAGGGATCACGAACACATTGATGCCCTGTCCCACACAGTATTTCAGGATGATATTGCGCTCATGGCTGTGGACACCGCTGATGAACACGCTCTGCATTCCATCCAGCAGGCTCAGGTCGTTCAGGCATTCCTCAACGTTCAAGGTCATCTTGACATCGTACTTTTTCGAAAGGCCATATTCATTGATGAGCTTTTCCAGACCATGCCGGACATCGTAGACCACTGCCGTGGGCTGAGGCGGAAAGGTCCGGAAATACCAGCTATGGGCGCATCTTACCCACAGGGTTGCCATCACGACCTGTCCGACAATCGCCGCAATGCCCGGCAGAATATTGCAGAGCCGCCGAGACATCAGGCAGATCACGATATACAGGATGCCGTCTGTCGCCATTGCCGCCAGCACTTGCCCATAAATCAACTCCGAAATGCGTTGCAAAGACATCCAGAACGCATCGTAGACTTTTCCCAGCAGGAAGAACAACACCGCAAACAAACCGATCATGGTCCAGTTGCCCCTCCAGCCAAACTTTGCATAGACCTGATACGAATAATACAGGTCCCAACAGAGTGCAAACGGAATTGTGATCATCACCAAATCGATGATTTTTACGATCTTCAACATCACATCATGCTGAAATTTTGACATAATACCCCAATAACTCCTTTAGCTTTTTCTTTTGCTCTTCGCTCAACTTTTCCGACCAGCTTTGCAGCAGCCGTTTCTGGTTGTACACCCATCGGCTCAGCCAAATGCCATCCGCAGTCTTGTATTTTGCCGGAATATCCAGATTCCCATGAACTCTTTTATATTCCTGCGCTAGCTCGTACCGGTGCTGCCACGGGTCATGTTTCTCCCACTGCATTCCGATGGCATCCAACAATGCAACGCGCTGTGGAGACAAAATCGCATTGCTTTTCTCCGGATTCCGATACGCATACTGCTGTCGCCGCACCCATTTTCCAAGGGCATAGCCCTCCGGCGAAACATAGGCCACCGGGACATCAAGGTCTCCATTTGCCTCAAAATAACGCTTGGCGGCACCATAGACCTCGTTCCACTGGCGGTCATAGCGACTGCCCCACTGCATTCCTATGGTTTCCAGTCGTTTGATCTGATCCGCAGACAATTTTTTCTGCTCATAGGCTAGTTCTTGATTTTGAATCCAGCGACCAAGCGTTTTTCCATCTGCTGTTTTATAATCTCGTGGAACATCCAGATTTCCATACTTCTGCGCATAGACTGCCGCAAGTGCGTACCCCTGTTCCCATCGGACATCAAATACCTTCCATGCCATCCCCAACTGATCCAACTGTCGGATGCGCTCTTCCGTCAGCTTTCCATCGTTTCGGCGTTTCCGCGCATTGTTGATCCACTTTCCCAGAGGATAGTCATCTTTCGTTTTGTATTTCGCCGGGACCTGCAAATTCCCAAACTGTTCCCGAAATTTTCTCGCTTCTTCCAGACCACGTTCCCATGCGGCATCGTTGCGGTTGCCCCACTCCATCCCGATGCTATCCAGCCGTGTGATCTGCTGTTCGGTCAAGTTCCCCGGAATCTGTCCCACACGAACACGGCGCTGGGTCGTCAGCCATTCGCCAAGGCTCAACCCCGCCGGTGTGGTATAACGTTTTGGAATATTCAGGTCGCCATGCTCCGCATAGTAAATGCTTGCTTCCGAAAAATAATGATCCCAACTGGAAGAAAGGCTTGCCTGCAACTGCTCAAACAGCACCCGGCAGTCATGCACCTGCTCAACTACCTCGAACCGCTCGGTGACGATCTTATCACCCTCGCCGTTGGCATAGAGCCGGTGAACGGCCTCCTGCATCTCGTCCTGTAACCCCGCAATGCTGCATAGACCCTCGAAGTTGTTGACTACATCAAGGATAAGCGGCGTAGAATTTTCTCCAGCGGTCAAAGCGCGGCCGATCTGCTGCTTGTAGATGATGGGTGAAATGGTGGGCCGGAACAGGATGACACCTGAAATGCCTTCTACATGAACTCCCTCGTTGAGCATGTCGATGCAAAACAGCAGCTTCAGCTTGTCGCTCTCATCCGTCTTGAAGTCGGCAAAAGCCTTGTCTGTACCGGGGTCATCCGAGTAGGCTTCGTAAACCGCCACTTCCGCATTCACCTTTGCAAACCACTCCGGCACATGAGAGATCATTTCGTCCATGTGCTCCTTGTTGGCGCAGAACACGATGTACTTTCCGGACTTGTTCGTGATATGATGAGCGAAAACCTTATCCAATCCATCTGCCTGTTCCAAGGCACGGCGCAGGGCATCCAGATATTTTTGATTTACGTCCTGAATCCCAGCAGAACGCAGATTATCCACTCTTGTCTGATAGCGTGCCAAGTCTTTCTGATATTGGTAGACCGTTGTTACATAGTTTGGAGTAGGCAAAATACCCCTGACGATTGCTTCGCCAAGGGTCATGTCGCTCGCAACACGGCCATCAAAAAGCTCTTCGGCCATGTCGCGGTTATTATCCAGATATCGGATGTTTGTCGCTGTTAAGCCCAGCAGTTTTGCCTCCGGACATAACTTTAACAAAGCCACCGTGCTTTCGCCCCAGCATTCCGCGCCGGCACGGTGGAATTCGTCCAATATGATATAAGAGGGCTGAAGTCCTGCGATTTCTGCAAGCTGGCCTTCGGTACAGCACATCAGCTTCGCATAGGTGTAAAAATGGACGTTCGCCAGTGGAAAGTCCGGGTCGTTCCTTTTCAGGCCCTCCAGCTGGGTCTTGAAGATATATTCACTGGGAGAAAGCCAGATCACGACCTTCTCCGGGTTATCCTCGATCAGTTTGAATGCAATATAGCTTTTTCCGGTGCCAGTGGGATGAACAATGGCGGCCTTGCCATACTGCTCCATCATCCGGACTGCCGCATGATATGCTTTCTCGTTGTGCTCGAACAGACGCAGTGCCACCTAGTTCACCCCTTTCCGCAATAAAGGAGTATCCTTCACATGGAAAATGGAGGATACCGTTCCTTTGACATTGTTGTCTATAATCTCATCTTATTTTATCATGGTTATATCTGGGATTCAATAGAAATCATCATAAATGTATCACATTTGACCCTGAAAAAACATCGCGAAGGCCGGATTGTTTTTGTGTCATGCCCAGTTCTGTATAATAATTCCAGCTGTAAACGAAGATTGAGAAAATAAGGGGTCAGATGAGGGTCTAAACAGCAGGAGGAAACAGCGATGGCGCGACGGGGAGAAAACATTCGCAAGCGTAAGGACGGTCGGTGGGAAGGCAGGTACATCAAGGCGCGCACACCGGAGGGGAAGATCCAGTGGGGTTACGTTTACGGAACGGCCTATGCGGAGGTTAAACGGGTACTGATCCAGAGAAAAGCGGAGGCGGGTTTCTACAATCTGAATCAAACCGACCTATCCTTTGAAGTACTGGCCGAGGTGTGGCTGTACTCCCTGAAAAACGCTATAAAGGAATCCACCTATGCGCATTATTCGTACACGCTGCACAAATATCTTCTTCCGATTTTGAGCAAAGTGCCCGTTGCATCTCTTGAGGAGAGCTTTCTGGAGCAGACCATGCAGCAGATCGTCACGCCTACAGATGCGTCACACAAGCCACTGGGAAACTCCTCTGCCCGGGAATGCCTCTCGATGCTGCGACGTATCTGCAAATATGCTGCTCATTTACGTCTGATTCGTCCAATGGAGCTGGAAGTTGCGTTGCCAAAAGCCCTCGACAAAATTTCTGCGCCTCTCTCCCCGGCGGAACAGCAGCGACTTCATCAATATGTACAGGCGAACCCCACGCCTCGCAAAATCGGCTTACTACTGGGGCTGGAATTGGGGCTTCGAATTGGTGAGATTTGCGGCCTGCAATGGGGCGATTTTGGCCTGAAACTCGGCACGCTGAACATCAATCGGACGGTCTGCAGAATTTCCTGTGGAAACGGCCATACAAAGGTGGTCATCCAGACGTCCAAAACCCGCACCTCCCGCCGGGAAATTCCACTCACAAAGCAGCTGCTTATTATGCCAAAAAGCTGCGCGGAAGCGCCGGAAATGCTGCATGGTTCCTTTCCGGCAGCGAGTCCAAGCCCACCGAACCCCGCTGCTACCGGAAAAGCATCAAAGGAAATCACTCTAATTTCTCCATTACTCAAATGGAAGATACCGCCTTTAGTATTCCTCTTTTTTTGCAGAAGGGTACACAACTGCTTTATTTTATGCTAAAAGACCCCTGCCTACGCAAAGGCAGAGGTCCGATTTTTTCATAGTCTGGGGAGATAAAACAACTTTCCGATTTCACAGAATGCGCACGGCCTTCCAGATTTTTAACTACCCCCGGTCACCTGTCATCATAAGACCCGAATAAACGGAAATGCAAGAGGCTGCATTCCTTATTCGCCATCAGCACTTCAACAAGAACTTCATCAAAGGCACAACCTCGATCTTAACGTCAGAGTCATTGATGATTTTTTCTTCTTCATACGTCACGATCACATAACGGTGCGTTTCTGTCGTGGTGGCTGCAAATTTTTTCAGATTTCCGACTTCGCGCTCATAGGCATCCCCCTGAATGGAATACGCCACCTGAACGACCTGCCTTGCCGACGGAATATAAAAATCAATGTCGATTCCAGTCTTGGGAGATTTCAGATAAAATACGTCTTGCGGATGGTTCTGCGTCAGATAAACCGCAACCGCATTCTCCAACAGTGACGGCTTCTTATCATCCAAAAACAGGTTCAGCAAACCATTATCACTGAAATAGTACTTCGGGTTGCTTTCCTTCTCTGCAAATCTGGCGTAATAATTCTGAACGCTGAAGATCAGGTAAGCATCCTTTGCATACTGAATGTAGTCGATGATGCTTTCCTTTCCCACTGAAATACCGATGGATTTCAAAATACCATGCAGCTTTGTGTAGGAGATTTCGCTCTTAACAGATTCTGCCAGCTTCTTCATCAGAATTTTGATGGCATAGTCATTCCGAATACCATTCCGTGTAATGATGTCACCGAGAAGAATCTTCTGATAGACGCCGGAAATGTATTCACGCTTTGCCGTGTACTGAATCGCCTCCGGAAAGCCTCCATACTGCAAATATTCCGTGCAATAACTCCGGATGCGTCCATTTGCCTTGGTTTGGAGCAGTGCTCTGGTATCATGGGGAACATTCTGTGCAGTCAGGTATTCGTCAAAGTCATACGGAGTAACGTATTTCGTCAGATAGCGTCCGCCCAGTGTTGTAGAGATTTCTCGGCTTAACATGCTGGCATTACTTCCCGTCACATAGACATGCTCCTTGGTATCTGCCATCCGACGGCAGAACTTTTCCCATCCTGGAACGATCTGAATCTCATCGAAAAAGAAGTAACCCCGTTCTGCGCTCAGTTCGCTTTGCACAGAGAGAATGTCATTAAAATCCTCTTTCTGGAACTCAGAGAGCCGCTCATCCTCAAAGTTGATGTAAATAATCTGTTCCCACGTAACTCCCTTTGCAACCAGGTCCTGTACAATTTTGAACAGCAATGTGGACTTTCCAGCCCGGCGCAGTCCAACCAGAACATAGTTGGCATTCGGTTCAAAGCTATACGATGGACGGGCTACAATGTCAGCATTTTGGATCAGTTCGTGCTGATCGTAGATAATATTCTTCAGCAGATCGTGGTTCATAGCAGTTCCCCCCTCCGCTCATGTTGTCTATTATATAAGACATTATATCACATTCCGTGTTCTACATACAAGACGAGAAAAAAGATTTTTTGCGTCATTTTTTGTCATGTATTATATTATTTATATTACAAATTCTGACGCATCTCAATCAATTTCCAATACATTGTCTGATAATTTTCGCCGCGCCTTCTATCTCTGTCACTCACAATTTTGACTCCATACCCTTGAAGCCAGTCATTCAATTTTACTTGTCCTGGCATTCTATCGTAATAGCGTTCAATATATCCAAACTTTATAATTTCTGCTGTCATTTCCTCTGGATTCATCGGTTGATTCAAATGCGCATAGAGCCACTCTTCCAGATCCTTAAACCGATACGCTTTGATTGGCTGGTGCAGGTCGAACATCGCATACTTCATAAAAGCCTCCGGGTAGCTTTTCATCCCCATAATGTCATACAGCATCTCGAGATCATTCTTCACCTGCCTGACACCAAGCGGGTTCAGATGGTATCCTGTCACCACATTATGTTCCAGTATTTTGCTCTTATCGATGCGCTTCTGGATTACTTCCGGGGTGTCACTGTGCAGATACTTCTCAAATTCTTCTTCGCCTGCTATATACGCCTGTGCCGGTTGATATTTTATCAGCAGCATATTTCGAAACTTTTTCAGGCCGCTGTTTGTGCCCCAGTACCAGTCAAAGCCATAGTCCCGAAAGTAAACAGTGCAGGTATCGTCCGCATCCAAAGTTCTCTTGCGTCCAAGGGACTGAGCTATTTCGAGAGGATGCCACTGATCAATAAAAATGTGCTTCACCGTACGGTCTTTGATGCCGATACCCACCCCCATAGCCTTTGTCGTGAACAGAATATCTTTCAGCTGCCGACCATCTTTTACACAACATGATAAATCACTGTATTTCTTCTGATATCTTTCGTTGTAAGGTGAACAGTAATACCCGGCGGCATCCCCGAAGATTTTCTCCATCTCCACCAGATCATCGCCCATTTCCACGAACACAATAGCCTTTTCACCCGCCGGGAGGTTCTTCAGGATCGCCACCAGATTATAACGAGCGTAGAAATAGGCTGCCTTGACATGTTCATAGCTCTGGGGCAGCCTGTAAATATGTTCAGGTGAAGTTGGACCGCCTTGTTCCTCTATAAGCTTCCATGTATCCTGCCCTGTTGCGCTCATGTAGACGACGGTATGGTCTTTTTCTGCTACCAGAATCGCTTCCAGTGAATAGTGGGTGTTGATATTGAACGAGGAAAACTCGGACCAATAGTGACACTCGTCCGTCACAATGATCCTGTGATGCGCCAGTAGTTCTGCCAATTCTTTTTGATTCTTTTCATTGCCCCGGCAGAGCTTTTCCATATGCTGGTAAGTTTCGATCGTCAGGACATCCTTGTACAGATCCCAGTCATCCACCATCTCTGGTCCAAAAACAGCTAAGGCTTCCTCTTTGCGCCGACTTCTTAGCTCCTCTTTTAGAATCGTCAGCGAGCAGAGGTACAGAATGCGATTGCTGTTGTCCCCATGCAGCATCTGTTCCACTGCCCAGCCAGCCATCTTCCGGATAATAAACTCGCTCTTGCCACAGCCCGTTCCCATATCCAGTATAACCCTTCCGTTCCCCCAATGCCGAAATTCATTACCGATCAGCTCAGATGCATATGACCATCGCATAGTTTCCGCCGGGATCAATTCCAACTGCTGTTTTGGAACGACCTCCGGCTTGTTCTGTTCGGACTCCGCGTTCAGCCGCTCCAGTTCTTTATTCACGGCCTTAGCTTGTTCCGCCTGCTCCTTCTGCTCTTCTTCAGTCAGTGGCTCTTCCTCGCATTTACGCTGATATTCCTCATATTCGCAAGTTCCATTCTGTTCATCCAAAAGCTTCAGGAAAAAGCCTCCAAATGGCATTCTTGTCTTCATATTGTAGTGCCTCCTCTATATAATAAAAAAGCACATAGCCCAGCCGCTCTGCCAGACCATGTGCGGGGTACAATCATTTCTTGATAAATATCCCTGTATCTGTTAAAATAGAGGTAGGAAACTGTCTGGACAACATTATCCCACTTCTATCGCCGCTCTGCCTGTCGCAATCAGGCAAAGCGGCTTTTATTTTGGGGTCAAAAGGGCCACTCATCTTCCATATCGTCGGATTCATAAACCCACTCCAGCTTATCCTTATCATCCATCTCCTCCAAATCCAGATCTTCATGTGGGCAAAACCATATTCCCGAAAAGTTCCTGCCCATGAAATCACAGTACGAATCCCATGCCTCTTCATCATTGTACGTGGACAGCCTATCAATCGTATCAAGTGCCGCCAACAAATGATCTCGTCCGCTATCCTCGTCCAGTCCGATTGCCTCCAGTTCTTCTTGACCCATCTGCTCGATATACCCTTTTACGATTCTCGTGTATGCAGGAACCCTAGACCGTTTCGGTTCTTCATCCAGGGACTCATTTTCACACAAAGGCATCTCTTCATCGCATGATCTGCATCTAATCAGAAGCACGGCTTCGCCGTCGTCATTTATTCCTGGTACAAGGAACACTTCCGTATCTGCCTCTTGCTTTGGTTTATCACCCAACCGCAAGGTCACACCTTCACAAAGCGGCCTGTTGCCAACAAGGGGTTTGATGCACTCGTTATACACCAAAGCTTTTCCTTCCAACGTATTTTGCAGCGCCCACCGAGCATTCATTTCATTCTTAGGGCCAGATGTGCTGATAGTCATCGTATTATTATAGTTGTATTCCATAGTAGCTCTCCTTTACAATTGCCTTTTCTATCATCACTTGCTCCATAACAGGTTCCATCTGGACGGCTTACGGTGTTCAGCTTCAAGGGAAAGTTTCACTCCCGGAAAATTGGTATCCATAAAGTCCCAGAATTCTTCTTCTGCCGCTTCCTCACTGTAATCTGCCAGCATATCGATCATTTCGATTCCCAAACCAAGCCGATTCTTGCCTTCTTTTTTATTGTGCCCCATCAACATCAACTCGTTGTCTGTCAGGTTCCAGATAAATTGGTACATTACGGCGATATAGTCACGCAGCGTATAGTGCTCCTTGGCTGGTTCAATTCCAAGTTCCATCGTATACGCCGGTTCATCCGCTTCTTGCTGTTCCTCATTCGCTGTAGTGCAGCAAATTTCCAGCGCGGGTGTACCGTCCACATCCAGCGCCGGTGTAACATACAAATCCGTCCCTTCGCTCAGCATCAGCCGGAAGCCCTTGCTCACCGTAGAATCCGCTTCGCTGGGACAGAGGCACCCACCTAAGAATGTTGTCTTTCCGGACAGAGCGCTATTCAGAATGAATGCCGCCTCCTGCTCTTCCTCGGGAGTTTCAGCATGAACCTCCACACCGTCCATATTGCCAAAATACACATCTAACATAATCGTACTCCTTTATCATTTCGTTGCCCCACAAGGGCGATATTTTCAAAGTCAGCTATACTCCCGGCGGAGCACGTCCTTTACCCTACATTCCACTCATCCTACAATATCCTCCTGAATATAACGCCAGCAGTTAGTTTTAACTAATTTCAAGTGGTAAACTTTAAAGACCTCATGCATGAGCTTTTTCCCGAATCTTGATGACACCTTCCAGCGCATCGGCAGCAGCTGCATCAGCACTTTGGATGGCTGACGCATAGAAGTTCAAGGTCGTGGATGTTTGTGCATGGCCCAACCGACCCGAAACCGTTGTGATTGGTATATGAGCCGCAATCAGCAAGCTGGCGTTGGTATGACGCAGGCTGTGGAAGTGGACTGCGGGGAGACCGTGCTCTTCCAAAAAACGCGGAAACCATGTTGAGACCGTTTCCGGGTCCAGCGGTTCCCCATTCCATCTGGTAAAGAGCATGTCATTGTCTACGACCTTGCCATTTTCAATCGTCACTTTCCGTGCCCACTTGGACCCGATTCGAAGCCTCTCCTGAATTTGGTGCTGTCGGTACTCCTTCAGAAGTTCCAGGCAGTCTGCGCCGATGCGGATGCACCGCCGGGAACGCTTGGTCTTGGGTGATGTGAATACGATTCCTTCTCCGGGGATGAACTGCACCGTCCGTTTAATAGACAATGTTCCCTTTTCGAAATCGATGTCCGACCAGCGCAATCCGCAGATTTCGCCTCTTCTGGCACCCGTCAGCAAGGCCAGCTGTGTGATCACACTAAAATGTACCGGTGCACCAGCAAGCGCCTCCAAAAGCCTGGCGATGTCCTCTTCGTCCAGCGTCTCCACATCAATTTCTGAAGCTTTCGGACGTTCTGCTCGTGCGCAGGGATTTTCGTTGATCAGCCCCCACTGAACCCCTTTCCGGAATACACTGGACAGCATGGCGTGATAGTGCAGGACGCTGTTGCTGTTCAGTTTTCCACCTTTTTTCGGATGCTCGTTGAAAGCTTTAGAAACAGCCAATCCCACTGCGGCAGATACCTTTTCGGCAGTCCGCTTGCTGACACCCTTGCCCGCATAGACCATCCTCATTGTATCCTGACCCACTCCGGCTTCCTTTGCCAGTGCTCCACGTGCGCCATGCGGCAACAACTTGAGCAGAGCAGTGGTCGCCGTAAAAGAACTGTCCTGCCGGATGCCCTTCTCTTCGAGATTATCGTAGAACGCCATCAGGTGCGCTGGTTTTATTTTGGACACCTTCAGGTGCCCCAGACCGGCGGTGATCCTTGGTCTCATCCTTTTATAATCGTACAAGGTCTTGGGCTTGAGATGCTTGTTGGCGTACTCCTCAAACCACCGGTCAATGAGATCGTCCAGCAGCATATCCTAGTCCAGTGCCATGCCGTTCGTGACTTGCTGTTCAAACAGCATCGCCTGCTCCTGTACCCACTTTTCAACCTTCTTTCCGCTCATTCCCGGCGGTGGGACCACGGTCTTGCACCTCGTGATGACCTTGTCTGACTGAGTTCGGCCACTGTACACCCGGATGGTATAGGAAACTGTCCCATCCTTCTTCTCTCGTCTCGTAACCTGAGCCACGAGAATCACCCTCCTTCCTTATTAAGAAATGATGCGGCGGACCCCGTTGACGACCTGCGGTTCCTGTTCGACCGGATCACCCTGCGTAAAGTACTCTGCCAGCGTATCCACGTTGACCAGCCACTTGCGGCTGGAGATCGTGGTATAGCGGATTTTGCCCATCCGGCAGAGTTTGCGAACGTACGCGGGTGAAACCCCAAACCGGACTGCCGCCTCCTTCACGGTGGCCATTGTTGGGTAGCGGATGGGGTACTCGATTGTGTTCGTCATGGTTTTGAACCTCCTGATCTTATTTATAAAGGTATCGGCCAGGTCCAACAGCCACAAGATGAAGCTGACGGACTCAGCAGCGCCCTTCGGTGATTACATTCTAGCACAGCTTGATTACATAATCAATAGTCAAAAAGATAGCCTTATCAAAAAATTTTCCACTTTATTTTACGTCAAAATTGTGCTATACTACTTTATCAAGAGGTGAAAAGACAATGTATGGTGAGCTTATCCGCGCAGCAAGAAAAAAGAAAGGATGGACGCAGAGCGACCTGGCTTATAAACTTGGTATCAATCCAGTCGGCATTGTCCAGTGGGAGCAGAATCGACGCAATCCAAAATTTGAGACCCGGCAGAAAATTGCACGAGCCTTGGATATTGATATCACAGAACTGATGCTGCTATCTGAAAAAGAGGATTACGAGAAAAAACATGGAGATTGCGAAAGTCGTATAAACTTTGCCGTTTACGAGATTGAACGACTTTTAGACGAAAAAACCGAACAGATTGAATCCTGCGGTGGTACGGTAACACCTGAACATGAAAAAAAATGGGTTCTTGAAAATTTGGATTGCTTTGCGGAGAAATATAATGTTTCAAAAGGAGCCGTAAAAGAAGCTCTAAATCACGACTTGGCCCTTTGGCCATCAATTCCGGACGAGAAATCTCCTGTTCCCAAAAAAGTACCCCACACACAAAATCCAGCAAAGGAACTTACCCTTATTCTGGAAGGGCTTAATGAATCTGGCAGAGCGGCAGTTCTCCACCACGCCCGGGAACTGTCTAAAATCCCAGACTACCAAAAAAAGGAGCACTGACCACCATAAGGCCACCGTGTTCCATCACAATTTTTGTTCCAAATTTCACTTTTCACCGGCCTGATTTTATTTGATGGTTCGTTCATTGTCCACGGCTCTTGCTCTCACATTTTTGTATCTGTCGCAAAAATGTCGCAAAATCCGGCCAGAAAAGTTCAATAAAGCAAAAAGAAAAGCCACGATTCAAACCGTCTTTTGAACGATGAATCATGGCTTTTTCTTTGGTGCGCTCGAGGGAACTCGAATCCCTGGCCCTCTGATTAAAAGTCAGATGCTCTACCGGCTGAGCTACGAGCGCATACATTATAAAGCGCAGTATAACACGATACTGCCGAATAATATTACCATACTCCCGGGCAAAAAGCAAGCTTTCTGCACAAAAAAACTTTCCCAAAGCCGTCATCGGGCAGATTTTGCCACGAACTGCCCCTTTACAAACCGGGCAAGAACCAGTACAATCAAAGCAGTTCATTACAAAACTGCAACCGACCTGCCGGGCGCACTTCCGCGCCGGGCAAGCCGATCCGATAGGAGGGCTTTTTCCATGAAAATTTCTCGACGGTCCGTACTTCGCTATTCCGGGCTGACGGCGGCGCTGCTGGCGCTCACCGGCTGCTCTGCAAGCCCCGGCAGTGCCATTCTGGGCGGTGACCTGCCCGACTGGATGAAGAGCCTGTTCTGCGGCTCGGCGGCATCCTCTTCCGCTTCTTCTGAGGCCGCTGCATCCTCTGCGGCCTCAGCCGGTGAGGCCGCAGCCTCCTCGGCAGCGTCCAGCGAAGCCGCAAGCTCTGCGTTCAGCCTTCTGCCTGCCTACGACGCTGACCCTCTGACCGGCGAAGCCCGCAAGAGCACCGGCCGGATGGTGGGTGTGATGGTCAACAACATCGCCAACTCCGAAAGGCAGAACGCCCGCCCTCAGCGCGGCATCGGCTCGGCAGACCTGCTCATCGAGAGCAAGGTGGAGGGCGGCATCACCCGCCTGTGTGCCGTGTTCCGG
>OIZB01000503.1_pt1 | contig 30645 bp, 40 predicted proteins | sample 1588401 | NCBI WGS metagenome assembly OIZB01 (sample SAMN03283270) | human gut metagenome | biome: human-associated habitat; material: feces | host: Homo sapiens | place: USA | collected 2013
ATTTCATTATACACTCTCTCATTAAATGTGTCCATATATCTATTCTAACACCAAGGCGTAATATCTATTTCGTTTGTTTTTGAATTCAATAATATTCTTTTTACTAATTTGTATTTTTCATTTTTCCAATTATATATCTTTACATTTTTTCTCTTTCTTATAAAAATTCCACTAAGTACAATAAATCCAACTGTTCCTGATGTAACTGGTAAAATAACATTGTTTTTTTCATTTTCTTCAGAACTATTTTTTTCTTCTTGATATGTAAGTTTAAATGTAACAGTATCTACTATTTCTTTTTCTAAATTTCCAGAGTATTGTACAGTAGCAATATAATTATTTATAACTGTTCTTTCTTTTATGGATTCATATTTCATTATTCCATCATATAGCAGTGGTACTTCTTGTCCGTCAATTTCTTGAACTTTAGAAATTCTCCATATTGGATTAGTCAAATAATATGTTATTCCGTCTTTCTTTATTGTTTTTGGAATATTATTAAGTTCATTACTTTTTACATCTTCATATTTCTCTTCGCAATATACTTTGTATTCTTCTTGATAAGTATCATTCGGTTGAATTTTTAAAGTAGTATTATCTATTTTTAATATTCCAGTATATCCGTCTTCTTCTATATTTAACTCTTGTTTAAATTCATTTAGGACATCATATTTATCATTACTTTTAGTAATAATTTCTTTTGTTACTCTTTTGCTTTTTTCTAATTTCTTTTTATTTTCAATTTCTTCTACATTTTTTAACTTATAATTAATTTGATTTATTTCTATATTGTTATTTATATTATTTCTGTATTTCTCTACATCTTTATAGTTAATTGTTTCCACTTTTTGTCTTTCCCTTAGTTCCTTATTATTGTTAGTAGCTAAGCAAGTACTAATACTTGTTAATATTAGTAGCACCAATATTAATATAATAGTTATCTTTCTCTTCACTTTATTCACTCTCCTTATTTTTCATTTCTAACCTAATCCTAAAATTTGAAGTAACATATCTCTTAATTCTTTATTTACTAATATTGTCAGACCAATTGATGTTAAAATAAAAATTAGTAGATAAAATATAAATTTTAACAATTTAACTATTGTTTCTATTATTAGCGAAAAAAAATACACCTCTTTGGGTATATTCTCTGTTTTTGTATTTCCACTTAAAATTTTATTTCTCATTTTTTTCTCCATTGTTTTCAAGATACTTTTCTTTTGTTTTTCTTCTCTCTTTTTTTCATATTTTCTTGTATCTTTCTTCTTTAATCCTGTTTCTATTATCTTATTTATTTTTGTTTCAACTAATGTATTGTCGTTTTCATTAATTATATTGTAAAATCCTAAATCATATAAATTGGTAAGAAGTATATCTTGATTATTAAATCCTTGAGCATATATTATAATTCTTATATTTTTATACTGCTTTGAAAATTCATATATACTTTCGACAATTTCTTTCTTAGAGTTTTTTAGTAAACTTACATCTATAAATAAATATTTCATTAGATTAAAATTTATTGTTGGTTCTTTTAAATAATTCTTTATATCTATTTCTGTTGTTTTTTCATTTAAGATTAATATATTTTTTCTTTTGCATATATTTTGCAATATCTGTGCTGTTTGTATATTTGCAATATAACTTAACATCTAATATTCCCCCTTTCAGTCTAACCATTTCTCTTCAAATGGTACATTATAAGTTATATTGTTAACTACTAGTTGTGTTTTCTCACTTTTTTCATTAATATTTTGCTCATTATTGTTTTTTCCTATTTTCCAGAATAAATTATTGCATATTATAAAGGCTATTATTATTACTAGAATAATAATATAAAATATTAATTCTTTTATACTATTTCTTTGCATCATTCAGCCTCCAATTCTTCATCATAATATTGTTTAAAGAATTTATCATATTGAATAGTTTTTCCCTCTTCTTCTCCAAACTCACTAACTTTCATTTCAAAAAGCTCATGATTATCGAATATTTTTACCTCTTTTGGTTTTTCTTCAAATGTTTGTAACTTTATTAATCTATCAATTATTTCTTCTCTTAATTTTGGATTGCATTTGTTTAAAAAACATCCATAAGTTGTAAGTATTGGTTCACTTCTTGAATAATTAGGTACATATACAGAAATATCAACATTATGATTGCATCTATTTGCTTCTTGCATAATAAAATCTGCTAAATCATTTTTTGCAATAATAAAATAGTCTTCATTACTTGTCTCTATAAAATAGAATCCATACTTTTTACCTATCTCGCCCATTTCTTCTCTAGTGTATGTTTTATAAAAGTTTTCTATAATAATCACCAACCTTTCATTCCTTATTAAACAAATAAGGAGTAGGATCAATTGTAGTTTTATCCTCTAGTCTTATCTCAAAGTGTAAATGATCTCCAGTTGAATTACCAGTACTACCTTGAGTCCCTATTATTTGTCCTTCTTTTACTGTTTGTCCTTCGTGAACTAATATCGAATTTTCCTTCATATGTGCATAAAATGTATAAAATATAGTATTTTCTTCACTTTTATGTTTTATTTCGACACAATTTCCATAAGAACCATTTATCCCTGCCCATGTTATCTCTCCATCTTTAACACTTAAAATATTACTTTCTTTATTTCCTACTAAATCAATTCCTAAATGGAAACTTTCTTGTCCTGTAATTGGATGAATTCTTCCTCCATATTTACTTGTTACAGTAGTAAAATTCTCAACCGGCATCAGAAATTGTCCTTTATATATTACTTTTCCAATTTTACTGTTGTCTTGACTTCCATAGTCGTTATTTGAAATATTAAAAATAGATGCACTATAACATGCACCTAATAAAATAATAAATAATGTAATTCCTATTATAAGTTTAAGTTTTAATGTGAGTAACCTCATTCTATATCACCACTTTTAAAATTTTCATCTATAATGCTTAATTCTCTTAATGATATTTTAAATATAGTATATATTTTTCTGTTCCCTGCATTTAATAAGCATTCTCCTCTTTTTGCATTATAAATTAATTGTGTTTCCTTATTTGTGAGTTTAAATGTATTTTCTATATCTTTTAAATCTTGACCATCCATTTTGAAAAACATTTTATAAGTGGAGTTTGTAAGCAAGCTTTGTCCATATAGTCTAATTTTTTCGTTTAGGAAATCCTCTATACTTTGTGTTATAACTATAATACTCGAATTATATTTTCTGGCTCTTTTACTAATATTACGTACAAATTCTAACGTTTGAGGTATGTTTGGATCAATTAGAATATGACATTCATCTGCTATTAATATGTCGTTTTCATCTTTATTACGACTTATAATTTCCCACGCATACGACATAATATTATAATACTGTGCTCTTTTATATTGTGCTTGAAATTCTTGCATATTTTTTGTATTAAAAACTGTTAATCTAGTATCCAATTCAATATTAGTATATCCATTCCAAATAGATTTTGCTTGTCCTATTGAAATTGGTCGTAAAAGTGATAAAAGCTTTTCATATTCTATTTTTTTATTTTGTTTATTTTTATTTTCTATAAGATAATACAAATCTTCTAAAATTGGAAATTCTGTATTTTTTAATGTTGATATGTCTGTATCTTGATTTATATTAAATTTCATATATAACTCTTCCAAAGCTAAATCTAGTATAGAGAATTCTATATCTTTTAAGCTAGGAAATAATATTTCAAAAAATGTATGTAAAAATTGGAGATGAAGTGCTATTGCATTTATGTCCTCTTCTGTATCTTTATTTATTCTTATCTGTAAAGGATTTAAAATATTACCTGTTTGGCTTCCTCCACAGTTTATTATCCTTCCTTTTAGATTTTTACAAATATATGAATATTCATCTTCTGCATCTATTATAAAAATTTTAGATTTTGGTAATTCATTATAAATCAAATGTTTTACAGATAAACTCTTTCCACTTCCTGAGCCTCCTACCACAACTATATTACTATTTGTTCTATCCGTATTTTTCTGCCACATATTAAATATAATAAGTCCTCCATTTTGATTTACTCCAAAATAAAAGCCACTTCTATCAATAAATGTATTTGTATTAAATAAAAATCCTCCTGTAAATGTTGTTGTTAATATGTTTCTTTTAAAATATTCTGTTAATTCTGGTTGTATTGTATAAAATGGTGCTATAGCTTTAAATCCATCTTTTAATAGGAAATTAGTTATAGGTCTTATTTTAAGTTTCAACTTTTGTACTTCTCTTTCTACTTCTTTACATTTATTACTTAATTCTATTTCATCTTTTGATGAAACACATATATATATGGTCAAATAAGATACAACCTCATTATTATTTATCATTCTAGTTATAATATCCGATGCTTCTTTAACTTCTGCCTCTCTTAACTGTTTCATAGACTCATTTTTTTCTATTTTAGCTAAACTTGTGGCATCTCTTATTCTTGCATCTAAGCTTTCAATTAACTCTGAATTATCTGTCGGTTCAATATTAATTGAAAAAATTGCTTCTGTATTTCCAATTAATCTTGCTATCCATCCCATTTCTATATTAGATGGATAATGTACAATTGTATATATTTTATAAAATTTATCTCCCATATAAAATTTATTTTTCTCAAATTTTATACCTCCCACAGGTGCTATTAAATCTATCATTTCATAATTATTTTGTACTTTCTGTTTCAATAATTTCTTCTCCACTAAGAGTTTCTGCAACTCTTTTTTTAGCTATTTCATAATATTGTTTATTTATTTCAAACCCTATAAAATTTCTTTTATTTTTTATTGCTCCAACAAGAGTTGTTCCACTTCCACAATAACAATCTAAAATCAAATCACCTTCTTTACTAGAATTTATAATATGATTTTCTATAAATGGCAGTGGTTTTATGGTAGGATGTTTATACTTCCTTTTATCAATTTGATTCACTCCAGAAATATAATACTTTTTTTTAGTATAATAATTACCATATAATTTAACTCCTTTTTCACGAGCAAATACGATATATTCTGTATCTGGCAAATAATTATTATTGGTAAGCGGACTTGGATTTAATTTATGCCAAGTAAGAATTTCATAGTTACAACCTACATTTATAAAATAATCAATAAGATCTTTTATCTGTCTCTTTGAACAATAAATGTAAATATTAATTTTTTTCATTTTAGGTATTAATAAATCTAAAACTTTTAAATCAAATCCGTCTTTTAAATCCATGAGTTCTTTTGTATATTTATTAAATTTATTTGTATTTCTAATTTTATTCAATTCTAATTTATATGGTGGATCAATAATAACTAAATCAATACTTTTATCTTCTAACAATTTTATTCCTTCCATACAATCCATATTGTAAACATCATTTACTTTAATCATTAGCTTCCTTTCTTTTTATTTTGACAATATTATCTGTATAATCTGTCTCTTCTGTTCTTGCAAGTTCAGATATAGTAAAACTTTTTATTAAGAGTATAATCTCCTTTTCATCTAGCATTTTACTTTGTAAGTCACAACTTTTTAACCTATTATCCCAATTATTTGCTCTTTTCATTAATTCACTTTCTACATTTTCTTTTCCATCAGTATAAATCATGATATAGAACTCATTTTCAATCATATTTTTATTTTCAATTAATTCTTTTATATCACTTATTCTTTTATTTATAATTTCAATACTTACTTCATTTTCCACTTGCTTTTTTAGTTCTTCTTGTTCTTTTATATATTCTGAAATGTCTATAGATTTTGGCATCACTAAAATTTTATATGGAAATTGTTCATTGCTAAATTCTATACTTTCTAAATTCATTTTTGTTTCTAATTCTTCATCTGAAAATAGTTCCAAATTCATTGGTTCAACCTTAATAAAAGAAATTACTTGATTATCCAATGTATACAAGTAATTTCCTTTTATGTTTTTGATATTCAGAAATTCATTTAATGATTGATTCTTCTGCCTTTTTAATAAATTTATTATTTAAATCACCTCTTTTATATTTATACTCTTTTTGCATAAATTCAAATCTTACTATATTTTTAATTATATCTAACATAGAAAAATTATTATTTCCTTTAATAAGAGCTATAACTGATATAGCTATAGCTCCTATAACAACCATTGTAGCGATTAAAGTTTGACCTGTAATCTTATAAAATATAAAACTTAATATTGCCATAATTACTCCAACAATTATAGTTTTAATTAATTCTTCCATGCCAAATCCTACAAAAAATTCTGTTTTTAGCCTAATTTGTCTTGGTATTTTCACTGTTTTTCTTTCTTCCATATCTTTTCCTATTCTTGCTTTCCCATTAAAGCTTTGTAATCTATATATTGTTTGTATGTATACGATGCAGGAAATATAAGACCATCACCATCTCTAAAATATTGATTACTAGCAAAAAAACCTTTAAATGTTCCCTGACATTCTGAAAATAACTTTAATACGTCACAATTAGCTATTGTATATTTTTCATATGGATGTATTTCTGTAGCTGTACTTTTAATTACTTCAGAAAATTTTTTATCTTCGCCATTGGCTGATATCTTCATTCCAGTATCTGTTACTACATACCACTTTCCATCAACATTTACAGTTTCTCTATTTTGACAATCTTTATCTTTTAGTTCTCCAATTGTAGTTTCTGTTTTTTCATTATCTACAATTTCAACTGTACTTCCATAATATTGCTTTGGGATATCCACTAATGATAAAGAAATTGTAATTAAGATTGTAGCTATTAATAAATGTTTTGTTAGTTTAAAATATTTTTGTTTTTCTTCAGGTTCTACTGCAATTTTTATCATAAAAACAATAAAAGTAGTTCCTGCTATAGATATTCCAATTATTTTTAATACATCTATAATTTCTTTCAGTGTCTCCATATTTACTTTCTTCCTCTAGGTAATAGTGCTCGCACTGACCTAGCTGTGTTTCCTAGTGCATTTATAGGACTACCTGTTGGTCTTATCATATATTTACTCATCATCATTGGCGTATTTACTGCCACAACTGCTATTGCTATTCCATATATTAGTTTATTAGTTAATAAAGTAGCTATGGATAAGTTCAATAAGACAAGTTGTATGACTAATGTGAATGCAGTCATCAAAAACGAGCGAATATAATCGGGGAAAACTCCATTATCACTATTTAACAATCCTATTGTTGCAAATGGAATTGCTATCCTCATTACTAATAGTTCTATGCCTTTCATTATGAACTGACATATTAATAATAACCAACAAATGAGTAAAACTAAGCAGGCAATTGCTGTAAAAATTCCTCCGTTGAATATTATTAGATAATGCTACTGCCAAATTAGTTTCTCCTACTGTCATTACATTTAAAATTGAATTTAAAAATTCACCAACTATACTAACTCCTATCGAATAAATTTCTTTAAAGCAAATCATAATAATAACGGCTTTTATCATACCTATTACTAATTGCATAGGATTTTGTTCATTATCTCCATCACGCATTAAAAAATAAATCTTTATCGCTTTAACGATAAAGACTATTACCAGTAGGTATGTTGCATAATTAAAGATTACTTGATATATCTGATTAAAATCAACATTATATATTTGTGAAGTTTGCCCTTCTGGTATAAACATTAATTCTCTTTCTATAAAAAATACTAGATTTAGCATACTATTAAATATCGAATTTAATGTTGATTCTGAACCATCAATAAAGTTTTGAATTAATTCTACAAGCATATCTGTCATCTTATTTCACCTCTCTTTTTAAAAGAATTAAACTATTTTTTTATTTACTTGTAGAATCCTAATATTGTATCTATAAGAGCTAATCCACATGTTATAAGAACCATAGCTATCAATGTATTTTTTATATTTTGAATATTTCGCCTTCTTTCTCCTTCGTCATTAGTTTTTAAGCAATACACATAATAGATAAAGTAACCTCCACATATTGTAATTCCAATTCCAGTTAACCAACTTATAATAGCTGATACTAGATTTTCTGTTCCAGTTACTAATGTACTTTCTTCTAATGAAGTAGCAAATACATTTTCTCCTATTATTAATACAAATAATAATATTGTTATGCATATTATCTTTAATATTATTTTAAATATCTTCTTCACTTCTTTTTATTTTCCTTTTGAAATTATCCTGAATAATTTCAATATCTGTTTTATTATTCTTTTCTAGATTATTGTTCCATATATTCCAGACTTTTATTGGTCTTAATGCTTTTACTTCTCGTGCATTTTCTCTTTCAATTCTTAACCTTTGATTATGTTCTTCGTCTCCCATTTCTAATATGCTATTAAAATATGTTTTTGAAATGTCTGGTATATTAGTAATTGCCGGTAATTTTCCTGCAATTATTACAAGTGCGTATGGATTTTCTATTTTTAAAACTTCATCTGGTGTCAATAATTTTCTTGATATTAGGCTCATACTGCTACTTGATTTTGAGTATTTGCTATTATCATTGCTACTCTCTCCATAAGCTTGTGTAGTATATGTTCCTAATCTATCTGAAATTTTATTTGCAGTCTCTGTATTTCCAGTTTTTAAGTATATCCATGCACAATTATCCATAATATTTTGTGCTCCTTCTTTTCCATACCTTTCCTCTATTTGTGCAAAGCTTTGCAAACATATTACAAATCTAATGTTTCTACTTCTTGAAACTGTTAACATACTTTGAAATGTATCTATTTTTGTGAAATTTGCAAATTCATCAAGAATAAAGTTCATCCTTCGTTTTAATTCTCCCCCCTCCTCTCTACTGGTTTCTACTAATACTGTATATAATTGTTGTACCAATATCGATGCTAGTCTATGATAAGTTTCTCTATCATCTGGTAAAAGAACATACATTACCGTTTTCTTTTTAGCAAAATCCTTTATATTGAAGTCTGAACTTTGAATATTGTTAGCAACGTATTCATCTACAAACATTTGAAGTGTTGATAATGCAACCGATACAAAACTTCCTCTTGTCTTTGAAGGAGCTGTTCCGAGCTATTGCAAAAAACTTTTTAATTGGATCATTTGCTTCTTTTTTTGCCATATATTCATCAATTATCATTTTTCCATTTTTTCCTTCTTTAAACATTTCTGCAACAAAATAATATGCATTAGGTAATGTTTGATATTCTCTTTTTCCTTTATTTTCAAAAATTACTGCCATAATTGCTGTTTTAATAACTGACTTTTCACCATTTATCCATATTGGTTCTGTTTTATCGTTTTTTTCTACTAAGATATTTACCATATCGTTTATCAAGCTTTCTGCTAATGGAATATCATCTTTTTCTACTGCATCTATTATTATATCTAAATAATTATAACAGCTACTTTTCAAAAAACTTATATAATCTATTGCAATAACTTCATATCCTAATTCTTTTAATTTCTCTGCTGTATATAAATATAATTCTCCTTTTACATCAGAAATAAACATATTCTCTCCGGCTAATCCCAACATAGTTATTGTTGGAATTATTATACTTCTGGTTTTTCCTGAACCAGAACTACCTACTAATAACACATGAAGATTATTACTGATATAATATATTCTTTCTATATTTCCATCCTTTTCAAAATTTACTATTACTCCTCCTGAAGGAAATGAAATTTTATCATATTTTTTATTTATATCTAAAATATTACATTTAAATATATTACTATACTCCTTTTTGTCTAACCACCAAGAAGTACCATGCTGTCCATCTCCGAATTGGAACTGGCACTTCTATTTTATTTGTTAATTTTATCGTATCACTGTGATATATGTTTTTCTTTTTATTCGAAAACAGTAATAGTAATATAACTATTATTAGTTCTATTACACAAAAAATAATAAATACTCTACTTTCGCTAAATAGAGTATTTATTATTGTATTAATATTTATATTGAATAAATTATCAAAGTTTTTACTTAAAATAAAGTGTAAACTTACTGAAAAATATGCGTTTATACCAATACTAAAAAATATTGCAATTATTGTTAAAATTTTTCTGTTTATATTTGTTCTCCTTTGCTTGAAAATCTACATTTTTCTTTTATATCGAATATCTATTGAAATAAAAATGTCATTTGTTTATAGATCATAAATATTAATCTATTTTATAAATTCTATGAAATAATAGCCACTAAAATCATTAACTTCATCTAATTTATCAAAAGTTAATTTAAATCTTCGAGGTGATTCAAATACTTTACCTTTACACTCAGTAATATGATAATGAAATGTTATGTTTTTACTTTCTAATTCATTATCTAACTCGCTCATTGTCATTTCCGTTTTCACTACTAATACTACACGGTAAGTTGAATAGTTCCCATTTCCTCCTGAATCTCCTATGTCACTTTTTATTGCAATTTTATTTATATTCTCTGATAATTCTATATCATCTACTTTACGTTCAAACCCTTTTAATCCTGTATTAAAATATAAAAAAATACAAATTAATATTGCAATTATAGCTATAAATATTTTAATTATTAAACTTCTATTTTTCATATTTTCCTACCTTTTCTTATCAAAATAATCTTGCAAAACATTAATCAAAGGTGCATACTCTAATTGTGCCTTATCCATATCTCCATTTTTACTGCTTTTGCTCATAATATAATTTGCAATATCATTTATATTTTTATCTATCTCTTCTACAGAATATTCTCTGTCTTCAACATTTATATCTACCTTCAATAATAATTTTTGATTCTGTTCTGATAAATTTCTTTTATAGTTCATTTTTTTGCTCCATCCTATTATTTTTCATACATTTCTCACATTCTTAAAATCTCTAAATTATGACATATTGGATACGAGTTTCCATCTGATTCCATTATCATCCCTTCATCATATGAAATAATTCCTGTTCCATTAGCTAATATCTGGTTTCTTATTTTTATTAATTCTCCTAATCCTTTTTCATTATAAACTCTATAAATTCTATTTGAATGTGTTACTAAAACATATTGTGTTGCATTGTATTTTATAAATTCCAATAATTCTTTAAGCCCTTTTCTATCTGTATTTATGCATCCACATGAGTCTTTAAATACTTTAATATTCGAATCTCCGAAATATTTTTTTGCCAATTCTGTTGTTAATATATCCTCTTGTCTTTTTAGACCACTTTCACTACCTTTGCTTTCTCTGATATATATACAAATATTCTTTTTCTCCATGTTATTAGATATCCTTTCAAATCTTTTAGTCATTATAACTCTCTCTGGCTTTATTTACAAGTATTTTCTATTTGCATTATCCATTTTTTTACCATTTGAATTCTGTAGCATTTGACATTTTTTTTGCAATTTCTTTTTTAGCTTGTTTTGATAACTGCTTTTTATATTTCAATTCAAAATTCCTGTTTAATTTTTTTTGATTTTGTGCTTGATAATATAATGCAGTTAGAATTCTATCTAACAAGTCTCTAATCTCATTATTATACCTAATATAAGTATATTCTTCTTTTATGTTAAGCCATTTTCTTTCTACATCTAATATTTGATTACCTATTAGTTTTATTATTTCTTTCTGTGTATCTTCTTTTACTTTTGCTTTTATTTGTTCTATTTTTTCTCCATCTGAATATTGAAACTCTATTAATTTTTGTTTTGCTTTTATATACTTCTCAATTTCAATCTGACATTGTACAGATGAATTAATAACAATATTAGATATATAATCAACTTTTTTTATTATATTAGGATACTTTTTCAAATATTGATATTTTATGCTTCCTGTTGTTTGCTTTAGGTCTCGTTTCAAGTCGATAAGTAAATCAACAATATTCTTAACTTCTGAATCTTTTAATAATGCTCTTATCCTTTTTGTTTGATTAAAATCTTTTTCATATTTCATTAATTCATTTAATAGTTTTTCATCTAATGTCGCTTTTTTTAATTCACTTAATATATAATTTTCTGATGTAATATTTTTCTTTGCTAAATCTTTCTCTTCATATATTTGAAGTAAATCATTTCTGAATACATCATTTGTAAATTCAATTCTTAATTTATTTATTTCCTTATATTTCACGAAATAATTTATTCTTGGCTTTTTACTCCACACAAAAAACTGAAAGTGTGGATGCCCATCTTCAATATGTACTGCACCTAGATACTGTAAATCTTCAAATTTTATATTCATTTTTTTAGCAATACTTGGTAGCCTATTTTCAAACAGACTCTTCCATTTATCCTGCTCATAGTACCCTAATCTTTCTGCATCATATTCTCTTAAAGAAATATATCCTCTATATATCGGAACTTTATTTTCTGCTAACTTATTAATGTGACCAATAATTTTTTCTAAATTATCATCATTTTGAATATTTGGAAAATCTTTTACTTCTCCAAACAGTCCATGAGAAGTATTTGGATTTCTAATTACATATTCACTATTAGCAATATAATCTGTATAATTTTTATGTGCAAAATAAGTTTCTCTTTTGTTTGGATTATATGCTTTAAACTTAAATATAAGATTACTCATTTCTATATATTCCACCTATATTATAGAAGTCAATCAATTCCTCTTTTGAAATATCTTCTACTCTTCTATTTACAAAATAATTTGCTTTTTCTCTTGCACTTTTTAGTATTTCCACATATTCTTTATGAAGATCATCCCCCATTATTCTTTTCATAATTTCGCCCATAACATAAGTATTTAATGCACTTATACGAACATTATTTGCATATAGTTTTCTCTGTGATTTTATGAAAGCATCTAATTTATAATCAATACATTTATCAATTTCTTGAATAATAACTTCCAAATTATCTTTATACATTTGTAAATTTAATTCTTTTTCTATTCCTGCTCTTATTAGGTCAGATGCTGTATTATATGAAGTTTTTTCAACAACTTTTTGTATCATTTCTTTCTTACTTTTAGGAACTTTTACGAATAATCTGACTAATTCTTCTTTGTCCTTCTTACTCAAGTTTTACCTCCTGTTCTTTCCCTAAATTCAGTTCAAAATTGCCTCACAGCAATTTTGCAGGAACAAGGAGTCGCTCCGACTCCCATTAACTGCCTAAAAACGTGGCTTTTAGCGAGATACTCTTTTTTTAAGTGGGTGACTTTTAGTCTCCCACTTAATTTTTCATTTATTCGTATTCTTCCTCTTCTTCTCGTTCTTTAACTAGCTCAACATATTCTCCAATAATATCAAGAGCTTCATCATAACTATATGATAATGTTGCTCTTTCTATCATTTCTTTTGATTCGTCAAACATATTATTTTCTTTTAATGTCTTAGATACAAATCCTAATATTTCTGGTATTACTACTAACCCATAAATATTACACATAGGTTTTTGATTTTTTTTATTAATACTATTATCTTTTTTATTCTCCATTTGCTTTGAAATATTAATATACTTATTGGCAACTGGTTTAAATCTACCATATTGAAAATCGTTTCTCATTTCATACATCATTAAATGTATAATTTCACTTATTTGATTTGAATCTAGTGGCATATTTTCTACTCTTTCAAGTTCCTTTTTTTGTTTCTCTGTTCCAAAATATAAATTCAAGGGTGTATCACTTACATATTCCAATTGCATCATAGCATGTGCCAGTGCTTTCCTATATTCTGTATCTAAATTTGCATCATATAAGTCCTCTATTATATCACTTATTCTTATTATTTTTTTGCTCAAATTAGTATTCCTCCTCATATTCTTTATTTTCAAGACCTGCCCCATCTGTAATTTCGACATATTCTCCTATGATACAGAGAGCTTCATCGTAACTTTTCGATTCTTCTATTCTAATAACCATTTCTTTTGCTTCTTCTTTCATATTATTATTTCTTAATGTTCGTGATGCTATTCCCATAAGATTAAATATATTTCCATCTTGTCCTATCAAAGCACATTTTGGTTTTTTTATTATATGTTCGTCAATTGAGTATCCCATTCTGTCTCCAAACATACTATTGATTAATTTTTCATCTTCCATACTTGTACCTTGATATAAATCATATATAACACTTCTTAATTCTACTTTTTTACCATAGTTTGATAATGTACTTGGTATTTCACTTTTATCAAATATTTCAAAATAATAACCTGATTTAACTGCTACTTTATTTTCTGAAATTATTCTACTCAAATTCTTCTTCCTCCTCTCTTTCTTGTTCTTCACTTTTTAAATCAAATTCCTGACTTAAATATCCTTTTTCTGTCTTTATCATATTTTTATCTTCTGAATATTCTTTTCCTAATTTATATAAATCTGCATATTCCATTAAATCTTCTATATCTATTTCTCCATTATATACTAATCTTCTTCCTATTTCTTCATTATCATAAGCATCAATTAATTCAAAACAATTAATATTATTTGCAAATTTTATTGCATCTTTCATATTGGTAATTTGCTCTCTCTTTGCCTCTAATATAGCCAATAATTTATCCCTATCTTCTGATACAAAATTTTTAATTGTTTTATAAAATTCTTTCATATCATTAAATGGAGTTGTATATCCTGAATCATTTGCTCTTTCAATTAATCTATTTATTTCATCTGTAATATTTGATGAATATTCTGGATCATCTTTGCAAATAATTTCACATTCTTTAATGTGAGTATCCTGTATATTTAGATTTTTATAATCTAATCCTAAATACTCAAAGTCTTTTTCTAATTCTTCCGAATCTTTTGGTATTAAAATTTTTATTTCTTTATAATCTTCTGATTCTTGATATTGATATTTATTTACTATATCTAATCTTATATAAACCATTTTTCCTCCTTAAAATTCTATCCTATGAGAATCACTTTTGTGTTTTTTATTTCATATTTTGGTAATTTTACCTTTATAAATTACTCAAATTCTTCTATTTCTTCACTTTCTACTTCTTTTCCTTTTGCAACATAAATATTATTTCCACCTTTATCATATACGTAAACTCCTAAGTGATTATTTAATGAATCTAGTAAATATTCTTTCTTGTATTTCTCTGCATATTTTTTTGCATCTCCTAATTCAACTGTACCTGCAAGTAATCCACCATTACTATTTTTTACATAGTATTGAACATTTGGATACATTCTTAAAATTTGATCCTTTGAGAAATTCATTTACTATCACTCCCTCTATTCAAACTCTTCCTCATCCTCCTGTTCTTGCTCCCTATTAAGAACATCTCTTATTAAAATATTAGTGGCTTTTATTGCATTTTCTGTGAATTCTCTTTGCCATGCGCTTTCTTTTCTCGACCAATGGAATCCTTTACTTTTCAATGCTGTTCTAATATTTTCATCAGGTATATTGTCAAACATTAATTGAACACGATTAATTTCTTTATTATGAATTGCTTTACCTCCTGCAAATTCAATATCCTTAAATTCAATCTCATCTAATTTTTCAAGTCTTGTAATTCTTCTTTTAGTTTCTCTTATTCTTGCTCCAATATTTTGTAATTCCCAAGTTTTATGATTTTCATCTGCTTTTATAAGATCTCTTTGTTTTTCTAAATACTCCAATTTATCCTTTAATTTTTGTATGGCATTAGGATCATCATTATAAATTACTTTGTTATTTTCTACAGATTCAGCTTTATTTTTGTAATATTGACTTTTCTTATCCTCTTCTATTGATTTTCCTATATCTTGCCAAGCTCTTTTATGTAATTTCCTTGCCTTTTTTTCTGAATGATGTCCTATTATTATTGGTTGTCCAGGTGTCATCATTAATATTCTGTTGGCATTTGAATTGCTATATTGCTTTGACCTTTCTTCTGCCTTTCTTGAAAGTTCCTCATACCTTAATTTTCTTGTTTCTCTTCGTTCTTCGTAATCTGCTCTTCCTCCCATTTTTTATCACTTTCCTTTCCTAAAATTACACAGCAGTGTAAAAATAATGTTATTATTCCTCCAAACATTGCACCACCTATAAATGTTAATAAATACATAACTCTTTCCTTTCCAATAAAAAAAGACTATGCTATTGGTGTTGTAGTTTAACTCTTCTACAAACCTGTTTCAAGTCTTTCTATATTTGTTTTACTTCTTCCCAAGAAAATCCCTTTCTACCAAAATGACCATAATTAGTAGTTTTAGCATATATAGGTTTCTTCAAATCAAGATACTCAATAATGCCTTTAGGTGTTAAATCAAATGAATCCTTTATAATTCTAATGATATCTCCTTCTGGTATAATATTTGTACCAAAACAGTCTATGAAAATAGATAATGGTTCTTCAATTCCTATTCCATAACTTATTTGTAGTTCACATTTTCTTGCTAATCCATTAACTACAATATTTTTAGCTATATATCTCAACATATATGATGCAGACCTATCCATTTTTGTTCCGTCTTTGCCTGAAAATGCTCCACCTCCATGATGAGCATATCCTCCATAAGTATCTACAATAATTTTTCTTCCTGTAAGGCCTGTATCTGCAACAGCACCTCCAACTACAAATCTTCCTGTAGGATTTATTAAAATTTTAGTCTCAAAATCAATCATATCTTTCTCTACTGTTGGAATTATCACTTTTTCTATAATATCATTTTCTAAAATATCCATATCAATCTTTTCTTCATGTTGAGTAGATATCAAAATTGTATCTATTCTAAAAGCTACATCGTTTAAATATTCTACTGTTACTTGTACCTTACCATCAGATTTTAAATATGGAATTATTCCCTCTTTTCTTACTTGAGTTAATCTTTGTGCTAATTTGTGAGCTGTATCTATCGCATATGGCATTAGGCTGTCTGTTTCATTACAAGCAAACCCAAACATTATTCCCTGATCACCTGCTCCTCCAATATTAACTCCCTGTGCTATATCGGTACTTTGTGTTGTAATATTAATATCAACTTTACAAGTTCTATAATCCATGTTATATCTAGAATCATCATATCCTACTTCTTTTAATTTTTCTCTTACAATTTTTTCAATGTCTATTATTGCATTTGATGTAATCTGTCCTGCAACTACTACTTTCCCATTTGATATAAATGTCTCAACTGCAACCCTTGAATTTTCATCTTGTTCTAAACAAGCATCTAAAATAGAGTCTGAAATGAAATCACATACCTTATCAGGATGTCCCTCAGTTACAGACTCACTTGTTAAATAATACTTTTTATAATTTTTCATAAATTTAAATTTCCTCCTTTTACTTTGCACCACAATCGATTCTGTGGCTTTTTTATACTAATATGGAATGTTATCCCAACTAAATCCTTTCATTCTATACTTTTTTACTTCCTTTGCATAAATCATAAATATCTTTTCCTTACTAAATCTTGTAATGTATTTAAAAAAAGATAATAACTCTTGTATTATCTTTTGCTTATATTTAGTTCCTATATCTGAATATTCTAAATATTCATTATCTACATATATAGATGCAATCCCATCTATTATGATGCTATATAAAACCTTTTTCTGGTAAATTGTAAAGTCATCAAATTCTTTTATTTTGCTTTTAGTTTTATAATTAATCAAAAATATTAATAAAGAAGATATACTTTTTATAACTTTCTTATCTACAACTTCAAAATCGTGTAAGTAAATTAAATTATCTGCTAGTATATTTACTAATATTATTTTTGAATCTTCGGACATTTTATTATAATAATTTCTTATTTTTATGTTTTCCATTTTTTCTCCTCTCTTTTTTCCCAAAAAAACAAAGTACAAAAAATGTACTTTGCTTATTGGAAAGAAACAGTTATTCAAATATTTTTTGACCTATCCACCACATACCACCTTGCGATTCTAGACCTTTAATTTTTAAAAACTTTCACTATTTTTTATAATTTTTCATCTCTTTTTCAAAAATTTTATTTTTAAAGAAGCTAGTATTTTCAACACTTTCAGAGATTACTTAAGACATAGCAACGAAACACACTCCACGTGTGATGTATAAGGAAACATATCTACTGGCTGAATTTCTTTTATTTGATATTCTCCTTCCATCATATTTATATCTCTTACCATAGTTGCTGGATTACAACTAATATATATCACTTTTTCAGGTCTTAATTTTAAAATATTATCTATAGTGTTTTTATCTAGCCCTCTCCTTGGTGGATCTACAAATACAATGTTTGGCACTATATTTTCCTCTTTTATTAAATCCTCTAATATATTCTCTACTGCACCACATTTAAATTTAATATTTTCTATATTATTTATCATAGCATTTTCTTTTGCATCTTCTATAGCTTGCTCTACAATTTCTATACCATAAACTTTACTTACAAAAGAAGATGCATATATACCAATTGTTCCAATTCCACAATAAAGGTCTAACACAACATCACTTTTTTTAAGTTTTGCCGCTTCAATTGCTTTATTATATAATACCTCTGTTTGTATAGGATTTGTTTGATAAAATGACATAGGAGATATTTTAAATACATAATTTCCTAATTTATCTTTAATATATCCATCTCCATATAATACAATATTTTTATCTCCTAAAATCACATTTGTATTTTTAGTATTAATATTTTTTACAATTGTTTGTATTTTGAATTCATTTTTGTCATCTTTATTAAATTTTTCAATTAACAACTTAACAAGCTCTTGTTCTTTTTCAAACTTTTCTTCATTTAATACTATAATACACATAACTTCATTAGTTTTTATACCAACTTTTACTATTAAATGTCTTAAAAGTCCCTTTCCTGTTTCTTCATTATACACATTTACGTTATTTTCTTTTACAAACTCAAGTACTTCTCTTGCAATCTTCTTAGAAATAGGATTTTGTATCTTACAGTCATCTATATCAATAATTTCATGGGTTCTTTTAGCATATATACCAAAAGTTTTATCTCCGTTTTTATTAATTCCAAATGGATATTGTGCTTTATTTCTATAATAGTATGGCTTTTCCATTCCAATTGTATTTCTTACTGTTATCTTATTTTCCAATATTTTATTCACTAAATTTTGTACTACGTCTCTTTTCATCTCTAATGTTTTATTATATTCTATATGTCTTAGGTTACATCCTCCACACCTTTTATATGTAGTGCAATCTGCTTCTACTCTATATTTAGACTTTTCTATAACCTCAATTAATTTTCCATAGCCATGTGACTTAGTAACTTTAACAATTAGTATTCTACACTTTTCTCCTTTTATTACGCCATCAATAAAGATAGTATATCCATCTATCTTTGCAATTCCCTCTCCTTCAAATCCATTATCAATTATATCTACTATGTATTCTTTATTTTTTTCAACTGGTATACTTTCCATGACAAAATTCCTTTATATATAATTTTTTATTATTAGATAAAAATATTTTTTAATATTCATTATTTAAAATAATTATTTATTAAAAATTCATCTATCTACTAATTTACCATGAAATACTAAAAAAATCAATCTCACTAATAAGATTGATTCTTTTTGGTATTTTTAACTTTTTCAATTGACCTATAATATTTTTAATCTTAAATTTATTTTCTCATTTTTTTACTAAAAATATTTTCTATTATTGTTTATTATTTTTCTTTGATTTACTTTTATTAATTAAATATTTAACTTTAAATATTTATTTTTTTGTTCTTACTTATTTTTTCTTTTTTTATATAATATAAATATAATTATTATTGCAATTACTATTCCTGCTGAAATATAAACATATATATTTTCATTTTTATTTCTTTTTTCTTCATTTATTGGAGTTTTATTATTGGTTTCTTCTCTAATTTCTCCAGAATTATCATTTATGTTATTGTTTTGTTGTAAAATTGTCGATAGTTTTTCTGCTTGAACTTCCCTATGCTCTTCTGTTTTCTCTTCTTCTTCATTATTTCTTCTATGGACTGTAACTATATACTTTTTCTTTGTAATATTATCTTCAGCGGTTACGATGATTTCTACTACATTATCTCCTATTTCTAATTTATTACTTTTTCTAATGTTAACCTTAGCATTTATTTTCTCAGGTATAGCTAAAACATTTACATTTTCTATATTATTACTTACTTCTACTTTATAATTTGTAACATTTGTATTAAATTCTGGAATTAATGATCCATGTTCTACTGCTAAATTTTCTAAATTAGCATTTGCATTTTCTATATTTGATGTTTTAGTAACATATATTTTATAATTTGTTTCTTTTGTTTTATCTTCTGATTTAACATTAATATTAATTGTATTTAAACCTGTTTTTAAATTATCATTACCTGTAATTGTAATTGTAGAATTTGAATTTTCAGCTATAACTGTCATATCAAATTTTTTTACTTTTTCATCTACTATTATATAATATTCTTTTATATCTTTTGAAAAGTCTGGACTAATTCCTTCATAATTTAACCTTAACACAGATAAATTTGTATTGTCTTTTGATATATTTATATTATTATCTTGTTCTGTATTGTCTACATTACTTTTATCATTTTCATTAACATCACTAGTATTACTTTTTACTTTCGAAACAGTAATACTTCCGCTATTAACATCTATTTTTTCCTCATTTTCATTATAAAATTCACCAGTTACAACTATTTTACTATCACTATCATTTTTTCTTTTAAATTTAAAAGGTCCAATATCACTAATTTTTTCATTTTTTCCTGTTTCTGAAACCCAAGTATATAGTAGCCTTCCATTGCTATAATTAGAATTCTCCATATTATTTACATATTCTAAACTATCTTTACTAAAAAATATTTCTAAAGTCATTGCAGAGATAGAAAGATTATTAATTCTAACATATAATTCTTCATTATCACTATCTGCTTTGTTTAATTTTAGTTTTATGTCTTCATTACTATTTAATTTGGCATTAGCACTTTTAATATCACTCATATTTATAAATCCATTAAATATGATAATAGCAATTATACTAGTTATAATAATTATAGTAATACTAAGCACATAAATTACTTTTTTGTTCATTTTGCCTCCTTTGAAAAATTACTGTCTTATCTAAGATTTAAAAGTTAATCTTTATTCTAATTTTTTTAATTAAATCTTTATTTTAATTTTTCAATTTTAAAAGTTTAGATTTCATTTAATTATTTTCCATTATTGTTCAATTAACTTTAGTTCTAAAATATGTCTTTGTATTAGTAATGAATCTATAGACGATGGATTTTTTCCGTTTTTATTTATATTTCCTGCTAGTAAAAATGGTCCTTGTAATTGTTCTATTTCTAATATATGCCTTTGTAATACTAATAAATCTATTGAATTTATCTTTCCATCTCCATTTAAATCTCCATATATAACTATTTTATATTCCATTTTTACTTTTCCATTTTCTAAAAATCTAATCTTGCTTCCTGTTCCTATAGTTTCGTTTTCTTCAAGTTTCTTTCCTCTACTATTATATATTTCTATATCGAATTTAGTAGTTATTTTTTCTTTTATATCACTTACACTTAATTTTTTTGTATTCCATCCACTTATTATATTATTATTAATTTTTAATTCTTCACTAAATTCTATATCTGCATCTTCTAATTGTCCTAATACTGTAATTTTTACCTGCTTAGTTATTGCCCCTTCTTCTGTTTTTACTTCTATAATAGTTGTTCCTTCTTCTATTGCTTTTATAAGCCCATTGCTTGTTATTGTGACGACATTTGTATCCAAAGATTTAAAACTTATATTTTTATTACTTGCATCTGTTGGAAGTATTATTGGCTTTATTGTTATTTCTTCTTCCTTTTGTAAATATATTTCATCTTCTTGCAAAATCACATCACTAACTGGGGTATAAACCGTTATATTAACACTACTAGAAACATTATTTTCTTTTGCTTTTACAGTTATTGTAGCTTTTCCAGATTTTATTCCTGTTATATTTCCGCTTCCATCTACCTGAGCAACGTTATTATTATTTGAACTATATATTACTTCATGATTCTTTGCCTCTTCTGGCAATATTTCTACATTTAATTTTATTGTTTCTCCTTTGTTTATTGTTGTTTTATCTATTTTTACATTTATTTTTTCTATTTGCTTTTCTGGTACTTCTTTTAAATAACTTTGAAAAACATAGCCTACTATTCCATTTGGAAGTTTTACTTTATCCCATAATTCACCTTTTTGTTTCCCTTTTGCAATTCTTGTCATTTGTATATTTCTATCAACTGATGTGAGAACTTCATATGAAGAAGATGGTCCTTCTCTTATATTTAAAGTTGTTTGTACATCTGCATATACTTTTGTATTGTCATCTACAAAATCACTTTCTAATATATTAGGGTTTTCTACTGGTGTTTCTGGCATATTGTTATATACTGGAATTATAAATGTCATGCTATTATTTAACATATTCATATTAGCATACCCATTATAAATTAATTTTGACTCACTATATGGTGCCAAAACATTTGTCATATACTGGTGCCAAAATAATTCTCCTCCATTGTTACTTGTTACATGAAACTTTTGCAAATATATTGTATCTTGCCCAATATTTATATAACTTGAGCCAATAAAAATCCCACCACCTGTTATTGCTTTTTCTTTGTTATTCCACGGAATTAAATATTTTGTTTTAGTTTGTTCGCTTGCCCCTTTTCCATCTTTAGCATATTGTAAACCATTTTTTATTGCTCCCATTGGTTCAGATGAACTTGTTGCACCTATATTATAAAAATTATATAATCCTTTATATCCACTTACAGTTCCTGAAATTGATGCATGAGATAAAAATGGTCCTACTTCTTGTTTTATTCTTGATGCCAAATGATATGAACTAACTGCAGATGTTTTACCTGCTTTTAAAATTAAGTCTGAATATTTACTATTCATAGTAACTGTATTTCCACTACTAGTAACATATTGAACTATTTTGTCATAAAACTCTGTACCATAAAGTATCTTTTCTATACCTTCTTTATTATTTGTTTTTTCATCATAAGAAAGCCCCTCAAATTGAAATATCCTAACATTATTTAAAAAATTTCTAGGGTCCATTGCATATTCTACAGCTCTTCTCGATGAATCTACCCATCCACTATCTACTTCTACATTATGTTGTCCTGGTTTTGTATTTTTCCATCTATCTGAATAAGACTTAGGAACTAAATTTTTACCAAATATGTTTTCATTATCTATTACATATTTCCAATCTAAATTTGTATATAATGCAACAAAATGCCAGTTAGGATACTTTTTTTTCAATTCTAGTAAATATGGCTTATAGCTGTCTGGAAAATTTTCTATTCCTTCCTTTTTTTCTGCTGCATCAATATAAGTTGATATTACAAATATAACAACTAAAGTTGCAATTATAATTAATGTAATATATACAAATGTAGATATTTTTTTATGATTATTTTTATTTTCAAATAAAATATGTTGGTTTTTAATTTTAATATTTTTCATATTCACCTTCTTTATTTATCTTAAATAATTAATTGTTTTATTAATATATTTAATTAATCTGCTCTAGCTTTTATAATTAACCTTTTGTTTGAATAGCTTGTACAAGTTATTAGTGTTATTTCTCTCCTGTCTGTATCTTGTGATATAGAACTTGTATCATCAGCTTCTATTCTGTATTTATCATAAATAGTATAACTAAATCTTCCATATTTATTATCAGATAAATAAATTTTGTCTCCTACTTCTAAAACACCTAAGTAACCAAACATATTCTTTCTTCCATAATTATGACCTGCTATACAGTAGTTTCCTATTTCATTTGGATTAGCTCCCCAAAATTTAGATATACACACTTCTAATCCTTCTTTGGTATATTCCTTTAAAACATTTGAGTTTATATTAATCTTTGGTATTTCTAATTTGGCATCTACTTTATATCCTAAGTATTTTTCAGGAACTGGCTCTTCTAAATTACTTTTTTTATGTTTTTCTATATCCTTTTCATAATTTTTATTTTCCTCATTTTCTTCAGTAATTATTTTTATTACATTTTCTTCTGCTTCTATTTTTGTTAATTTTGTATCAATATTTTTTACTATCTTTATTTTACTTTCCTTATACCACCCATATATCATATAAAAAATAGCACTTAAAATAAAAAGTATAATAAATGCTCTTATTATACTTTTTATTTTAAGTTTTGTATTTTTTGTTTTATCTAGTCTTCTTTCTCTTCTACTCATAATAAAATACATCCCTTTAATTTACATTATTTTTGCTTATCTTTTTTTAACGTAAAATATGATATTGCTAAAGCTAATATAATTGAAGCACCTGTTAAATAAACTGTACTACCTGTTTTAGGTAATGTGCTTGGCTTTTCATTATTTGTAATATTCATATCGTTTGTACTTTCTGTTACTTCATTATTATTTTCATTTGTAATATTATTATCATTTCCCCCTATTATTTCATTACCTATTTCATTGTTTTCTTGGTTATTGTCTGGTGGTGTTGTAGTTTGAGCTTCTTTTACATTAATATTAAAAGTTTTACTTACAATTTCTGCATCTGAATTATCTCTATCAATTAATTTTAATTTTATTGTATAATCTCCAATTTTATCAAAAACACCTCTTAAATCTAATTCTTTTAATACATCTTTTCCACCAATTGCTTCTCCATCTGCATCTCCCCATCCACTTTGAATAATATCATGTTCTAATTGTTGTGCATCTGTCCCAAGTAATTTTGCAGTTGCCCCATCTGGAGTTGTAGCTTCTGCTAATATTCTTGTATGTTCATAATTTTTTCCCATTTTAGAAGCTATCGTAAGTTTCATTTCTTTTTCCTCATTTACAATCACATCTCCTGTGTATTTTAGGTCAATATTGTAATCTACATATTGTGGTTCTACGATTACGCTTTTATCAATAGGAACAGTAATGTCATCATAGGTAATAGATGCATCTGGGTTTGCCAATCCTTCTGCTGTTATACTAAAATCTGTAGGATTTGATGTTATAACATCTTTTGCTTTAAATACTACAGACATATTATTTCTAGGGCTAGTTCCTCCTGTTTCATCAAAGAAATATACTCTTATTCTAGTTCCATTATCATTTGCTGTTCCTCCTTCTGCTGATACATATTCAAAAAGATTATTATCATAAGCAACATCTACAGTATATGAACCCATTTCTTGTCCAAAATTTACGTCTATTTTAACTGTTTCATTTGGATGCACTGTAGATTTATCTATGTTTATAGTAACATTTTGAAGAGTATCTGCATAAACTGGCAAGCATAAAGCAATAACTATTAAAAGTACAATTAAACTAATAAATTTTTTCATAAAAATCCTCCTTTTTTTATTTTTACAATATTTATTATGTTTAATTTTTTCATAATTAATTTAGAAATTATTGGACAAAAAAATAAAATATTTATAATTTCTTTTATAAATATCTAAAACAAAGATTTCCAGATAAAACAATAAATATTTTAAATATTTTCGAAAATAATATTATTGAAGCAAAAGTTTATTTTTTAATTTTGATAACTTCTGCCATCAAAAATAAGAAAGGAATAGATTTTTTTATGGATAATTCAAAATATATTTTAAATGAAATTAGTAAAGGACTCCAAATGGGAATGGACTCAATTTCTAATATTACGCCAAAAATAGGAGATAAAAATTTTAAAGATGACTTATTATACCAATATAATGAATATGGAAATCTTTTACACAGAGTAAATGATGAAATAAGTAATTATTCTGATGTTCCAGAACAACTAAATCCTATGCAGAAAGCAATGGGCTGGATGGGTGTCGAAATGAACACATTGACAGATAAAAGTAATTCTAAAATATCTGAAATGATGTTACAAGGAACAAATATGGGAATTATAGAAGGAGTAAAATTATGGAATAATAATCCTGATGCTACTGAACCTGTAAAAAACATTTTAAAGGACTTTATAACTTTCCAAGAAAATACTGTAGAAAAGTTAAAAAAGTATTTATAATTTTTAGAATAAGTACAGTTCCTTTTTTACAAGAAAAAGAAGAACAAACTATTTATAAATGATACTATGGTAAAAGTCTAAAAAAATAGAGCTTGAAAAGATTTATCTTAAGCTCTATTTTGTAGACTTTTATCTGTAAAATCATAATTACCTATTTATGACAAATCTTCCAATTATTTTTACATATGCCTTTATATTAACTAATTTTTTCTCAATATATTAAATTATAAGCATAAATAATACTTGACATATTTAATAGCGTATATTTATAATAACTCTATAAAGTATATACAAAATTTAATATTTAATAAGTAATAATTTTTAACATTAACTATTTTTATTAAAATATAGAAATTAAAGGGGTAAATTTAAAAATGGATGATTTAAAAAATAATAATGAACATGTAAAAGAAACATATTTAGAACGTGCTAATAATATTTTAAGCTACTGTATTTTTGTTTTTATTATTAGTATTATATCTTATTTTATTGGTTTATTATATAACAACTTTGATTTTAGTTTAATTTTTGAAGCAATTTCATTTATACTTATTTTCATGACAAAGAGTAGAATAAAAAATGGTGATATTCAAATGGCTAAACTTTGCATTATAATTGCAATTTTACCAATTATATTTTTGCTTGGATTCGATTTAATAAATCTACTTTTAAATTTTGGTGAGGTTTCAAGTGAAGTTTTTCATTATTTCACAAGTTTTGACCAAGTATTTTATGCAATTGAACCATATATTGTTGACATTACATTAATTATTAATATTGTCCTAATGTTTAAAGCCTTCACTAGCTTAAAGCATGCTGAAGGCTCTATAGAAAAAACATATACAGATAATTTTTACGACTCGTTATAATTTTACATTTTCTTCTTCGTCATATAGTATTTCATCATCCTTTTCAAGTTTATCCCTTTTATAATCGTGTCTTTTTAATCTGTATATTAAATAACACATAATTAATATTTCTAGAATATATATGACAATGTATGTAACTGTTTTTACTCTAAAATTTAAGTATGCATTTACATTCTCTTGTATATATGCTTCTTTAACAGTTTTTATTCCTGTAAATACTCCTATTACTTTTTTATTTTCAGCTTCACTATTCTCTTCATATTGCTCATACATATTAGCAAATTCTTTCTCGTTGTATTTAGTATCTAAGAATATTTTTATTCCACATTGTATCATTAATGCTAAAATTGATATTATTGTAACAAATATTACATTTCTTATTAAACTTTCTCTATTTTTTGATATACAACTAAATAGAATTAAAAGTACAATAGAAACTAATACACAAACCAATTGAAATGTTAAAAACATACTCTTAATATCTGCTATTCTATCTATAAAACTCATTTTATATGAATAAAAAAATGCTACACATGCTATTATAACAAAAATAAGTCCTGTAATAACTTCTAATGTAAAAAACTTTCTATCATATACAATTATTAATCTTCTTTTAGGCCAGTAATCGCTATAATGTGGTGCACTATAACCATCTTTGCTTATTTTTGGTTTTGAAAAAGTTCCTCTATTTCTAAACATAATACTCCCCTTTAAATTATTTAATTTCTGTTATGATACTAATATAAATAATCATATAGCTTTTTATTATCTTAATAATTAATTATTACCATAATATATCATATTTTTATAAATTTCAATTTACTTAGATAATTGTATGAGTTTTTTATTTATCAAAAATATGATTGTATAAAATGGAAAAATCACAAACGTGGTTTGCATCGAATAAATAGATAAAAACTATACTTGTTTTTCTCTATTTTTCTCTATCTTTAATATACATTGCTAACCCCATTAAAAATTCAGCTTTTTCTCCATATACTTTTATATCATTTATTGCTTCTTCTATTAACTTATTTAGTTTATCTTTTGCTCCTTCTAAGCCATATTTTGATACATAAGTACATTTATTTAATTTTTTATCATTTCCTACAGGTTTTCCAAGTATCTTTTCGTCTCCCTCTTCTGATAAAATATCATCCTTTATTTGAAATGCCAAACCTATTTTTTTCGCATAAGATGTTAACCTCTCTACGTCTTCTTCTGTACATTTTGCAAGTAGTGCGCCCATTCTTACAGATAATTTTAAAAGTGCACCTGTTTTATTTTCATCCATATATTCCAAGTTTTCTTCTAAAACTTGTTTTCCTTCATATTCAGTATCTATATATTCACCTGCAATCATTCTATCTACAGCATTTGAAAATTCACTAAATATCCTTATTTTTTTATTTAGATTTTCTAAATTATCCTTATTTCTTGTACTATTAATTAAATTATTTAAATTATATTCTTTTTTATCATTTTCAATATTATATGTTTCTATATTTAATTTTGTATTTCTTAAATCATTTGAAATTACCATATAAGCATTATTTAACAGCCCATCTCCTGCAAGTATAGCTGTTGCTTCATTAAATTTTTTGTGATTTGTAGGTTTTCCATGTCTAAAATCATCATTATCTATTCCTGGTAAATCATCATGTATTAAAGAAAAATTATGTACCATTTCAATTGCAACTGCATATGGCATGCACTCTTCTATATTTTCTTTAAATAATTTATATGTAGCTATAACTAAAATTGGCCTTAATCGTTTTCCTCCTGCCATTAAACTATATTCCATAGCACTATTCAATACTTTTTCAATACATTTATTTTTTCTTATATATTTTTCTAATTCTTTATTTACTATATCTTGGTACATTTTAAGCTCTGTTTTAAAGTCCATATTATCCTCCAATTATTTTCACATTATGCCTTTATATTAACACATCTTTAATTTTTTCTCAATATATTAAATTATAAAACATTTTTCTCATTTAACAATACATCTTACATTTACTCTATAAAATTGCATATATTTTACATTTTCATTTAAAATATATTTCGACCTGTTAAAAAATAGACAGCGACACTTGAATTACCAAGTGTCGCATATCTCTTAAGTTGTTAGCATTCAAATTTCTCCCACAGCCACAGAATTATGTTTCCTCCTAAAAAAGTTCCTAGAGCAAATAGTACAGATGCAGATACTGCATATTGCATATTACATCCTGAGGTAATAAACGTTAGGATAAACATACTTGTCCACAGTAGAAGAGAAACAATCAAGCAATAAACAACCCGTCTAAGCATAACTAAGTCCTCCTGTCCTCCATCGGACATTGAAATAAAATAATTGAGTATACATATAATTATATCACTTTTTTTAACATTTTTCAAATGTGATATAATTATGAAATTTTAGATAAAATTATGTCAATTATTAATAGCCTTTTTAAAAAAATCTCATCATCTACAAATTTCGACATACATTATAAATAAAATGTGATATAATTAAAAAATATGAAAGGAGGGTTATTTTTGGACTTAAACTTATTTCAAAATTTAAAAAAAGACATTGAATCTAATACTACTATAAAAAAATTCATAGATGAATTATCTAACTTTTTAAAAGATACGACATCATCTGTAAAACCAAATAGTAGTAACATTAACAATGAAAATTTACCAAACACAAAAGAAAACTTATTTGATAAAGACAATACTTTAGATGTAAAAGAATACCGAAAAGAAGGTCATTTATATTTTGTTACAGAAGATCGAAACAATGAAATTTATTTGTGGGATTTTACAGATAAGCCTAAACATGAATTTAAAGAAATAATTACTTCTGTAGAATTACAAAAAGTAGCCAAAGAAGGTGCTATGCTTCAATATAAAAATGGAAAATATGAGCTCTATTCTCCTTATGGATATGATATGTTACATAACGAAAACAAATAGGAAAAATGGTTAATTGAAAAAGAAAAATATAATTAGAAATAGGAAAAATTGAAAAATAATTTAAACATTACTTTTATATTTTTATTTGCTATGCTATACTATTTTAATCAATAATGAGCGAGGTAAATGAAAATGAGTAAGAAAAAAAGTAACAATATTTTAAAAAAAATATTAATTTTAATTCTTTTTACTATTATACTGGGAATTGTTGGATATTTTAACAACAATACAGTTCATAATAATTTTATTTCAAACTCGAATATAATTTCAACTGACATTCAAAACATCCCTGCATATTCAGGAAATCCATATATCATACTAAATAATAATAAACCTTCATTTACAGAAAATGACTATACTACTAATGCATTTGAAACATATAGTGATTTAGATAGACAAGGTAGATGTGGTGTGGCTTATGCTAATATTTGCAAAGAAGTTATGCCACTTGAAACGGATGAACGAGAATCAATTTCCTCTGTAATACCCTCTGGTTGGGAACAAACAGCATATGAAGGTATAATTGAAGGTAATTATTTATACAATCGTTGTCATTTAATAGGTCATCAATTAGCTGGCGAAAATGCAAACGAAAAAAATTTAATTACAGGAACTCGTTATATGAATACAGAAGGTATGCTCCCTTTTGAAAATGATATTGATGATTATATTGAAAAAAATGAAAATAATCATGTTTTATATAGAGTTACTCCTATTTTTCATGGTAACAATCTCGTTGCAAGTGGTGTGCAGATGGAAGCATATTCTGTTGAAGATAATGGAAAAGGTATTTGCTTTAATGTTTATGTTTATAATGTTCAACCTGGCATTATAATAGATTATACCACAGGTAAAAGTCGATTAGCAGAATAAATTGGTTCTATAATTTTAGTTGGGGTAATAAAAGTCCCAACTATTTCTTATATAAAAA
>OIZB01000510.1_pt1 | contig 30134 bp, 19 predicted proteins | sample 1588401 | NCBI WGS metagenome assembly OIZB01 (sample SAMN03283270) | human gut metagenome | biome: human-associated habitat; material: feces | host: Homo sapiens | place: USA | collected 2013
ACATTCTGACAGCAGAAGACGGAGAGACCATCATCTTCTGGTCAAAATATTACGGTGTCTTCCCAGTCACGATGCCGTCGTCTTCGTTTGCATACGATTCCGAAACACGACTTGCAAATCCTGAATATTCCGTTGAATACCGATTCTCATGGAAAGAGGACTTTAATCCTCTCTCTTTGATCGAATTCAATACGCATAGTCCCACTATGGGGCAATGGAGGTACGTTAATAAATTCCAGCCTGCCGTTTGCGGTACTGGTTATACATGGTCTGGTATCCCGTTCATTGAAACTTTCAATGGTGATGGTAAGAGAAATCTCCCATACACCTTTAAACTTAGATTCCGTCCCATGAGATAATCTCTAATCTATTAGGAAAGGAGAAATGCTAAATGGCTAAAGTAACTACAACGGACAAAATCGTTGTTGACCGTGACTATACGGACAGTTACTCCATTAAAGATACAGCACTGGCCACTCTTGGTCAGAAATATTTCGGTGATATTCCGCTGTCAGCTCTGAACGTTGGCGAACAAGGCTTCGTCATGGAGCAGATTGCAAATATCACTGAAGATGCTATGAATACAGCTTCAGTTCTTATCAACGAAGCTTTTCCGAATAAGGCAATTATTCCGGAATCAATCTATTCCCATGCCGCTATTTTCCAATTGGATAATTCTTTCGGTTCCGCAGCAACTTGCACATTCGTCTTATTATTACAGCAGGAAGATATCCTCCTGTATGGCAGTCAGGATTCTTCAAACGGAACTGTAGTATTTAAGATTGATAAGGATATGATCATCAATGTGGAAGATATTTCTTTCACTCTTGATTATGACGTCGTTATCGAAGCAAAGAAAAAGAATATTGCAGGTACCTATCAATCGGAATATGTCTATAGTGCAAAATACGACATGGCAATCCCGAATTCAGTATCAAATGTTACGAATCCCTACCTGAAGATGCGTAAAGTGAATAACGGTCTTCTGATGCTGGAGCTGACGGCTCGACAAGTGACTCGTACAGAACTTCACGAGCAGATCATCACGAACACGAAGATCAATTATCCAGTTCTGGACTTCGAATTTGACGATACCCTCGCTGGATTTGATATCTTCTACAAGGCACCTACTGCATCCTATTACACAAGACTCGATAAGCTGGTAAAATTCTCACTCCCTCTTAAAACACCTTTCTGCTATTATAGACTGAAAGATGAAAATATTCTGGAGATTTCTTTCTCTCCGAAAGATGGATATTTCCAGCCAGAGTTTAACTCGGATATCAAAGTGATCACGTATACCACAACTGGAGAAGAAGCGAACTTTGAAGAGTATACTGGTAGAAGTATCACTTTCCAGCCGTATTCTGAGAATTATGCATATAATTCTAAAATGATTATTGCTGGTAAGGCTGTATCTCCGGCTGCTGGTGGCGCCTCAAAGCTTTCCATTGATGCACTTCAAGCTCTTACTGTGGAAGGATTCTCAACAGCAAATGAGCTTTCTACCGAAAACGATATTTCCACATATTTCTACAACTATAAGTATCGGTACGGTAACGAGATCTTTGTCATTAAGCGTCGTGATGATATTATGGAGCGACTCTTCTCAGCGTTCCTTTTGATCAAGCGTGATGACTATATCTATCCGACGAATACACTCGGCGCAAACATCAATAGCTTTGAGTTCGATCGTTCTGAGAATGGTAATGTCTATACTCTGAATCCTGGCCATCTCTTCGTATACGAAGGTAATAGCAGGAATAGAGTGAGACTGCTTCCTGGCTATATGTCATATGATAAGACAATCACGGATCATCTCTACAAAGATCGGTATGAAACACCAAGCATTTGGTTTAGTGATCAGATTATCGTCTTCGATAATAGCAAAAAAGAAGATCCGACAACTTGGAACACGACGTTCTTCGTTAAAAACCGAGAGGGCTATTGGCAGCACCATGATGCTGATGGTAACATCATCGAGTATAATGAATATACAGATGATGATATGGCAGAAAAGACTAAACTTCTTGGTCTTAAGAAGAAAACTGTCTGCTACCGTGAAGAAACCATCACAACCAAGCATTATGTAGATAATGAGTCCGGCACATATTATCTGTCTGATGGTAAGCATTATGATGCCAACGGTAATAAGATTGATGGAGATCTCTCCACCGATACTCTTACCACGATGATCGAAAACGGAATGCTCGCTCTGTCCGTTGAATCACATCAGGTCTATTATGAATCTGATACGACCGGCAAGAAAACTGGTGATTATATCGGATACGAGAAGCTGATGAAAGATATCAATATCTACAAGCTCTCTAATCTCGGTGAGTATTACGTCCAGGATCTTAACGGATATTCTCGATACAATTGGTCTGGTGAAAAGCTGGAAACTCGTATCGACATGGAAGACTTAAAGCCTCTGATTCTCAGTGGTGGAGTTGAATTCAAGCAGGGTTATCAGTTCATTTACACCAACCCGTTCTTGATTTCCATGTCAAAGAGTCCGAATCTCGTTGGTCTTTACAAGAACATCCAGAATGAGATTGTGAGTCTGGATTACGTGTCGTCTAACGATAATCTTCTCTGTCAGTTCATCACTTCAAAACTGAAACTGAATCGTAGATTGGAAGAGAATAGTCGATACGAGATCTCTCTCAGCATTATTCCTTCCACAGTCTTGGATGGAAATTACGTTCACGAATTCGGAAACTACAAGTCTGCCACTGGTATTCTGAATGACGTTCGTATCTTTGCTTCTTTCCTGAATGGGGATGAAGAAGTTGGATACATCGAACTATTCCCGTCTGAAGTAGATGCTTCGGATAAGTCCATGGTAACATTTAGCGCAAAGATTATCACAAACGACTATATCACGACAGACAAGATGTTTGCAATTCTCAATCTTGTGAGTGCAGAAAATGTTGACTACCACTACGTGCCGATTGAAAATTGCTCTGTCAATGTATATATTTGCTACCGTGATAATATTGGCGCAGTACAGCCTGGATTCTTTGATCTTTTCCGCCCGAAAGATGATCATGGAAATTCTGTTCCTGGTGGTGACATTGACCTCTATTCTCTGGCCAACGTGTATTCTGCAAAAACAGAAGGTTTGACTTTCGTTGAACCTCTGAATATGATGCGTAGTAACGTAACCTTCTATACAGGTCCTCTTGATACAGAAGGAAACGAAATGTGCACAATTGCTGCTATGTCTCTACTTCCTATGGTGAAAGCTGATATGGTTAATAGCACAGACACATTTAACACCTTCATCAGTAAGGTTACAGATAACTATCGTTATCTTGAAGAGTGCTCACCTAGACTTCGTAACAACACAAACCTGGATATCAAATTCTATAACACTTATGGTCGTAGTAATAACTATTATATCGGTGATGAGCAAGAACTCATTGACCGTGTTAATATTAGTATTAGTTACGACGTAAAACTTGTAGATGGTACAACTGCTACAAATGTTATGGCTGAACTTCAGGCATTCATCAAATCGTTTGTCGAAAAGGTCAATTCTTCTGGTTCAAATGACCTTTATATCTCAAATATGATTAAGGCTATCGAGAATAATTTCCCGGCTGTCCACCATTTGAGATTTACAGGAATTAATGATTACGACCCAAAATATCAGACCGTGTGCATGAAAGTAACTGATCTGAATGATCTTACCAAAGAGGAACTCCGTGAATACGTTCCAGAGGTCCTTGTTGTTGCACAGGATGATATCAAGCTCAACGTAGAGGTCGTAAAAACAATCAGTTAAGTTTTGAACTCAATACTCTATTAAGAAAGGTGGCTATGAATTATGAAATCCGCAATTCAGTTCAAGCTGGAAACTGCTGGATTAGATGAGCGTGAAGCAAAAGTTCTCGATTTCATTCATGCCAAGAATAAAGCAAAGGATCGAATGGACCAGATGTCCGCATTTGAAAACGATCCTGAGCATATGCGTCGCATGACACTGAAAGCTGCAGAAGACGGCAAGTCCGTTTGCATTGATACAGTCCTTGGTCAAATCTATAAGAACGCACTTCCTTACAACGATCCCGACAAGAACCTTTCTCCGTCGGACGCTGGTGCAGAAGTTCGCGATTTTATTGCCAAGCGCTGTGATAATAAGCCTACAGAATACTACGTCCGTGAAGCTCTGAAGAAGAATAATTCCTCTGTGCTTCGTACGATCGTAACTGAGGCTGAAAACGCCGCTAAGCATGCAGTCACCATCAAGAAGAACAACATCGGCCGTATTGATCCTGACTCCATCCATTACGATCCCACAGCAAATGATACTGCTATCAAGAACATCAATGCAAAGATGAGTCTCGATGAGATCAGCGATATCATCAAGAATAACGTCCAGACTACAATTGATGCAGAAAAGCAGAAGGTTGCTGATGAGGATCAGTATCGTCATGATATTGAGGATACTCTTGCTCAGGATAATAAGGTCATGGACAATCAGGCCATGCAGGACGCTGTGAACGAAGCTACAAACTACCGTTTCTCAGGTCGTCCGAAGGTATATCAGCCCTCTCTCTTTGAGGCTATTATGATGAATAAGGCCAATAAGATGCAGGGCTCCGATCCTCAGGATATCTTTACCGAGGCAGTCCATGAGTATACAAAGCTCGCAATGCTGAAGGCTCTGAAGCTGGAGAATTTCGATCTTCGCAGCACTCGTGATATGACCTATAAATATATCACTGATAAGGCTTAAATGATAGGCTAGAAGGAATAGAAACCTTCTAGCCTATCATTTTTTCATTTTAGTTGCTGTCTCACATATACCTTGTTATTGACATCCACCATATCAATCAAAGTATCAAAAGCGAGAATAGAGCAACCTGCGGCTTCTGTAGCTAAAGCCCTAATTTCGTCAGAGCTAATTGAATGCTCATCCGATTTATTTACAACGAGGTTCATGGAATCAACCTCTGAGTACGAAATGTCATTTTTATTCAGAATCTCTTTAATGGTACTGAGCATACTACCCGATATCTTCTTTACCTCAGATAATACACTACTTGAATTATTTGCCATATAATTGCGAAACCCCTTTCTACTCTAGAGTATCCAGCCTTAAATTTATGGTGATGTTTGAATATGCATTAAAACTCAATGCAATCCAAGCATCACCATAAATTATTTAGCCATTATCTTCAGAAGTATCTGTACTTCCCTCAGTGTTCTGATCCTTATTGTCTCCAGGATTCTCAGTAGTACCCTGATCACCCTTCTGATCAGTATCCGTGGGAGGAACTACAGGATCTTTCTTGTCCTCAGTAGGAGGAGTTTCCGGATCTTTCTTATCACCGGTAGGAGGAGTCACTGTGGAATCATCCTTCTTGGTGCAGCAGCCGCAATTACCACCGCATGTACAATTATTGCCAGTATTACCTGTGTCAATATCGGTTGAGGAATCATCCTTACCAGCACCAGACTCATTCACAGTAGCAAGCAGAGCTTCGATATCTGCAACGTCGTACACCGTATTGAAGTTATCCACGATTGCTTCCACATTCAGAACGATCTGATCAGCCTTACCATCAATCTTGACAGTATAGCTGTTATCCTGTGTAGCACAAGGAATATCTGCAACTACAACTTCAGTGTAATCTGCAGGTGCTTCCAGCACAGCAGGACCGACCATAGAATCAATGATGGATGTACCAATCGTTGCATTGGTAAGGAACTTTGATGCATAGTTGTTATGAGTGATCTCATTCGGGCAATCGCACATATGATGATAGAGAGTATACTTTGCACTGTGATACTTTCCATCAATATCCTTGCCACGAACAACCTGCTCATCCTTACCAATCATGTAAGTGTCATTACCATATGTGGTAGTAACCTTAATTGAATTGACGCGGATCGTATACGGATGCTGATTGTACTGACACTTGATGCCGTACCGAGAAATATTCGGTACAGGAATCTCAATTCGACCATCAAAGACGTACAGCTTACGGTACATCATATGATTGAACTGATCCACAGGAGCGAGAATAACACCGTTGCAACTTTCAGCACGAGTGGAAAGAACGCCATTGGATAGACACTTCCCGTCTTTATTAAAGAGCTCATATTCTGCAGAGATCAGGAACTCATTATTCACATGAATAATCTGAGGTACCTTCTCATTGACGATGAACTCCTTCATGAAGGCAACACGCTCACCATTCTCTTCTGTTGTCAGATCGGAATGATAGAGGTACATGTCGACATCATACACATTATTGAGATTCTTAGATACCTGAATACCAGACTTCTTATAGTTTGCATCTTCAGGCACTACGATATTGGCTGATTCATCGATCATGTAATACTGACCATTGAAATAGCCGAACATCTGACTTGTAGCCATAGTCAACCCTTCTTTCCAAATTTATTATAATTATAGAGGCAATCTGGTTCATCCATCCACTCAATATGAATTTCAATTCTAGGTTTTAGTGAATAATACTTCTTAGAGACTCCTTCTACGATAAGAGAGTCATCTACTAAAATCTTAGATTGAATCATATCGGAATATGCTTTTCCCAGATTATCCCAATCAGGTTTACTTATAGGTCTAACCAATCCAAGTTCTGCCAAAATAGTATCTGCTTTTGACATAGACTTTGGAATTGGTAAATAAGAGACGCATGTAAATTTGCATGGAGTATTGATCATTGGAAGATCTCTTCCTTTTGCAAATTTATCAAAAAGGTCTTTATTATCCTTTGCTCCACGTACATAAAAACTATTTGTCATGGATGAATAACGTGGACGCGGAGTTGCTTTTGGAATCATATAAATCGTAAAATCCATATGACTCCAATGAATATTTAAAATATGATGAATTCTATCAGAAATTAACTCCTTTTGCCTTCCAAGCTTAAGCTGATCAAGAAGGTATGCAAAGCGTTGCTGAGGATCTCTAGGAATTTCTCCATAGAGTTTACGATACTCACGCTCAATCTTCTTCAATGCTTTTACACTCCCGTGATACTAGCAATGAGATTCTCAAGGCCACCAAGAATTGCATTACTCACGTTATCGCCAGCGCCAACTACAGCGGATTTCACAATAGTTGTAGCAAGAGCAATACGGTTTGAAAGCTGCGGTGTCACAAGACTGATACCGCACTGAGATGCAATAAAGTCAATCAGACTAGAATTCGCAAGGAAAAGAGTAATATCACCAGACGGTGTAATACTCATATCGGAATAAAGATCATCGATTGTAAAGTCGACTCGAATGTGGGTCGGATATCCATCAACAGACCACTCGCCACCATCCGGACACTTACTAATTGTCATACTAGAGATAATGCCAAGATTACAAGCAAACACACCAGGATAATAGGCTTTCACAAGGAACGGAGAGCCATACGTATTCGCCGTCGTTTGCTTAGGAACAGCAAGAGCCACAAGATGCCAGAGCGGCACAAGAATATCCAAATAGAAACCAAGCTTGTTACCATACGGAGTACGTAAATCAACAGTCAGGTTGTAACTTTTTCCATAGCTTGACTTCTTATAAATTTCAGGGAAGATCATTGTCTCACCGCTGATGACATTGGAAGTCGTGCTAAGAAGTCGACTCATAACACCAGCAATGCCAAACTTACTTTGAGAAAGAACCGATGACATAGCATCAGCTGCACCTGTTGTAAGCTGCTTCAACTGAGTATCATCAACGCCACCAGACTGGACAAGAAATGCAATTTCTTTTCCGAAATCATCTGCTGAATCGTAGATAGTTGAAAGTCTTGATGCCTCATGCTGGTTTGTGAATCCGTCAGACCCAGAATTACCTGCATCGACATAGAATTCAACGAAGTTCATCTGAGTCAGAATATCAGAGATCGAACCAATGGCATCTTTCTCGTCACTCTTTCCGATGTCAGGAATAGACGATTCACTACTGAGCGCAATACCCATCATTGATGCAAGACCTTTAATAGTTGAGCCAACCTTATTCTTCAGAGCATCTGCGATGTTCTTTGATGCAGTAGAATAAGCGCCCTTCGTCCATCGGTAATCTTTCCAGTCGAACTTATCAAGAGTCGTTGAGCCGTCAATTGAGATCCCATCAAGATCAAGGAAAGCTGCAGACACCTGACAAAGAATATTGACATAGTTCATGTACTGCACATATGTCTGCTGGAAATCATAATACCGAAGTGCATTCTTTCTCTTTGCCTCATCCAGATTTGTCAAAAGAGCTGCCACGTTGCCATTTGCAGCTTGCACCATCATATATGCAGTCTGTTTCTTTTTATCACCCTCAACAGCCGGAAGATAAATAGGCTGTCCAGGAACGATTGTGACAACTGGTGCTTCCAGCATAATATTCTCAATAAACGTACGACCAATAAGCTGGCTCTTTGGTTTATTGGAAATTGAGTATGTCCGATAGTCACAGTATTGAGTAAACTGGTGAGGAAGGCCAAATAATTTCATTGTATACTTGGTAATATCCTCACCATAATTATCAATCATATTTGTGAGAGTTTTATCAATACCACTACTCAAAGAAGTCAGAAATCCGCCAACTCCGCCACCGTTAGATGTCTTATCAGTAGATGTATTATCTGGAATAGGAACGTTTGGAGTGTCTGCTTTCGTCTGTACAGACGGTGCACCAATCTGTGTCAGCGTGTTTGCATTGACAGCTGCTGTCACCTTTCCGTTTTGACCGATAACAACTCGATCACCATGGACTTCCAAAATATCATATGTATTCTTACGAACGAACGAAGCAAGATGTGTTCCGTTCATGTCAGTCATTGCTGATGTGGTGACTTGCATACCTTCTGTAAAAGCCATGAAATAAATCACCTCTTTCTAACACAAAATAAATGGTAAGGAAAACCCCAGTTACTTTAGGAGTTTTCCTTACCATTTTGTTTCATTGAGGTTTAGACCCCAAATGCAATGCGGCGAGCAACCAATTCAGCATTTGTCATGGAAGAATCAGAGACGCTTCCATTATTATATGACTTCTTGAATGCTCCGCGAGGAGTTGTTACACTGGATTTGCTGTCGCCTTTTCCGCCAGTCATCGGAGTATAATTCGAAGCTTTGATCTTCGAAATACCTTCTTTGATGTCAGAAAGCTCATCCAGATTTTCAGTATTGCCAGAGATCGTGCTAAGAAGAGCAACCATCTTATCCATAAGAATAAGAACCTGAGTGTTGTCAACACCACGGCCGCCATTCTTTTCACTAGAAGTATAGCTAGAAGAATGAGGAGCTTCATAATAACTACGGGTCTGATAAGAATCCACAGTAGAATTACGCTCGTCTGTTGTATCAATGGATTTTGCCACAGGAGCAAAACGCATATCCTTGACAGTAGCACCTCTTCCACCCTTCCTATCGGCTCCGCTGATAGCATCAACGCCAGTATTCTGCTTAGCCTCATTGAACTTGTTATTGATATATTCCTTACCAGCTTTCAATGCCACCGGCAGGACTACATCCTCCAAGACCACCTGACCAAGCGGACGCTTAGCAAGCGCTTCCTTACGTTTCTTCTCTTCCTCAGCTTTCTTCTTAGCTTCAGCTTGTCTCTTGCGCTCGGCACGAGAAACTTTCGGCTTTTGTCCAGTAAGTTTTTCAAACCATTCGTCAGAATGCTGATCAACCTCGTACTCGAGATAAGCTCCAAGAAGTTGTCCACTGAGCGAGCCGATTCCGTCAGCGACCTTCTCAGCGCCGCTCTGTTTCTTCTTCTTAGAATTCGTCTTCTTAGGACCGTTGCCGCCCTCTTCGCTCATGACATCCTTCCCATGGAAAGCCTGGTAGTATTTCTCTGCCCACTGAGCGCGAGGAGCAAACTGACTAGACGTTCTGGCACGATTGTCGCCCCAGCCAGGCATCTCATATCCACCGAGAACAGCAGTAGCTGCATCAACAGGAGATGTGATAGTCTTAAGACGATTAAACGTGTTGCGATATGCCGAGCTACCGTTCTTAAACTCATCCAGCGCAAATGCTATCTGAGTATAAAGATTACCGATAGAAGTCTTCTTCCGTTTTGCAAACTGAAGAAGTTTCTCTTTACGAGAAGTCTTACCAGGCTGATTTGCATAAGTCCATTGAGCAAGACCATAACCAGATTTGTCGCTAGACTTGTCAGGGAATTTATTATTTTGGTCAGCATATGCAGTATATTGATCGTCTGTCATTCCGTATTGCTTATTGTAATAATCTTCCAGATTCTTAGGCTGTAATCTAGATTCGTTGTGCCAACATCCAAGGACACCAGCAGCACCCGCATCAGACATACCCGCTTCACGGAGTTTACGGAAGATATTACGAGCATTACCCTCAATAGTGCCAGTATCGGCATCAGCACCTCTGATACCATCCACATCGTCTTCATCATAAGAACTAGACGAAGTATCCGAATCACCGTTGATCTCATTCACCACTGCGTCCCAATCAACGTCCATATTACCAGTAACAGCAGCTTCGAACATCTTGCTACCGATTGTGGACATTGCATTCGACATCAGTGAGAAGAACGATGCGCTCTTAGATTCAGTATCGCTATCGTAATATCCATCTCTTGCATCAGCACCATCAGCAGATGCATCCGCAGAGTTATTGAACTGAATCGTACCCTTGGGAGCCTGAGTGTAATTAGCACCGGGCTTACCAGGAGTCCAAACGCAAGAATACGTCTTATAAGCACGACCTGTTGCAGATGCAGAGTTTGCAGAATTCGGAGATCCGACGTTATAGACAAAAATGTTACCATTCAGTCTACCAGCGTAAATCTCAGTATGACCAGACTTTGCAACGATATCACCAGGCTGGAGATTCCAGTTAGAGAATGTCTTATAGGTAAATCCTGTATTTGCCATAAGTCCATTCTGATGAGTCATCTCGCCAGAATAGAGCTGAGTAGAATCAGGAAGTACACCATAGAACTTCAGACATGCGGAAACGAAGCCAGAGCAATCGGAACGAGTTCGAATAGTGCGTCCACCAATGGTGACGTTGACATATCTATTTGAACTATAACCAACACCAGATCTTGCAATCTGCTTCTTTACTTCAATGACGATATCCATCCAGCGATCACGATTGCTTCTACCACGACCACCAACAACGCGACGAATGATATTACGGAAACTCTTACGATGGCCAGAACCACCATAAGAATTATCATCATCAAACGTCCAAACTGCCGATGTGTTATTATTGAGCTCATCAGGAGATACTCGCCCAGAATATTCAACACCGCGAGGATCGTTGATAATAATATTACCATTCGAATCAACGCCGTTTGCAACCACATAGTGGCCAGAATCGGTATACGGAGAATTCCCATTACCGTTGTCACGGCCAAGAAGCATAACAGGACCATTGGAATTGCGAACCTTACGGACGATTTCAGAGGAAGACGGATTCCGTTCCATAGAAGAGCGTACGCCATAAGCGTTTGCTGCGTTCTGAACGAAATTCATATTCGTACCAGTTTCGTCACGGTCACCAGTCTGCTGAGCAAGACGCGCAAGAGACACAGGATCAGTGTGATTTGCAGAAACGTCCGAGAGAACCATTGCCATAGCCGTCGGGCCACAGCCGGTATCAGACATCGTTGCAGACGCATCAGAACCATCAGCCTTAGAATAAGACTTCGATGCCCAGCGAGAATCATCCTGAGAATAATAAGTACCGCCATTCAATGTATCGGGAGCAACTCCACGACCACCGGCTGTTTTACGGCGACCAGAGCCACCTTCAGTCTTATTAATCTCTTTAACATCACTATCAATCTGATCCCAGTCAACACCAGTACCAGAGCCACCATCTTTTTTCTTCTTACCACGGATCCAATCCATGAGAGAAGTACCGATGGAGTTGATAGCGTTGCTGATAGTATCACCAAGACTATTGAAAATTCGAGGAATACCGACCGTAAAGAGTGAACCAGCCTTTACTGCCATACCGATAAACGCCTTAAAGCCACTACTCTTACCATTTGCAAACTTGGCATTCTCAAAACCAGACCAAGCTTTTTTCGGATCTTTATACTGATCAAGGGTCGCCTGGAAATCTTCGATCTCCTTGTCAATTCCGCCGAGGCCAACAGCATCGAGAGCTTTTCCTACAAGACTTCCGAGCGTATTCGCGATCATATTATATCCAAGGACAAATGTCATCGGAATACGAGACATTGTAACCAAAGCACCGAAAAGGTTTCCACCCTTTCCACTCTCATCTTTGCCAGCCGCCCAGAATTTAGAGAGGTTACCCTCAACAGATGCATCCCAAGAATTAGCAACACCAGTCTTGATAGCGTCTATCTTCTCTTTATGACTATCAACGTATTCATCAATCTTACCCTTGACGCTCTTGATAGCAAATGCAGGGATAGATCCGATAAGGAACGGAATTTTCAAAATACCACACATTCCGCCAGCGATTATAGAAAGAGGGCCATCAAAGTCGATGTTCGCGTTGCCAATTGCTGCAGGATCACCCTTCACCATATTGGTGCTATAATCAGCGAGATGCTTAGGAATCTCAGCAATATTACTTGCTGCTCCGCCAATAAACTCAGGAACTTTCTTAAGCAGGAAGTCTCCGCCAACAGATCCAAGTTTACCAATCAAATGACCAACGAACACCGCAATCTTACCAACGCCAAGAGTAGCGCCGATGATTCCATGAAGAGGATTGGTCGGATCGGAAGTATTGACATCAGCCTTTGCATAAGACATGAAATCAATATTAGGATCATTAAAGTTCTGGTTGATTGTACGGAAACCTGTTGTAAGTGCACTACCGGCATCGCCAAGAGTGGTCATCAAATTCTTTCCAAAATTACCAAAGAACTGCTTGGCAGAATTAAATCCGCCCTTAATCATTTCAATGGGTTTTGTAAGAAGTCCACTCTTCTGCTCAGTAGTATCCTCATAGCGGCCATTCTCACCAGTCTGCCCTTCGAATGCTCGAGCGTCAAGCTTAGCTGTTCCAAGCGGCTTACCAGTTGTAGCATCAAATGCTGAGAAAGTACCGTCACTGTTTTCACGATACTCAGTATTGGACTGCTTATCGACGAAAACTCTCTGCTTCTTACCGACGAGTTTCTCACGAGCCTTGTCACCAAGACCCTTAAGACCCTTCTGAAGACGAGAACCAAGTGTCTGGTTCTTCTCATCATTATAATCGGCAAACGACTGGATATTTGCGCCATACTCACCATTCTTAGCGCCTTCGGTGAATTGCTCCAAAGTAACGCTAGAATCAAGCAAGCCTGCTTTAATCATCTCATTATACTGAGACTCCAGGTTTGAATTGACGCTGGCATCATATGCTTCCTTAAGTTCAGTCTGACCAGCAGCCAGAGCAGCAAACTTATCATCGCCAGCCACCATCTGATAAATCAGAGTAGCCAGCTCAGTATACATATCAACGCCAGTAACGGAAACGATCAACTCATTGACACAGTCTACGATACTACCAAACGTTGAACCACTGAATGCACCAAAAAGTCCAGAGATGATCATCATGGTAGCATCAGGCTGACTAGAGGTACGGAAAAGTCGCTTAGCGCCAGAGACGCCGTTAACAGCACCAAGAACTACCCAAGTAGATTCTTTTGCTGCGTAACCGACGACTGTAGATGCAAGGCCAGCTGCTGTACCAAGAATAGTTGCAATCTTAGCAGAAAGCTTCTTAAAGTGCTTCTGTACGCATCCAGTTGCACTAGACAGAAGTTTCGTAACCTTACCAGGTTTGATCGAGCTGCCGAATCGAGCACTTGCTTTTTCCATGATACTAGAGAAGAATTTCTTCACAATGTCGATGACTTTTGTGATACCACTCTTCTCACTAGCAGACATGATCTTATCAGCAGTCGTATTGGCAAACTTACCGACCTTCGATGCAACAGATGCCACACGGTCGCCGTTATTGATGTTATCCTCCATCATTCCTGTGAGGATTTCATTAGAGAAGGTTTCATTTGATAATGCCTTACCGGCACCATACTTGAAACCATTCACTGCGGAGGAAGTAACTTCAAGGTATTTATTCTTAATACCACTGCCGATCCGATTCTTAAGACCAGAGACAGCTCTTCCTGCTCTTGTATTAGCAAGGGTATTGCCGATGAACTTTCCACCCTTACGAAGATCACTACCAAGGTTCTTGATGTTGTCGATTCCACCCTTTACCTTAGGAATAACTTTTTTACCAGCCTCATAGATCGTGTTTACTCCGCCAGCAACACTTTGACCAAGAAGCTTAGTACGGGCTCCAGTTTCGTTGTAAATATTGCCGTCCTTGTCATAGATAAAACTCTTGATAGCATCCGGAATATTACCAGTAAGAAGATTACCAACGGTATTCTTCAGGCCATCAAGCTCATCAGAAATAACATCCGTAGATGTTCTACCGTCTCCAAGTCTATCCTTTCCATACATATAGTCTGAAACAAGACGTTCTGCAGGATTCGTTGACTCAGAAGATCCATTGCCAGGATTTGCAAAAAGACTGATAAGCTTACCAAGAAGCTTCAGCACCATGGGAGCAAGGAGAATGAATGCACCTGTAATAATACCCTTCTTCGAGAAAATCGAATTCCAGATAGTATTATGGGAGTGAATACCTTCGTTGATGGATTCCATCAAACCCGTATTCTTCTTATCCTTAGCTTCCTGCTCAGCCTTTTCATCAACAGCAGCACGCTGAGCACGCTGCTCATCTGCTGTCTTACCCTTAGGAGCAGACTGATCTGGATTGATCGTTGCATCGCCGTAAGAAATCTCACCATCGTTAGTTTCCTCACTAGCAACTGTCTTACCAGTATCAACTGTAGCATTGGCTTTCAGTGCAGAAGTGATTGCTGTATTCACACCAGCAAACGGAGAATTTACATTTCCAATATTCGGTGCAGGAATATTGGTAGGAGCCTTCACGGATGCATCCGTAGAAGTATACGTTTTAGTGATATTGGTATCTGCATCTTCACGAGCGGTTTCCATATCACTAAATCCGCCCTTAACGGTATCAAAGATACCACCGAGCAGATCACGGATATCGGCAAAGATACCTACGAGGCCAGTACGACCAGAAGCATCATTCGGGATGACCTTCTCGCCACCAGCCATATCACGAACCTCAGGACCATTGGTACCAACAACAGTTGCACCCTTATCGGTAACAACCATCTCTTCGCCAACCTCACCGACATCGGCAGGACCCGGCTCAGCATTATTAGTACCTTCAGCGTAATGAGGACGATTCTTCTTTGCTTCGCGCTCCTCTTTGCGTCTACGACGACGCTCCTCAAGAGCACGATGTGCTGCTTCCTTTGCTTCGCGATTTGCTTTGACGCGATCAAGATATGCCTCGTAATTGATATCACGCTGCATCTTCATCTCTTTACGAGTCTGATCGGAATCAAGCATCGTGCCGTTCTTACGACGATCTTTACGACGCTGCTTATAATCCTTATTAGATTCTTTAGCACCAGCACGAAGACCACTGATATTGGACAGAGCAACTTCAATACCACCAAAGAATCCATAGTCCTTCATGTAGTCAGAGAACTTCTTTTGACGATCCTTAGAAGACGATTTAGTTGCACGATCACGTGCAGCTTCAGCGATTCTAATTTCGGCATCATGGTTTCCATTCTCATCCTTATGAAGAAACTCGATGTTACGATCGGTATTACGATCAGTATATCCTTGAGCCTTACCACCTTCAAAAGCCTCTGCCTTTGCTTCGTCTTTTGTAAGTTTAGGTTTACGGCCAAGAATAAAATCGAGTGCCTTATGAAGAATTTTATTCGTATCCTTCTGGACATCAAGCGATGCATCCTGGAACTTCTCAGTTTTGATCTGAGATTCAGTCTTAATGGCTTCGCCCTTGAAACTGATATGCTCACCACGCTCAAGCGCAGCAGCTTTTGCAAATGCACGATTTTCCTCAGTATCTTCCGATCTCTGATTCTTCGTGTACTTCGCAATCAATCTCTGGTTATTAAGGAGGTCTTTGCGTTTCTGCCGGCGCTCCTTAGCCATATTCTTCTGACGTTCTTTTTCTTCCTTATTTAAACGAACTCTTGTCGCCCAAGGAAGACCCTTACCGGCATCTTTAATACTACCATCAGGATTAAAGATCATCTTGGAGCTAACGTCTTTCTTCTCCATTCCGTACTTGGTTGAATCCCAAACTCTACGGAAGTAAGCACCAAGACCACTACCCTCTTCACGTTTCTCAGGTGCAAGACCAAAGAACTTACGACCCTTATCAATGATACCATTGATCCAAGTCATAGGATTCATGAAATGAAGGATATTCTTAACCGACTTTGTGATTGCACCAGTAACCTGATCACGAACGTAAGTGACAGAAGACTTAGCAAGGTCAATCACGGGATTTACCAGACGACGCATGCCGCCCTGAACCCAGCGAAGAGCATCTTTCGCACTCTTGAAAGCGGTCTGAATCAGACGCATCGGCCAAGAATTCATGACGGCGTCTTTTACATCACGAAGAACCGAGATGCCAAAACGACCGATATGAGCAACAGTGCCAATGATCTTATCATTAATGAATCCGAATGTCTTCTGAACTGCCTTAAACGGAAGAGAAACAGCTGTGCCAATAGCACTTGCAGCAACACCGAGTGCCTTAGAGAATACGCCAAAAGTAGTCTTAACAGCGAGACCGATCGGAGTAGTGATCGCCTTAATAGCGAGACCAACGCCATGACGAAGTGCAGTAGCCATGGGCGACAGCATTGTCATAACGAGATTGATCGGCGTAGAAATAATTGCTTTAGCAGCGCCCCAGATAGCAGATCCGGCTGCAGTAGCTGCGGCAGTAACAGGCTGAAGAATCTTCTTCGTAGCATCAACCATTCCACCAAGGAAGTCTTCCTTAATGAATCGACCAACGTCTTTTGCTGTATTCCAAGCGAACGAAGTCAAACTACCAATCATGGACGATACGGCATCTCCAATCGGTTCCATGATCAAAGTAATCTTATTGAATACGTCAAACTGAAGGAAATTCTTCGCATCGTCGATAAAGTTTGCAGCAGCGTTCTTAATAGGCTGGAACACAGAGACGTTCAGAGCGTTCTTGAACTGGCCAAGAATACCTTCTCGTTTTACGCCAGTCTCTTCATCAACTTTGCCGAACAGCCACTCATGGAAGTTATCCTTCTGAGCAAGAATAGCTGCACCAAGGCCAAGAGATGCACCAAGAACAGGACCACCAACGAGAGTACCAAGTAAGCCACCAGTACCAAGGCCAATACCAAGCATACCAGCAAGCTTACCACCAGAAACGCCACCATTGGATTCAGCATCACCAACGATGTTGCGCATCCACTTCTTGCCAAGAGTGACAATACCAAGCTGTCCATTTTCAGCATCACCAAAAAGGAACTTCTGGAAAATTTCACTCTTCAAGACAGTAGCGGATGCGAGACCCATAAGTGCGCCAGCAACAGGACCACCAACGAGAGTACCAAGGATACCACCACCAGTGATTGTACCAGTAATAGCGCCTACTGCGGCACCACCCGTTAAGAACTTTCCATGCTCATGGAAGAATTCTTGAGTTTTATCACTGATAAAGCCTTCGTGATCTTCTGTGCCAAAAAGCCAATCTTGGAATTTTTCAGACTTTGAAAGAATACCACCTGCAAAACCAAGAAGAGCACCGCCGATAGGACCACCAACGAGAGTACCGAGTAAGCCGCCAGCAGCAACGCCGCCAACAGCACCAACGGCTGCGCCAGCCATGCCAGAAGGAAGCATCTCAGAAGCTTTCTCTCTGATAGAATCAATGACTTCCTGCTGAGTCTTCTCATCATCTTCGTCATCATTCGTGCCAAAGAGAGCATTCTTCCAACCAACTAATCCTTTACGTAAAGAATCTGCTACAGAAGATAATCCAGAGGTAGCCTTATGGATAAGGCCTTCTTTTCCAGATTCTTCTTCTCCTTCTTTTTTCTCACCAAAGAGACGAACCTCAATACCTTCTTTGATATGATTGACCATACCGGTAAGCTTGCCCTTAACGGTATTTTTCATCTCTTCGTCATTGGCCTTTGGAACAGCAGTACCATCTGCTGCGATATAACCTTCACCTGTGATCATATGGCGCAGGCCAAAATATGATTCACGGATTCGATTATTCACACCAGAAAGAATGCCGTCCTTCTTGTAGCCGTTTTCATCCTTTGTACCAAAGAGAGATTCTTTCAAAGGAGTAAGGAATTTTTCAGAGATATATTCTCCAGCCTTAGTGAACGAAGCGCCAAGGCCTTTCATCATAGCGTCCCAAGCAGCATCAGAATCACCATTCATGATACCGGCAAGAACACCACTGGCTTTCTGGAAAAAAGTAGCAGTAATACCGCCAAGCTGAGCTTTATCAGGTTCAGGCTGAACGATATTCGGCTGAGCAGCAAAGATCTTTTCGTAATCATCTGCTGTCTGCGGACCTTCGGGCTCAGGAGGATTGACAAAATGATTCAACACCGGAGCCTGGCTCGCTGCTTGCTGCGCAGAAACGAGCAGGCCATGAGCATTTTGCTTAAAGCCTTCCATCAACGGATGATTCGGCACATAGACACCAGTTTTCTGGTCTCTATGGTACATCGTTCCGTCAATGCCCTTTGTCTCGTCATTATACGGGATTCTGATATCGTCATCAATGTCTACGCCGTCCAGCTTACGACGAATCTGGACGAAAATACCACGACGAAGAATATCCCGAATATCAGTAACAAGAGAAGGAAGAGAAGCGGCCGGACTTGGATTAACAGGACGAATCTCTCCGCCCTGCTTAATCGTCTCAACAGCACGGTCATTGATCATCTGATCAATATTACGGCCATCAAGAATCTTACCGACGTTATTATGCTCACCAGCTTCGTTGTAACCAGTGACAGATTTGATTCGGTTCGCAGACGCTCTCTGCTTTGCGTAGTTGGCAGAAATTAATGCTCCATCATTGGTCTTCACCATATTCTGGAACATGCCAAGATAAGCATTCTTTACCTTCTCATCAGCAGTCTCAAGGCTATTGATGAGAGTCTCTCGATTCAGAGCATCTTCAAGACGAAGCGGACCGTTGATCTGCTCCATCTTGAGAAACAGCTCAGGAAGGCTCTTTAAGAATGATTCTTGGAGAGTTGGATCAATAGACCCAAGGTTTGCAGCATAGATTTTTGCTTTCTTACCAAAATCACTCTTATTAAATTCATTGACCGTATCATACGTTAGGTTATCTGTGATCTCATCACGCATCTGCTTTACGGTCTTATATTTTCCTTCTTCCCAATCGTATGCCTGAATATTCTTATCGAAATCACTCGCGTTCTTACCGGTAACAGCTATTGCGATCTGCTGCAAGTATCCAGTAGACTCACGAAGATATTTCGGAATAATTTCAGTAATGGCATGGTTGGCCATTCCGTTATACGGAACCGGGGTAGCATCAACTCTCTTGAGGTCAAAATCCTTAGTACGCTTTGTCCGTGTACCAAATATAGCGCCAATTGTACGCTTACCTTCGCCAATGAGAGTTGCATCGTCTTCACCCCAAGCACCAATACGCTCAAGGACAGAAGGAATGAATGCTTTCAAAGTATTATCAAACTGCTTCATAGCAGATTTGGTAATCTTCGGAATCATTGCATCAATACCCATCTTAAGAGCAGCGCCTACAGGGTTTGCTGTAAGAGCATCTCTGTTCTCAAGAAGAGTATTCGCCATTCCAACCACGTTACCGAGTGCGGTTGCAGATTGGTCAATCTTTTTGATATTCTGAGTAACGTACTTGAGATAATTACTCAGATCGAGTCCGCCTTCCGTGGTGACAAGGTCCTTCGAAGTGATCTCGTCTTTTCCACCCTTGTACGGATCTTCCTGCTTAGGAGTCATTTGCTCATAGTATGCGATAGAAGCATCTATGAACTTCGTCATATTCTCTGTCTGATAATTCAGTAATGCAGAGATGTTGGAATTAATTGACGTCAACTGGCCAATTACTTCCTGACCAATCTCAGCATTTTTTGCCAGAGAAATAGACGTAAGTGAAACCATCGCATCAACTTGAGCTTTGGCAGCAGTAAGTTGATACTCGGATTGCTTCTTAATTAATCGAACGGTCGCATCATTGCTTCCATTAGACTGCGTTTGATTAACTACGTTATTATTGATTTGGACATTTGTGTCGTCATCAATATCTGAGAAAGAAACGTCTCCAGAAGAATCAAAGAGTTTATCAATATCATCTTCTGAGAATTGATCTTTCTGGTCACCATAACCACCCATGAGCGCTTTTTCTTCACGCTCTTTATTATAGAGATTACCTGATTTTAAGTCCTGCAGTGAGTTATCAATTGCTTGCTGTGCGAATTTAACTGCTGGTGTACCTTTAATCGCGGCAATAACTTTTCCGGAGGTTAATTTCGAATTCTGAATAGTCTTTGCAACTTCCGTTGAAGATTGTGATACCGACTTAATAGTAGAAGCGGTTGACGGCATGATGTCTTTGATGACTTCAGTGCCAGCCAAACCGAGACTATTAAGAGCATTTCGTAACCAAGGAGAATTTAATTTCGTCTTGGTTACCGTGATATCGGTATTTTTCTTAGCCATAGTGGCTCATCCACTCCTTTCTATTTTGAGAGTTGAGTAGATCGCAATACTCATTAATACAATGATTAACCGTTACAAGTCTGTTTTCAAGAGGATTTGCCAATGGCCGGACAAAAAAGAAGACTACACGCTATAAATTAGCAATGTAGTCGTCTTGTTTACTTCTGAATGGAGGAGTTGGGATTATGGCCAACTTCTTCAATCGTTGCATATCGAATCATGCTTTTTCCTTCTGCCGGATAAAAATGGTTATTCACGACAGCAACGACGTATTTCTTATCACGCTTATACTTCCGATACTTAAGCTTCGTAATATCAGCCCCAACGTCACGGTCATCTGCCATAATCAGAATGCCCGTCGTAGTAGCAATGATATCACGGAATGCCTGATTATTCAGGATACGTCCAGCGTGCTTACCGCTGATAGGCCGAATAGCATGATTTGTCATTGTGAGGGTACCGTCTTCATTTCGATACCACATCTCAATAGACTGTGCAAAACGACCGAGTTCACGTAGAATAGTTTTCTTTGTCATAGTGATTCCTCCTTAAGGATCATAGTAATTAGAATAAAGTCATCCATATAATATCAAAAAAGAAGGATGCCTAACTGGTTGTTAGGTCCTTCTTTAGACCACGAACTACGCACTCAGTTGTTGAGCATGTAGTTCATGGTCCAGATCAGCAGTGCCAGACCGGCGAGCTTGCGGATCATAGCGATCCCTCCTCTCTTTTCATAATACAGATTACAAGTACGAGATATCAGATAACCTCGTACTTGTAATTGACGGCATCAGTCCATGCATTGGGCTTCTTGCCATCGAACGCAATGAAGAGCTCGTTATCTCTGTAGTTGTAGCCGACAGCGCGGCCGTCGCTCTTCACATCAGCCTCACTCTCGAGGAACGCCTTAGCGCTCTCGACGGAGCTGAGGATAGTAACCTCACGCATGGTGTCAATGTAATGATGCTCACGGTCTTCCACGTAGGTTGTGGTAGTCATGAGTACGGTGTGCTCACCATGCTTACGCAGGTTATACTTTGCGGACTCGTAGCCACCCACATTGCAGCGGGCGCGCTCCATCAGCTTTGCGTTGGTCATGGGTTCGACGGCCAGGCCCTTTGCCCGTGCGCGCTTACGAGTTGCAACGAGATTGGCGAACTCGTAAGCGCTGCGTGCTTCGTAGCTGGTTGCCATTTCGATAATGGCATCTACAGCCAGGCATGCACCTGCGAACTTAACAGCACGACGAACGTTAGAAAAATTGATGATAGACATAATATGATCTCCTTTCGATCCTCTTATTCCTGAGGATCATACAAATTGTATTTTTAAGCAAGGTATTTATTATTCCTTGCTTTCTTTCACCAATATAATATATCATTATTTTTAGAGAATATACGGATAAAAACAAAAAAGAAAGACTAGAAGATTTTGCAGGTCTTCTAGTCTTTGCTGAGTTACTTATCTACTTCTGTTGACGGGCATAATGTAGATAAGGAGGAATCTTCACGTTTCGATTTTACATGGGTCCAGTGAAGATCCTCAATCGGGGTAACAGTTATGGACCCATCTAAGTCTATAATTCTACCTCCTTCCAAATTCATATAGATGAATGCGAGTGTTTCATTTGAAAAGATATGCATAAGTATCTCTCCTTCGTAGAAGTAGATTTGTATATCCCATCATCCTAACACTGCATTCATCTATATACTATATATCATTTTAATTTCAATCTACCGAAAAACACATCGGTAATGAATGAATATGTTGCCAGTAGCTCTTTTCCATACCAAGTCGCGCTGGTCGGAGAGTAAAAACCTCAGAAGCATTCATAAACTTCAATATCCCATTTGCTGTTGCGCATCTTCATTGGGAAACCTTTCAGGTTGACGAGAGAGTATGTTTAAGCTTCCATACTCTCTCGTCTTCCCACCAAAAAATACAAAAAATACGGCTGCCACGAAACTCTATCATGAGTAATTCGTGGCAGCCGTAAAAGCTGCTTGATTATATCGCAACCAAGATTACTTCTTGGTCACGTTCTTGAGGCGAGTCTTCATCCAGTTGGGGCAACCAGACTTCACGGTAGCCTCCCAATGGGGCTTCACGTCAGTCTGGTAAGTACCCAGGGTCTCACCAGTAGAGGGGTTCAGCAGAGTACCCTTCTTAATCTTTGCATCGACATGCTTCATGCCGATAGATGCCTTGAAGTCCTCCTTCGGCAGAAGATCAAAGCGATGTGCACCCTCGCACATGTACTCGTACATGGCGGTTGCGAAGAACTCATACAGGCCATCGACATTGTCGAAGGTGAAGTCCTTAGTCAGGACAATGGCACTCTCGTTCTTATCGATGCCGGCCTTCTCGAGAACCTTCTGCAGGAACTTACGGAAGCCCTCGGTCACCTTGATCTCCTCGACACTCTTGAGCTCACCCTTGGAGGTAAGAGCAACCTTGGTGGTGAAGTCGACGTCGTTCAGCATTGCACGCATGAGGTCATTGAAAGACTTCTGGCTGAAACGAGCCAGATTGCGCTTGCCGTTCTCCTTCACTTCAGGATTAGGCTTGATGTTATTCAGCACTTCCGCTACGGACATAATTTCCTTAGACATATTCTATATCTCCTTACTTTTTGTATTTGAACAGCTTACTGCTATTCCAGTTTTACTTACAAGTTATGAAGCTGATTTTTTATTACGCTTCTTTCCCTTGCACTTCTTCGACTTCTCTTCAGGATGATCTTCTTCATACTCAAGACGACCGATTGAAAAATCGAATACGTCTTTGAGTGTGAAGTCATCATAGTTCTTCCCGAAGAATTCTTTTGCTTGCTTCTTCTGACTAGACATCCATATCAATACCTCCTTAATCCTGGATTTCCATGTTATCCATGAGCTGTGCGTCGATGCTGGCTACGGTAACCGTAACGATCGACGAAACTGCCATAGTAGCAGCAGATGCTGCCTGGATCTTCCTCAGAGTCTTGCGCTGCTTCCGATGAAACTTCGGAGTGTTCTCCAATGCAATCGTGGATCCCACATATACGGTACCTGCAATTGCAGCAGTAGATGAAGTTGCAAGGACAACCTTAGACGTATCAACCATAATTATACCTCCAATCATTCATGGGATTGCTTTACGTCTTAAGTATAATATATCATTAAAAACGAGAACTAAAAACTTATCCATTATTAAACCATTAAGTAGTTAAGGACATGAATGGTAGATTAAGGAGGTATATATGAAACACCCAACTATTGAAGAAAAGATTCGATCCGCAGTAACTGGATTTGATCTAATCTGTTATCCACGAAATTCAAATTTCATTTATAGGTTCAATCAGGTAATTCATAAGATTGATACGTTTGATGGTGAAGATAAGTATCAGATAAAACAAGTCCATCATACCATAAAGGAAGATGGATTCTTGACATACTACGTATCAAAACTATCCTTCTTCATGAGTTTTGGAAATACTCTTGATGAAGGTGGATTTGAACGATTCACGATCAAGTTAACCGATATCAATCCTTATAATCTTTTCGGTGCAAATTCAATTTTGCATGGAATAAATGATTCCACGTATGAAGACTCAGCTGCTCCTTACGTGGAATTAATGGACTTCTTGAAATACATCGGATACTATTCATCCGATGATTCAGAAGATAAACCAAAAGATCAATGGCTTCTTAAAAATGTGATTTGCTCTCAGGACTTCTATGTCAATGGGCATCCAGAATTCTATCTGGAGCTTTTCAGAAGAGTAGCAATGGAAGCTAGTTCCAAGCAAGTTTCCAATGAAAAAGGATATAATTGGAATGATCAATGGGACGACGATATCGTGTCAATTCGACTCGTCTATTTGAAAAAACTTGCAAAGAAATATAATAATTTCCTTGAAGATAATAAACTGACTCCAGTGAAGAAGAAGGAATTGAAACTCTGCGAAAATCGTCTTAGATTTCAGGTATGTCTCAAAACCCCTCAGATCATCCGTCAGTTCTCAAATACAACGGATGGAAATCTTCTCCTAGAAATTCTAAGCGGAAAATATCAAACAGCAGTTGCTCTGATCGAGTATGCTGATAAATATTTCTCTGATAAGAAGTGGATTCTTTCCGATCATAATTCTATTCCAAAGAGAATTCAGGATGAGTATATTGTCATCAATGGAGATAACTTCGACAAAACCTTTACAAAGCTTTTCTATAGCTGGAAAACTTGCAAAGTGAATATGTCACAGTATATAATCGTATAATAAAATGACCATAGACAGTTTCTTTCGATTCTGTCTATGGTCATTTTCATGTCTAGAAATAAATGACGTACTTCAATTCTCAGAGGATAACGGCCTCCTGGTGAACTGAATTTCTTTCTTCAGCCATAACCACCATTGAGTACAAGAGAAGGCGATAGTCATTTAAATCAGTGACGCAAAGGTCGTCTATATGACTCGTATTATCAACCATTCTACCTCTGGGATACCGACACCAGTCTCAAATGGATAACTCATACATTCGATGTATGAGTCCAAGGATAATAAAAGTTTCCACAAACGAATTCTTCGCTAACAAATTGTATTCGGTATCTGGATAAATTACGATGCAGAGAAATGCTTATCCTCTTTGTGGTCTTCCTTATCAGCTGTGCCAGCCATTGGAAGATTCTTTACCCACATCTCAAGAGAATCCATATACTTCTGCTTCCACTTACTCATCTGATTCGGATCATCGTTCTCACTCATAGGCTTCACATACAGAGCCTTGAAGCCGTTATCGAGAACCTTCCACTCCCAATACTTCGGAGTCGTATTGAAGCGATAATCCTTTGAAAAGATGATACGTGCAGAGGATGCTGTCTTACCGTTGATGACGCCGTCCTTATTTCGATCTCTCTTGAAATAAGAATCCATATAGCCGGGAGAAGAATACTTCACACGATAACCCTTTCCCTCAAGCATAACAACGATATGCTTAATCGGATCAGGAGTCTTCTCATTGGACATGTCATGATTCTCATTAGCTTCAAAGAAACCTTTAAACATGGAATCTACAAGATTCGTACTTTCCAATTTTAACTCATCTCCTTTGATATATTTCTTCAAGCGATTCTTTTCTCCAATTACGTCTATAGTAATAGAGTACTCCTTCATTTTCTCGAAGATTGCCTTAGCTAGTTGTTTTTCATGCTGTTTGTCAACCCGGTTAAACATCTGAATTGCAAGAAGTACATGCTTTTTATCCGGCATAGGGTACTTCTTTAATTCAGGAATTCCATAGTCAGACAAAGCAACTTTACTACGATCCAGCTTTGCTTCCAGAGTAAAATTCAAACTCTGGTTAGCAAGCTCATTCGTTCTTCGAATCAGATCATCAACTGTCACTTTGTCATATTCATGCTTTCCACAACTGCCACTTAGATCAATCGTAGGAAGCATTGCACCTACAGAATATTCATTCAACTCATCATCTGAAATCTGAGTAGATGAATCATCAAATACTGAAATATCTTTCATGAATTACGATTTCTCCTTTCTATTAAGATTAGTATATAGTCGAAATAGAAATAACCCCAGTGTAGTATGATGGAAAACTACACTGGGGTTATTTACTGATGGTAGGACATAGATAGATTGAAGTTATGGAAACCTTCGACCCTATCAAAATGTTACTGTAGTAATTTATTGGGAATTAAGATAGCGCTTCACATCTTCCGGAGCAATTTCTTTCCCATACTCATCTTTGATGAAATAACTTACCTTATCCTCTGTAGATAGATTATCATCAAAGATAAATCCATACTTATTCTTCATTGCAGTCAAAACTTCTTTATCAGCTTTATACTGAGAAGAAGCCTTCAGATTCTTTACTGCAATTTTAACAGATGGATTATTTTTATATCGCTCTCCAATGATTTTTGTAAAAGCGGTATCTTCTTGATAATCTTCTGGAATATTGAAGACATATCGAGTATGCTCAACACCAAGATCTTGATTGATAGAATCTATTCTACCAAGAGTATCTATCAAGTCTTCTTGAGAAGTATAGATATTACTTCCTTTGGAAAACTGAATGGTATTAAATTTTGGAGCAAGTTCATTCACAATAAATTCGTTTTCATACCTAGACTTACTAGGAGTAAATGTGAGATGATAAAAGCCTTTTTGCTCTTCTTCACCAAACTGCCACCTACTGTAGCTCCCTACATAATGAACGGTATCATGAATTGTAGAATGAATATGATAATGACCAAAATAGACTTCTCCATTACAAGCATCCATCAATTCTTCAGATGAAAATACTGGAACTTTCTTTCTACTACTACTCTCATTAGAAGACTTAATAGATACCATAATATCATTGATCACTCCATGACCAAAAATATAGTCATAAGAATTTTCAGAATATAGGTAATCTTTATAGAAATCTTCTTTTGATACCATGTATTCTTCTGGAAGATATAATACATGCATCTCTGGTAGAAGTTCTTCATCGGAAACCGTTTTTATGATTCTGAAGTCAATATCTTTTCTATCTTTATAGACATCAAAAATTCCATATTGATTTGATTCATGAGATTCTGTACCATAGATAATTCGAATTGGACAGAATTCTCCATAATCTGGATTGTGATGTCTCTTTGCAATTTCTATCACCTGATTCATAAATTCAATTGCATAAGAAACTGAATCATCATTTAATGAAAGTCTTTTATCAAAATAATCTCCATCAAAGATAATGAAGTTTAATTGATCCATTGATTCTATATATTGAAGAAAAACTTCTTCTAATTCTCTTTTTAGATGAGTAATATTAGTAGATCCAAAATGAATATCTGCTATTACTACTCCTTCATATTTTTTCTTCATAGATTTCACCTTTTTATTTCTATAGATTATTTTTACGTAGAAGAAGAAATCTATACTCACTTATATTATATATTTTATATAATATTTCGCCTCTCTAAAAATTTTTAAAAACATTTCATCATTTTTTCATAGATCTCTAGTTATATTAATTATTATAGGTTGAGATATATGAAAAAACGTTAAAATGTTGAAAGAGAAAAATAGAGAAATCAATAAAGTTCTAAGGATAAGTAAAAATCATAAAAATTTCACTTCTACTTTTTTGAAATTTTTTCATCTATTTTTGGGGTAAAAAAATGGTAGAAATTGATCGAATCTAAAAATTCGAAATCAACTTCTACCAAAAAATCAAAAATTGGGGCAAAAAAGACTCGGACGCTTGAACAGGACGCCGAGTCAAAAATCGCCGCGACCTGACATGCATTCGCGACTCACTTCTTTTTTCTTTTCTTTCATCTATTCTAATTTCTTTTTCTTCTTTTCTCTTTTTCTTTCTTCTTATTCACTTTCTATTCATGTATTTATTATATGACCATATCTTATCCCCCCTATCAGTCAGAATTATTTTTTACTACGAATTGGTCAGTATGACGTAGCAATCTGCCCCGGGGCGATACGGGCATGACTAAGATAACGATTAGCCAGCGAATGAGATATATATGAGATATATGAGGAAAAATAATTAGCATACATAATTACTTTTATGTATGCTAATTATTATTTTAAAATACAACCGGATTATGCACCCTTGATCAAGCACAGGACGGTAGACTTGATGTTACCACCAGACCAGGCAGTGTTATAATCTGCCATGGAAGCGAAAGTCTTGAAGCTTTCAGCTGTAGCAGCGGCAGAAGATTTTGCTTCAGCTGCGATACTCTTAGCAGAATCAGCTGTGCTCTTTGCAGTGTTAGCAACAGACTTAGCTGAATCTGCTACGCTCTTAGCCGAATTTGCAGTTGTAACTGCGTTTGACGCTGCGGTAGATGCTGTACTTGCTGCGCTCTTTGCTTCCGAGGCATTAGTCATTGCTGTCTGGGAGTTAGACAGAGCAGTATCAGCAGTAGTCTTTGCAGTATCTGCTGTACTCTTTGCAGTATTAGCAGTATTTGTAGCTGCATCGGCAGTTGATTTTGCTGTGTTTGCTGTAGACTGAGCCTGGCTTGTAGCAGTGTCCATGCTGGTGATTTTGGAAGCCAGCGTTGTACCTGTACCGTTCATGATAACGAGATTGCTCAGGGTACGAGGCAGGAACGGAATTTTGCCATTGACGTTACCAGAAGAGTCGAACGTCTTCTTATACAGCACACCCATTAAGGCATTTGCCATAGTTTAATTTACCACCTTTCGTTTGAGTTTACATCACACGAGCGAGTTCACTGTAGAACCGATTGATATTCTTCGTGTTCTTTATGATATCGTTTAAAGCGGTCTGGCTCACCAGGAAGGTGCTCATGACAACGTTGGTAATCACAAAGAATACATAAGGAAGATAATCAATGCTTAAGATAGATGCCCCGTGGTAGGTCTTGATGAATCGTTCGATATAATATCTCAGATTCAGATCACTCATTCGAGGAGACAAAGATTTTACAAACTCCAAGAGATTTGCAATTGTTTTAATCTCCATCTTAGAATAAGTGGCATCAAGTGCATCCAAATCAAACTGCTGAATATACTTCAGATCGCTGGATGCATAATTTGAGACAAGGCCTGTATTAGGATACTCCCATACACATTCCAGATAGAATCTTTTGATACAGTAGCACACTTTATCGTAAAGAACCTTATCCAGAGTGAGAGCATATTCCTTATTCAGGATTCTTGCCATCATCTCAGTATAGACGGAAGCAGTTGTCATCATCAACTCTGCATTCTTCATAACCTTTACAGGATCGGTTTGAAGTTTCAGAGCGATATATGCACCCTCCATCAGACCGTAGAGCTGTTTTGCAGGAATGACAAGAATGGAATCATCTTTGATCGTTGCAAAAGCATTAATAAAGATGGTAGAAACTACCTTGCCATCACTTTTTCTACGTACGATGAAAGGCATAGCAACACCGACCTTCTCTGTATTATTCCAGACAATTTCGATATCTCCATTGTTAAATGCTTCCAGTACCTTCTGAGATAGAGGGGAAATACCAGCACCACGACGAATGATCGCGTACTGATCTTCAATGTAAGATTTATCAAGCGGAACGCCAGAGGATAAATACTTGACGATTTTATCTACAACGCCATTCGCTTGATTAAACGTCTTATAGACAAGAGAATCTTCCATTGTATTTTCACAGACGTAGTCAGCATCTGTGAGAAAACGTGAAATATCCATATCTATCTCCTTTCTTTCGTTATTTATTTAGCTAAATAAGTGACTTACCCTATTGTTTTTAAGGGGTATATTGAGCAAAAAGAGAGATTACGGATAATCTCACGTAATCTCTCTTAGTTTTTGGAAAATTGGAGTACTCCAAATTAGATGTCCATGAATGCGAAGATATCATCCCAGCTGGAAGACTCGGACAGGAAGCTACCAGATGCAAAATCGGAGTATGCACTACTGTTAACACTCTGCTCTTTTGAGCCGTC
>OIZB01000518.1_pt1 | contig 29838 bp, 25 predicted proteins | sample 1588401 | NCBI WGS metagenome assembly OIZB01 (sample SAMN03283270) | human gut metagenome | biome: human-associated habitat; material: feces | host: Homo sapiens | place: USA | collected 2013
ATCCTGCGGCACGAAACGGGACAAAAGGGGATATCTCTTCCGGAAGAGATATCAAAAAGCGTCGCAGACTTTGCGCCGCGCACGGCGCAAATAATCTTGAAATTTTTTGCCGCGACATGTGCGTGGCAAAAAATACCTCTCACGCAGCGAGCGTCGAAGGCCGCTCACCGAAGTGAGCGGCCAAGGCGCAGAGCGTAGTGCAGCTCTTTAAAATGAAAGCCTTTTAGGCTTTTATTTTAGTTAGCAGGGCAGAAGCCGACGCTCTCGAACACGGACATGGCGTCAGCGGTCTGGAGGTAGTCGAGGAAGGCCTGGGCGGCTTCTTCCTTCTCGCCCTTCAGGACGGCGGCGGGATAGATGACCTGGCCGCACATCTCGGCGGTGGCGCTGTCGACGACTGTGAGGCCGGCGGAGTAAGCGTCGGTGGCGTAGATGATGCCGCAGTCGGTGCTGGCCTCGCTCACCTGAGTGGTAACTTCCTTGACGTTGTTGCCGTAGGTCAGGCAGTCGGTGAGCGCCGCCTCATCAAGGCCATAGTAGGCAAAGATCTTCTCGGTGTACTGGCCGACGGGCACGTCGCTGTTGCCGATGGCGAGCATGATGTCGCCGCTCTTGAGGAGTTCAGCGAGCTGGTCGAAGCTCTCGATGCCCTTGGGGTTGCCCTCGGGAACGGCGAGCGTGACCTTGTTCTCAAGCAGGTCGATGCGGCTGTCGGTCACGATGAGGTCAAGACCGTCGGGGTTCTTGTCCTTGTCGTCAATGAGGCTGCCGTCCATGGCGTTCATCTGCTGGGGGGCGGCGGAGATGAACAGGTCGCAGTCAGCACCCTCGCTGATCTGGGTGAGGAGCTTGCCCGAGGAGTCAAAGTTGTAGGTGATGTTGACGTTGGGGGCAACTTCCTTGTACATCTCGGCGATCTCCGTCAGAGTCTCGGTCATGGAGGCGGCGGCGAAGACGACGAGATCAACGCTCTCGGCGTTCGCATCGCCCTTTGTGTCGTCCGTGTTCGTGTCATCGGTCTTGCTGCCGCAGGCGGCCAGAGAGAACACGAGCGCAAGCGCAAGGAGCAGAGACAAAAGCTTTTTCATGTTTGGATACTTCCTTACAAATTTTTTCTTTTTCGCGCGTTCATTGAAAAGCGCGGCGATACAGGAACGCGCAAGAACACGCCGCACGCAATTTATTTCCAATTCCCATCGGGAAACTTGGACAAAATCATTTCGCTATCCTCAAAATAGATAGCGCCCCCCAAGATTTCGCGCCCGCAGGCGCGAAGCGTTAAAGTTGTCAAACAGCACCGACTCATTCGGTTCAAAAATCCACCAGTCCTGCCCCCCTAACCCCGCGCCCCTGGGGCGCGAAACAGCGTCGCAGACTTTTCCCCGCAAGGGGGATGCGGCATCCGTAAAGCGGCAAAGCCGCTAACGGCTGCCCAAGCCGTCCGCAGGCGGCAAATAATCTTGATCCGTTTTTTGCCGCGGTCACCGTCGCGGCATTACGATTCCCGCGCCCGTTGGGCGTGCCAATCGTGCCGCTTCCTCGAAACTGGCTCGCTTCATCCGCCGCTGGCGGCGCTTCGCCAATTTCCATGCGCGTGGCAAAAAACACCTCTCAGCCTGCAAGTGTGCGAGCGCAAGCGAGTGCGCGCAGCAGACTGTCCCCCCCTCAAAACGATGGCTCCGCCATCGTTTTGAAGTTTTATTTTCCAAACGGACAGATCGGATAGTGGCACGGCTTGCACCCAAGGCACAGCCCGCCCTCGCCGAGCGCCGCGAGATCCGCGCGTGTGACGGGCACATCCGCCGCGATCTTCGGCAGCACCAGATCAAAGACCGTCGCACCCGCATACATCACGCAGCCGGGCAGGCCCATGACGGGCATACCGTCGTCAAAATAGCCGAGCAGGAACATAGCCCCCGGCAGGACCGGCGCGCCGTAGGCGATGATATTCGCGCCCGCGGCCTTGATGCCGCCCGGCGTGTTGTCGTCGGGGTCAACGCTCATGCCGCCGGTACAGAGGATCATGTCGGGCTTCTTTTCGCGCATCGTGAGCACCGCGTCGCGCACATTCTCCACCCCGTCGCCGGAGTAGACGACCTCGAGCGTTTCGATGCCGTAGGTCTTGAGCTTGTCGATGACGATCGGCGTGAACGTATCCTTGATGAGACCCTTTTTGACCTCACCGCCGGTGGCGACGATGCAGGCGGTCTTGCGCACATAGGGCTTGAGAGACAGCAGCGGCTTATCGCCCGCGGCCTGCTCGGCCTTTCGGAGCTTTTCTTCCTCGATGATGAGTGGGATGACGCGCATGCCCGCGAGCTTGTCGCCCTCGCGTACAGCCATGCCGCCCTTGCGCGTGGCGATCATCACCTCGTCCTGGCTATTCACGGCGACAAGGCGCGCGGAATCGACCAGAAACACGCCGTCACAGGCGGCCTTGAGCTCGATCTTCCCCTCTTTCACGCCGCTGCGGATCATATTCTCCTGCCCGCAGAGGGCCAAAAGGCGCTCCGCCGCGTCGTTTTCGTGCACCATGCCGGACGTCATTTCCCAGACATAGAGGTGCTCCTTACCCATACTGAGCAGCACGGGGATGTCCTCTTCCGTCACGACGTGGCCCTTGCGGAAGCGCGCGTCCTTATACTGATCCTTGATGATCTGCGTCATGTCGTGGCAGAGCACATGGCCCACCGCGTCCTCGGTTTTAATGAGTTTCATTTTTCAGCACCTCGATCTCGTCTCCGGCCTGAATGCGGCCTTCTTTGATCACAATGGCAAAGATGCCTTCGGTCGGCATCACGCATTTGCCCGTCGTGCGCTTGATCTCGCAGTCGTTGTGGCACTGCTTGCCGATCTGCGTGACCTCAAGCTCCGTCTCGCCCACGCGCAGGCGCGTGCCGACGGGGAGCGTCTTGAGCTCGATACCTCGGGTGTTGATGTTTTCGGCAAAGATACCCGCATCCAGCTCAAGCTGGCAGATAGCGCGCATCGTGTCCACGCTCTCGTCGGCCAGCAGGCTGATCTGGCGGTGCCAGTCACCCGCGTGGGCGTCGCCCACAATGCCGTGGCGGCATTTTACGTCGATATAGGGCACCTCGTGCTTGCGCACGCCCTTTTTTTCGCTGATGTTCACAGCGGTCACCTGTGCCATTTCTTCATTCCTCCGCTTCATAAACGCCGCTCTTGCCGCCCTCTTTATAGAGAAGGTGGATACTGTCGATGCGCATATCGCGCTGCACGGCCTTGCACATGTCGTACACCGTGAGCGCGGCGACGCTGACAGCTGTCAGCGCTTCCATTTCAACGCCCGTTTCGCCGTGGCAGCGGACCTCGCTGCGGATGTGCAGGGCGGTTTCTTCGATTTCAAATGAGATGTCCACCTTCGTGAGCAGCAGCGGATGGCACATCGGGATCAGTTCACTGTTTTTCTTCGCGGCCATGATGCCCGCGACCTGCGCGACCGCCAACACATCGCCCTTGCCGATGGAGCCCTCTTTGATCTTGTCCATCGTCGCTTTTGCCATGCGGACCGTCGCGGCGGCGCGCGCCACGCGATAGGTCTGCACCTTTTCGCTCACGTCCACCATGCGGGCGCGGCCCTGTTCGTTAAAATGCGTCAGTTCCATCCTCAGCCTCCGATCGCAAACATGCCGCGGTGCGTCTCCGTAACGCCGGTCTCGTCCATGTGGTGGCGCTCCGGCTTCATCAGAATGCCGCGGCGGATGGCCTGCTCCAATTCCTCACCGGACAAGCCCCGCAGCGTGATCTCTGCGTCCGAATGCAGGCACGGCTTTAATTTCCCGTCCGCCGTGATGCGGATGCGGCTACACTCTGCGCAGAACGCATGACTCATCGGCGCGATGAGCCCGACGGTCCCCTTTGCGTCCGGCAGACGGTAGCACGCGGCCACGCCGTCGTGCGAAACGGCCTCCAACTCCGGACAGCGGTTCAGAACTGCCTGCGAGGGGAGGTATGTACCGAAATCCTTTCCGCAGCCCATCGGCATGCGCTCGATGAAGCGCACCTGCCAGTCGTGCGCGCGCGTCAGCGCGGCAAAATCGGCGATCTCGTCGTCGTTGACGCCGCCGAGCAGCACGCAGTTGAGCTTGATCTTCGCAAAGCCCGCGCGCTCCGCCGCCTCGATACCGTCCAAGGTATCCTGCAGCGTACCAAGGCGCGTGATGGCGCGAAAGCGCTCCTCGTTCAGCGTGTCGAGGCTGATGTTGAGGTGCGTGACGCCCGCGTCGCGCAGCGGCCGGGCAAACTCCTTGAGCAGGCTGCCATTCGTCGTGACGCAGAGCTCTTCAACGCCGGGAATTTCTGATAACATGCGGCAGAAGTCCACCGCACCGCGGCGCACGAGCGGCTCGCCACCGGTGACGCGGATCTTTTTGACGCCGCACCTGACCGCCGCGGCGGCCATGTCGCGCAGCCCTTCCAAAGAACAGATGTCCTCGTGCGCGCACTTTTCAATGCCGCCGTCCGGCATGCAGTAGCGGCAGCGGTAATTGCAGCGGTCCGTGATGCTGATGCGCAGGTATGTAATTGATCTTGCAAAGCCGTCCAGCATCCGAAACGCCTCTTTCTTCCATGGTACAGCATGATATTTTAGCAAATATCACGCTCTCACGCAACACAGTTTTCCGATAATGTCGAACTGTATTTTTATATTATCGTAATCTTGACTTTTTCCGCAGTATTTTTTAGAATACAAGCAACGATTTTTGACCGGGAGGGCCGATTTATGACTGACGGCAACACCATCCGCTCCGTGGCGAAGGCGATGGAGCTTTTGCAGCTCCTCAGCGACGCGGGCGAGGCGATGACGCTCACGGCCATCAGCGAGCGCGCAGGGCTGCCCAAGAGCACAGTGTTCGGCCTTTTGACCACCATGCGCGACTATGACGTCATCACACAGCACGCAGACGGCAAATACGCCCTCGGCCTGCGTCTTTTTGAATACGGCTGCCGCGCCAGCGCGTTCTGGAACATCTCGTCCCTCGCGCGGCCTTACCTCGAGCATCTGGCAGAAGCGACCGGTGCCTCCGCCATGCTCTCCACCTATGAAAACGGGCACATCGTCGCCCTCGATCAGGCCGAGGGGCGCGACAGCCTTCGCATCGTCTCCGCGCCGGGGGCGCGGCTGCCGCTGCACTGCACCTCGCAGGGCAAGATCGTCCTCGCCTATATGAGCGAGAGCGAGGCGGCGACTCTCCTTGCCCGTGTGCCGCTCACGCCCTACACGCCCCACACGGAGACGGACGCAAACGCGCTGCTCGCATCGCTCCCCGCCTGCCGCAAGGCGGGCTTCGCCGTGGAAAACGGTGAGTATAAGATCGGTCTTCGCTCCATCTCCGCGCCGGTGTTCACCGGCGGCGGCGCGCTCAAGTACGTCGTCAGCGTACTGGGGATGTTCCGCTCCGTGCACTCGGACGAGTTCGCGCACGCCGAGCGCGCGGTCGTTGCCGCGGGGCAGATGCTTTCCGCCGCACTGGGCTATCCGGGAAAGTGAGACTTTTTTCCGCGCGGAAAAATCTACGCTTGACTCTACAATTGTTATAGAGTTTATGATGACTCCATGCTATACTGATAAGGAGTCCTTTCCGATGCAAAATGATCTCACCACCGGCAGCGTCTTTCGCAACGTTGTGTCCTTTTCGCTGCCGTATCTGCTCTCTTACTTTTTGCAGACGCTCTACGGCATGGCCGACCTCTTCATCATCGGCCAGTTTGAGGGCGTCGCCAGCACGACCGCCGTCTCCATCGGCTCGCAGGTGATGCACATGCTCACAGTCATGCTCGTCGGCCTTGCGATGGGCGCGACGGTCAGCATCGCGCAGGCCGCCGGCGGCGGCGACAAAAAGCGCACCGCCTCTGCCATCGGCAACACGGTCACGCTCTTCATGCTGCTGTCTCTTGCGCTGACGGCACTGCTGCTCGCGCTGCGCGGGGGTATCGTCTCCATCATGTCCACACCGGAGGAGTCCGTGCAGGGCACGCTCGCCTATCTCACGGTCTGCTTTATCGGTATTCCGTTCATCACGGCGTACAACATCATCGCCTCGATCTTTCGCGGCCTTGGTGACAGCAACAGCCCCATGTACTTCATCGCCGTGGCCTGCGTCGTCAACATCGCGCTCGACTACTACTTCATGGGCACGCTGCACCTCGGCCCCGCGGGCGCGGCGCTCGGCACCACGCTCTCGCAGGCGGTGAGCGTCCTCGTCTCGCTCGCGGTCATCTTGAAGCGCAGGCTCATCTCCGTCCGCCGCGCGGACTTTCGCCCGCAGCGCGCCGTCATGGGTAAGCTCCTTCAGATTGGCATGCCCGTCGCTCTGCAGGACGGCTTTATTCAGGTCTCGTTCGTCATCATCACGATCATCGCCAACCGCCGCGGTCTGACGGACGCGGCCGCCGTCGGCATCGTCGAAAAGATCATCGGCTTCCTCTTCCTCATCCCGTCGTCGATGCTCTCGACCGTCTCGGCGCTCGGCGCGCAGAATATCGGCGCGGGCAAGCCCGGGCGCGCGCGTCTCACGCTGCGCTACGCCGCGATGATCGCCTGCTCGTTCGGCATCGCGGTCGTCATCCTCACCCTGTTTATCGCCGAGCCGCTCGTCGAGATCACGCTCATCCATTCGCCCGCGCTTCGCCTTTTCTGGATCGACACGGCGCTGACCGCGCCGGACTACTCCGCGCTCGAGCTCTCCACGAGCCGTCTTGCCGCCGCGCAGGCCGAGGCGCTGGTCTTCCTCGGTAAGGTGGGCTTCAGCGTGTCGCAGGAGCATTTGAACGTGGGAAGCTTTGGGCAGTATGACGGCGAATTTCTCGTGCTCGACGAGGCCGACCGCTTTGCGGGCGACGTCATTGATCTGCCCGCTTCGCTCTGCGCACGCGTGCGCTTCCGCGGACACCACGCCGAGTCGCCCGCGCAGTACCGTCGCTTGATGCAGTTCATCCGCGAGGAAGGCTACACCGCCGCCGGATTTTCGCGCGAGATTACAGTCATCGACTACGGCTTCACGCCCGACACGGAAAAGTTCGTCACTGAAATCATGATCCCCCTGCAAAAGGTATAAAAAAAGTTCCCGCGTTCATACGTGGGAACTTTTTTTATACTTTTTACTCAATGCCCGCCGCCGGCGATCATCTTGAGGGCGTGGTCAAGCGCGCCGAGCACGGCGCTCAGGTTTTCGCGCGCAGCCTTTTCCGAGCCGGGGAGGTTCAGGATGAGGCTGTTTCTTCTCGTGCCGGCCACGGCGCGGGAAAGCATCGCGCGCGGCGTGATCTGCAAGCTGTAATAGATCATCGCCTGCGGGATCGCGGGAATTTCGCGCTCGAGCACGGCGCGCGTCGCCTCGGGCGTCACGTCACGGGGAGATAAGCCCGTGCCGCCGCTCGTGATGACAAGGTCGCAGTGCTTTTCATCCACGCAGGAGATGAGCTCTTCGCTGATCTTCTCCTGTTCGTCCGGCACGATGGACGTGTACACGACCTCGTAGCCAGCCTCCTTCAGCATCGCGGCCACAGCGGGGCCGCTCTTGTCCTCGTACACGCCCGCGGACGCGCGGTCGCTCACGGTGATGACTGCCGCCTGATAGCTCATAGCATTGCCGCCTTTCTCAAAAGTCGATCGTGCCCTCGCGCACGCGCAGATCATAGGGCTCGTAGACCACCTTGCGGTACGCGTCCACGTCGAGCTTCACACCCGTCCAGTCGGAATGGATCTCGCCGGTCTGCTTGATGAGGATATCATAGAGGATATCGTAGGTCACGCCGTCGTCACCCGTCTCCACGATGGTGGAATAGGGCAGCGTCTTATGGTAGGTCATGTGCAGGCCCTTGTAGTCGAAGTGGTAGCCGTTGCGCATGCGGCAGCCGTCGAGGCCCTTGTAGGTGAAGCGCTTTTTAAGGTCTGCCAAAATCTTGTCGCCCTCCTCCTGATAGAGGTTCTCGGGCGTCGTCTCGGTGTAGTCGTAGCGGAACTGCACGGGGATGTTGTACTTGCGCCAGCGCTCTGCGTAGTCCACAAGCTCGTCGGCGGGATAGTCCATGTACAGCACGCAGTTCACACGCTTGGGCGTTGCGATACAGGCGACGACCTCGTCGGGTGACTCCTCGACATACTTCGTCAGGTGGCGCGAGATGTTGATGCAGGTGATCTTGTCGCGATTGCGCTCGGTGAAAGCGATCATTTCCTCCGCGCTGCACCCGGGCTGCACGGGGAAGGTCGTGTTGATATAGACCTTGTGGGTCGTGGGGATGGCGTCGAGCATGCGCTGGAGCGCTTTTAAGTTGGCAAACGGCTCGCCGCCGGTGAAAACAAAGTCGCAACGCGGCGTGATCTCGTCCATCACGGCGATGCTCTTGAGGATCGCCTCCACGCTGAAGCCCTCAGCATGGGCGTATTCCTGCTTGTTCACGCAAAACGGGCAGTGGTTCCGGCAATCGTAGGGTACAAAGATCGTTACCGTCGCGCCGCCCTCGCGCGTCTTGTAGGGATGAGTCATTGGTTCTTGTCCGTCCTCTGTTAAAATTCTATAATGAAAATAGTTTACTCTGAAATATGCAGGATTGCAAGCGATCTTCTGACAGTTTTCTCATTTTGTCGGACATTGCTTTTCCTCGCGCAGAAGAGCGCGCACATAGTCGAACGCCGCGTCCTCGCCCTGCTCCTTGAGTACGAGCAGCATCTTGCCGATGAGCTCGCCGGTCTCGGGATGGATGAGGATATGGCCGCGCGACTTTTCGTAGTAGTCGTAGGCCGAGGCGTCGGTATATTTGTCGCCCTGATAGACCTTGCAGGCGGCAATGCGGTCGCAGAACATTTCGGCTACATATTTGAGCGGCATTTTGCACCCGCCCATGTAGACCTTACCGTCGTCGGCAATACAGTAGTCGATCCAGTATTCAAAGTGGTGGCGGTTGCGCCCCTTGTGGTGGAGCCACGCAAGGCTCACGCCGTTTTCGCGCCGCTCAGCGTCGTTCGGGCTGCGGTAGCCCTGATAATACTTGACGCCGCGCCAGAATTCCGAGGGGCTGTATTTGCTCAGGTCATGCGTTAACCCCTGATAGTACAGGCCGAGGCGAAAACAGTATTGCTGCACCAGATGGCGATGATGCGTGATGGTTTTAAAGTGCTCGATGGCGCGCATACGGACACCTCCCTGCGTATTCCGGCAGGCCGCCCGCCGCGGTTCGCCGCTTTCCCGCGCGCGTATGTTTCCGTTTGAAGTAATACATGCACAGTTATTAAAATTTTATATCAAATCAGCAGAAAATGCAATAAGGTATTTTTGCAAATAAATTGCGCAAAATGAGCACCAAGGGCGGCAAGTCCCCTGCCCTTTTGTCTCCTCCGCGCGGGAATGGAAAATATTCCCGCGCGGAGCGAGCGTGCCGGAGGGCTTTGCAGAATATCTTCTGTCATTTCGTCCATCACAGCAAAAAGGGCACGGCCTGTTGGCCGCGCCCTTTGTCTGCGCTTTGCGAAAGAGCCTTTTTTACAGGTTCTTCTCGTAGCTCTCGATCATTTTCTTGACCATCTGGCCGCCGACAGAGCCGGCCTCGCGGGAGGTCAGATCGCCGTTGTAGCCCTGCTTGAGGTTGACGCCAACCTCCCTTGGTGTTCCTTCTCCATCTTAGGATTTTGAAACCCTTGCGGCGCAAGGGCTTGCGGGAGCAAAAATTTCTAACAACTCAAGCAGGCGTATCATTTGCCTCATTTTCAACTGCCTGGGGAAGTTCCCGGACTGGCTCGGCAGCCATCTCTCCAATAAACTTATAGAAGATGCGGATGCTCTGCCTATAAGGCTGGTTTCGGTGTGTGGCCTTCACGATACCGTCAGGATACTCCTTGGGGCCGACTTCTATACGTTCCACAAAGGTCAGCAACGTCTCACGATCCAACTCTTGAATTTGCGTATACGCACGGGCCAGCGCAAAGAAATTGTCATAACTGGATTCAATTTCCACCGCTGACCTTGAGACGGCCAACGAATCCAGTGTCGCTTGCAGTCCGACAGACTCCTTCTCCAAATCCGCCACCATACGCCGCAGACGAGCATCGTCCAAATCTCCTGCCGCATTGTCGGTATAGAGTTTGGTAACGATCTTGTCGATGGTCGCAATGCGGGCTTCGATTTTTTCTCGCCTTTGCCGGAGGACCTTTGGATTTTCAGTAGCGCCTGCCTGCCGCAAAGCCTCTTTTACCAATTTGTTCACTTGTTTGTCCGTCAGCGCCAGCAAACTGTTCAATTCCTGCCGCACCACCTCCAGCAGATCGGCGTACCGCACCCGGACACCGGTGCAGGGCTCAGCAATGTCCTGCCGCTGGTGGGTGCAGGAGAGATACCAGTACTTCTCCCGCTCCCCCTTGTAGACCGTGCCGCAGGAACATAGAGAGTGGCCGCACCTGGCGCAGACCGCGATGCCGGAGAAGATGCTCTTGCGCACCTGATCGTAGGCGCGGTAGTCCCGGCTGCCCCGGCCCAGATTCTGCTGGGCCCGCTCATAGAGCTGCTTCGTGACCAGGGGCGGATGGGTGTTCTCCGTCACCGCCCAGTCGTCCCGGGGGACCGGGACTTTTTTCTTGGACTTCACGCTGACCTTTTTGCTTTTGCCCAGCAGGGTATGGCCCAGGTAGACCGGGTTTTTCAGGATCCGCTTTACCGTGGTGTAGTTCCACACATCGCTGGCTCGGGCGGCGCCCTCTTGGCTGAACTCGTCCCGGTACAGCACCCGGTACTTCAGCGGCGGGATGATCCCGTCGGCGTTCAGATCCAGAGCGATCTTCCGGGAGGAGTCTCCCCTGGCCGCCCGCTCAAAGATGCGCTGTACCACCGGGGCGGTCTGCTCGTCGGGGGCCAGCCGGTGCTTGTCCTCCTGATCCTTCCGATAGCCGTAGGGCGGGCAGGCGCAGTACTGGCCGTTCTCCCGCTTGCTGCGGAGTACATCCTTCACCTTCCGGGAGCCGTCCCGCAGGTAGACCTCATTCATGGCGAACAGGAAGGGGGCCATGATGTTCTCCCGCTCCGTGTCGAAGTTATCCCCAATGGCGATATAGTGGATGCCGTGCTCGGGGAAGAACTGTTCGGCGTAGTAGCTGGCCTCCCGCATATCGCGGCCCAGCCGGGAGAGATCCTTAGTGATGACCGTGTTGGCCTTGCCCTGGGAGAGCTGGCGCATCATCTCCTGGAAGGCCGGCCGGTCGAAGTTTCCTCCGGAGTAGCCGTCGTCCACGAACTCCCGCACCAGGGTGATGCCGTTCTGCCTGCAGTAGTTCTGCACGATCATGCGCTGGTTGGTAATACTGGAGGACTCGCCGCCCTGGGCCTCCTCGTTGGACAGCCGCAGATAGGCAAACCCCAGCATCAATTTGTCGGTTCTCATCCTCGCCTCCTTACGACGAACCGACCCACAAGGTTATTATACGACCTTGGTGTGCCCTTCGTCAAAGGGAGGATTTTCCGAAATCTGCTTGGCCAGCCGCTCCGCCACCAGCTCTGAGGCGGGGCGGGTTCCGGCATAGACCCGGCTAACCTGATAGGTGACCTGTCCCAGTGTGATCTCTTGTTGTTCCATGCATTCGCCTCCGGGGGTAGTTTGACCCGGACGCTTATGATTCATTCCGTTATTTCCCATGACGCTCTCCCTTGGGCAGAGAGGCCAGATAGATGTTGGTCACATCGGACCGCTCGTGGCCCAGCAGCCGGGACACAGCGAAGTGGGCGTCCAGGGCGCTCATGCCGTTGCCAGTCAGTTCCCGGTACTTCTCCGCCGCGTAGGTATGGCGAAGCCCGTGGAAGGTCAAGGGCCGGCCGGAGCCCGCGTCCCGCACCTCGTCCCGGTGTTTCATGATGAAGAGCTGCAACAGGTTGATGGCCCGGTCCGTATGCATATCGTCGGGCACCAGCAGCTTATGGCCCCGGGGCGTGCGGTCCAGCTGTTTCCTCATGGCGATGGCGATCTGCTCGTTAATGGGAACGGTGCGGACCTTGCCGCCTTTCCCCTTGATGGTGATGGCGTTTTCCCGGAGGGCACGCTCCACTGTGGCGGTGTCCATGCGGAAGCACTCGTGAACGCGCAGACCGGCGTACCGGCCCAGATAGAGGGCCAGGATGAAGTCATAGCGGTCCTCGGCCAGCGCCTTGCCCAACATCTTATTGAACTCGATGTTGCTCCAGGTGCGATCCACGCCGCCGAAACAGCGCCGCTCCAGTTCCACGGCCAGTTCCTCGTTGGAAGGTAGCTGATACTTGGGCCGGCTCATTTTGTCGTGGAAGAACCGGATGGCGGCCAGATCGGTCTTGATGGTGGAGGCGGACTTGCCGCTCTCCTGCATCCAGAGGGCATAGCTGGTCAGGTGCTTGCCGCTGATGTTCTCCAGTTTTTGCAGATGATACTCGTCCGCCAGGTAGGCACAGAACCGCTTGAACGCCTCGTAGTAGCGTTCCTTGGTGCGGAAACTGCCTTGGCGGTTGTGACGGGCCAGCTTGTCCAGTTGGCCCACCAGAGTTAGGTAGAGACCTAAGTTTTGGATTGATTTTGCCATATATGAAAAGCTCTCCTTTTTATCATAAGTCGTTCAGATGGGCGCAGTCCACCCATTGGCAAGTCCGTCTGTTTCCGCCGAATTTCCAGAGAAATCTCCAGGGGATCGGCGGCTTGGTGCAGCCGGAATCCCTTGGGACAGAGACGCTTTGGTGCATAGAGCGATCTGTCGGCGAACGTCTGTCTCTCTTCAATTTTGAGCCAGGTCAGTACGAACGCAGTATGGGGATGGTCCCTGTCGTCGGTGCGTATTGCTCCGACGACGACTGCCGACACGGCCGCTGAACTCGGCTGCGGGGGATGGCAAACACCATGGCCCGCGTGTGTCGTGTGATCCCTTCGGCTGGGATCAGGAGCGCGCGTCCTCCTTGCTGCCGAACCGGCGCAGCGCCAGAGCAGGGAGGGGTGGAGTCTCTGCCATGACCCCGGTGAGGTTTATCCTTCTTCTCTCCCGCAAAACCTCAGAAGACGAGAGAGACTGATCTGTTGTGGTATGGCATCTGATGGTTTCCTCTACGACCGCTCATCCGGCAGAGATGCGCGGCTGCTCTCAAAGAACGGAGGTGGTTCATTGGTGCGATAGACGCAAAAAGGGCGCGAAAAGCAAAGCGACCACCTTATGGTGATCCTCAAACTTTTCGCGCCCTCAATGAGTGCGTGAGATTCTTTCCCAGCCACAAACGGCCTGATAACTTAAAATGAAAATAATGTCCGGGCAGACTCCTCCCTTAACGGGTCAGAATGCCATAGACACCTGCGTACAAACCTGACAACGTGTGCAATGCGGCTGCCTGCCGATCCCAGGTCAACCACCTGACTCCGATTTTCACGGAGAGCGCACAAAGAATCAATTACATATTTCTTTTACCACAATATATTGTGGTTGTCAAGGGCTATATTTTGTCGAAAACACAACGTGAGCGAAAAATATTCATCCACGTTGGTATAAGAAAGGGCAACCTCCTCCTACAGCGTGGTCGACAATTTGTCGGTCATGCCATTGCGATGATGTGGCCTTATCAATAACGTGGCGGGCAGATTGCCTGTCACGTTGTTACGAAAAAGTGGGGCGACTGGTTTCACCTATAAATATAAAACGTAGAAGAAAAATTTTCGCCCACGTTGTAAGGTCGGGTGTGAAATTCGTAAATCAATGATTGGGTTCAACCGTGCGGCAATAGCACGAAATTTTTAACACGCCTGTATTGCCGCCTCCCTTATACGTCTTCCGATTGGCAAAGAGCTTCAGATGAGTCTATATTACGTCTTTTGTGCGTCTTTTTATTGGCTGGCCGGTAATTTGTCGTCCAGCACCACAGGAGAGCGAAGAAAATTCGGTCACCACTGGATAGGTACGGAAAATCAAAACGACAAATTGACGTTCTGACCCCGGGGCAGGTAGGCGAGCGCCGCGGCTTTGAAATTTCGACATAAAAATCAGAACGAAGGAAATTCGTTTTGAAACTGAATTATTTTTAGAAATTGAGCGGAATAGAGTTGTAAAATCTGACTGAATAGAATATAATAATTTCACTGAATTCTTGAGGTGAATGCCATGGACAAACAAAACTACAAGCCTCGCATCATTGACCGGCAGGTGGAGGAATACCTGTCTGCCTTTGGTGCTGTCTGCATCGAGGGGCCAAAATGGTGCGGCAAGACCTGGACCTCCTCCTACCACAGCAAAAGCGAGATCTACATCGGCGACCCCGCCGGCAACTTCCAGAACCGCCAGCTGGCGGAGCTGTCCCCCGCTCTGGTACTGGAGGGGGAGACGCCCCGCCTCATCGACGAGTGGCAGGAGGTGCCGCCCCTCTGGGACGCGGTGCGCTACAAGGTGGATCAAAGAGCCCAGAAGGGGCAATTTATCCTCACTGGCTCCGCCACGCCCAACCACAAGGGCATCCTCCACAGCGGCGCGGGCCGCATCGCCCGTCTGCGGATGCGCCCTATGTCCCTGTGGGAATCCGGGGACTCCAGCGGCAAGGTGTCCCTAGAGCAGCTATGCCATGGGACATTGACGCCCGCCATGACCGGCGAGGTGGACTTGAGGGAACTGATCGGGCTGATCATCCGGGGCGGCTGGCCGGGGAGCCTGGGCCTGCCGCTGGAGCAGGCAGCGCTGCTCCCGGCTCAGTACCTGGACGCCGTCATTGACGATGACGTGTATCGAATCGACGGGGTGAAGCGGGATACGCAGAAGATGCGTCTGCTGCTGCGCTCCCTAGCCCGAAACGAGAGTACCACTGTCACCAACAAAACGCTGATGAAGGACATCAAGGCGGTGGACGACGAGGACATCGACGGCAACACCGTGGCGGCCTACCTGGATATCTTCAAGCGACTGTTTATTACGGACAATCAGCCGCCCTTCTCCTCTGGCATCCGGTCATCTGTGCGGGTGAAGCAGGCAGAGAAGCGGCACTTTGCCGACCCCTCCCTGGCCTGTGCGCTGTTAAAAGCTACTCCTGCCGGACTGCTGGGGGATCTGGAGACCCTGGGTTTCCTCTTTGAGGCTCTGTGCGAGCGGGACCTGCGCATCTATGCCGAGTCCTTCGGAGCGCATCTCTACCACTATCAGGACTATAAGAATCAGGAGATCGACGCAGTGATCGAACTGCCTGACAGCCAGTGGTGCGCCTTTGAGATCAAACTGGGGGCCAATCAGATCGACGCCGCAGCGGAGAATCTGCTGGAGATCAAAAAGCAGATCGAGACGGACCCCAAGGGCAAGCCTCCTGCCGTGCTGTGCGTCCTGTGCGGGATGGCCAACGCGGCGTATCAAAGGCCAGATGGGGTGTTTGTGGTGCCGGTGACGGTGCTGAAACCATGAGCGCGGAGGGTGTCATTATGAATGTAAAAGAATTGATTGCAAGTCAGCCGTCGGAGGCCATTGCCGCCCTTCTACTGGGTAAGTTTCGCAATCAGCCAAACGGTCGTGAAGCTCGTGAGCGGGCCGTGAACCGCCTTATCAAATTTATCAAGGATCTGGACAGGATCAAGCCTATTGAAAGCGGTCACTTGATCCTCGGTATCTTTCATGTTGATGAGGATGGAGACTACCTGGACCCCTGCCTTTTCTGTAAAGAAGAACTCGTTGCTGGTTTTCAGCCGAAATCCGAGCTTGCTGCGCTGGAGAGCATCGAGGGGCTGGCAGGCGAGGAGTTGGAGCGGCTGGCGCATATCAGAGATTTTCCAGAGTCCTATGCCTTTGAATTCTCTCCCTGGAATGAGATTCTCGGCTATGAAATCGACGCACACAACGCCTACGATGTGGGGGCAGTTGAGCTGTGCGCCGCTGTCATCTGGGAAATGACCTTCTTTGGATTCGACGAAGAACTTGTGGAGGCTGAGCGGCAGAAACTCCATGAGGCCGCTCGCGAGGCAGAGGAGATCAGCAAACTCCCGGAGGAAGAGCAAAGGAAATACTATGTTCCAATGGAGGAGGTCTTCGCCGAGTTTGGCATCCCTGAGCAGACGGAGGAAGAGGAGCAGGAGGCCCACCGTAAGCTTTGACGTGAAGTGCTGACGAACAATCTGCGAACCTATCAGACGCTGAAAAAATATGTAACGCCGGGGGACATAGGTGATTAGGAGGCGATATCCTGATCTGACATTGCCCCGCTCCTATTACTTGAGCAACTGTTTTGCAGGTACTCACTTTTTCAAAATGGGACGTTTAAAACAACGATAAAGGGGGATGTGTAATATAAAATTATCGTCATTTTTTCAACGTGACAAATTATATATTGACAAGAGAAGTTTCCCGTTGTATACTGACAGCAGGAAAATAGTTATTTAATCGCCGTGACAAATGGAGGGCGACGAAAGATGAAATTAGGGGCACTTTCCAGTGTGCGCAGCGGACTTGTACTATCCAGGAAACAGTCCAAGGAATTGACAGCTTTTGAATACCCGTTAATCAATTTACGATCTGTCTTGCCAGACGGTACGATTGATATGAAGGGAACCGACATCTATCACGCAACCGAACCCTTGAAAAAAGAATACCTTTCGCAAAAAGGCGATCTTGTAATGCGGCTGACCGCTCCATACACAGCAATCCTCATAGACCAAGCGGCCGAAAATATGGTGATTTCATCTAATTTTGTTGTGATCCGCATCGAGAGGCACCTGTTACTGCCGGAGTTTCTCTTCTGGTTTTTGAACACCCAGAAGGTTAAACATACGATTTATGAAAATGCTACCAGTAATATGCTGGGTGCGGTAAACGCAAAATTTCTATCCAACCTTGAGGTAGATCTGCCGCCGGTGGAAATGCAGAAAAAAATTGCCCAGCTGAATCTGTTAGCACGGCAAGAATCTCAACTGCTGAAAAAACTGGCAAATGCCAAGGAAACCTACTACGCTGGAGTTTTGGACCAGGTCTATAAGAGTGCAAAGAGAGGAAAATGACATGACTACCAAACGAGATATCGAAAATGTTCTATGGAGAGCCTGCGACAGTTTCCGTGGGAAGATTGACAGTTCCCGCTATAAGGACTATATCCTGTCTATGCTGTTTGTCAAATATCTCAGCGATGTATCCCGGGAGAAACGGGAGGAGTACATCAAGCAGTATGACGGTGATATGCGCCGGGTAGAGCGGGCCATGGGCCGGGAGCGTTTCGCCATGGACGCAGACTCCACCTTCGACTACCTGTATAACAACCGGAATGACACGGAGATCGGCCAGAAGATCAATGTAGCGCTGAACCATATCGAAGAGCGCAACAGCAGCAAGCTGCGCAATGTGTTCCGTGCTATCGATTTCAACTCCCAGGTGGACTTTGGAGAACCGAAGGAGAAAAACGCCACCCTCCGCAACCTGCTGGAGGACTTCCACGACCTGGTTCTGCGGCCCAGCCAGCTGGATTCCTCCGACATCATTGGGGATGCCTATGAATATATGATTGCCATGTTTGCCTCGGACGCGGGCAAAAAGGGCGGGGAGTTCTTTACCCCCAGCCAGGTCTCCGAACTTATCGCCCAACTGGTGGAGCCGAAGGAGAACGACCGCATCTATGACCCCACCTGCGGCAGCGGCGGCCTGCTGCTGAAGGCCTACAAGAAGGTGCCCAGCGGAAAAGTGGCCGTCTACGGTCAGGAGAAAAATGCCCAAACCTGGGCCCTGTGCACCATGAATATGTTCCTCCACGGGGTGGATGACGCCCGCATCTGGCAGGGGGACACCTTGTCCAATCCGCAGAATATTGAGAATGACCAGTTAATGAAGTTCCAGGTGGTGGTGGCCAATCCGCCCTTCAGTCTGGACAAGTGGGACAGCGGCTTCCTCTCGGAGGCCGAGGCAGACAGCAAGGGCAAGAAGAAAATGTCGGCGGATCTGGACCCCTATCACCGCTTTGACTGGGGAGTGCCCCCCAGTTCCAAAGGGGATTACGCCTTTGTGCTCCACATGCTGGCCAGCCTGGGCGCAGACAATGGCCGCATGGCGGTGGTACTGCCCCACGGCGTTCTGTTCCGGGGCGCCAGCGAAGGAAAAATCCGCCGCCACCTGATCGAAAACCTGAACGTACTGGACGCAGTCATCGGCCTGCCGGCCAACCTCTTCTATGGCACTGGTATCCCCGCCTGCATTCTGGTATTCAAAAAGAACCGCACCCGCCGGGACGTTTTATTCATCGATGCCTCTGGGGAGGGCAACTTTGAGAAGGGCAAGAACCAGAATGTTCTGCGGGACTACGATATTGAGAAGATCGTGCAGGCCTATCACGCCCGAGAAAATGTGGACAAGTACGCCTATGTAGCCAGCTTTGACGAGATCAAGGAGAACGACTTCAACCTGAATATCCCCCGGTATGTGGACACCTTCGAGGAAGAGGAACTAGTGGACATCGATCAGGTAAAGCAGAACATTGCCGACATTGAGGCGGAGTTGGCCAAAGTGCAGGCGCAGATGGCAAAGTATATGGAGGAGTTGGACTTATGAGCGAGAATAGGGGTGAACTGATCCTATATCAGACGGAAGACGGCTTAGCTAAAATTGATGTCGTACTAAAAAATGAAACTGTATGGCTTACAAGAAGTCAGATGGCACAGTTGTTTGACCGCGATATTAGTGTAATAGGGCGTCATATTCGTAACATCTTTGAAGAAGGCGAATTAGCAGCAGAAAGCAATGTGCAAAAAATGCACATTGCAAATTCGGATAAGCCGGTTGAGTTTTATAGTTTGGATGTCATCATCTCTGTGGGTTACCGGGTGAAGTCGCTGCGGGGCACTCAGTTTCGCATCTGGGCAAACTCCGTTCTGCGGGAGTATCTTATCAAAGGCTTTGCCATGAATGACGACCTGCTCAAGAGTTCCGGTGGAGGCGGTTACTTCGAGGAACTCTTGGAGCGCATCCGGGACATCCGCTCCTCGGAGAAGGTATTCTGGCGGAAGGTACTGGATATTTATGCCACCAGTGTGGATTACTCTGCCAATACCGAGGAAAGTCAGCGGTTTTTCAAAACCGTGCAAAACAAAATGCTATATGCCGCCACGGGAATGACAGCGGCGGAACTGATCGACCACCGGGCCAACGCCCTGTTGCCGCTGATGGGGATGACGGTGGTCAAGGGCAGCCACCCCACCTTAGCCGAGGCCAAAACCGCCAAGAATTACCTTAACGAGGAGGAACTGAGTACCCTCAACAGACTGGTGTCCGCTTATCTGGATCTGGCAGAACTGCAGGCCATGCGTCGGAAGCCCATGTACATGAAGGACTGGATTGCCCGTCTGGATGACTATCTGCGGATGACTGACAGCGAAGTGCTGCAAAACGCCGGCACCGTCAGCCACGCCCTGGCGGAGCAGAAAGCCAAAGCGGAGTATGAGAAGTACAAGAGACTCCACAGCAGCGATCCGACCCCCGTGGAGTTGGCCTTTCTGGACAGTGTAGAGAAAGAGGTTTCGGAAAAGTTGGCGTTGGAAAAAGGGAAAAAGGACAATCAAAGTTGTTGATGTGGTGTATCGTTGCGGTCAATCCAGCGCTGATTCTAATAAATATTCAAACAGAAAAATATAGAGTTTAGAATTTTAAGGAGGGTAGATACATGAAAATTATATTTTATGATGTAGAGCACGGAAGTTGTTGCCACATTATTACCCCAAATGGCAAGCACATCTTGGTCGATATCGGCTCTAAAACAGAAGCCAGCATTGTTGATTACATCAACCATAAATACTACTTTGGATATGGAGGTAGCATCGATGAACTGATAATTACACATCCTCACGAAGATCACATTTATGATCTTCCTAAACTCTGCAGAATTCTTCCACCCAGAGTGCTTTATCGTCCGAAAGCAGCATTTGACATCGTTCCCACTCTAGATTCTGCAATACACAGAGAAATTGCGGATTGTGCAAATAAGATGAATCACTCATATAATCAGCCAGTTTCAGCCGAACATGCCCCTACTAATGAACTTATCAACGGTGGAGTTAAGTTTGAGATAATCGAACCTGATGAGACATGGTGTACAAAGAAAGATTTAAATACTTTTTCATGTATCATTATCCTATCGTATGCTGGATATAAATTTGTGCTTACTGGTGATAATCCTGCTTCCATTCTCTATAATATGGTTACTACTAATTATCAAAACATTTGCAGTAAAATTAAAGATACTACTGTTCTTTTGGCCCCACATCATGGCCGTTCTAACGAGTTTTGTCCGGAATTTTTTAACTGCGTTAATCCACAATTGACCGTTGTATCGGACAAATCTATCGTACACGGAACCCAAGGCGATACATCTAAACTTTATAAGGGTCGAGGTGTAAATTTACATGGTCAAGATCGATATGTATTGACCACACGGAATGATGGCACCATCTCCTTCAATATATCTGCTGGTAACTGCATCGTGTCTTTAGGACAGGAGGGTTACTAATGGAGATAAAAATTCCCCTCTATAACATCTTGAATATGTTCTTAACTGGGCTTGTTTTTATTGGCGGTTGCGTAATCATTTTCCCAGAAACCGCCGTCGCAGTTTTGAACAGTGAATTTATTAAAAGTATGGGAACAGGGCCCGAGATTGTTGTTACTGTTTGCACATTTGCCATCGCGTATGAGGTCGGTTTAATCATCAATCGTACTGGATCTGTGATTTTAGAAGAATTCTTAAAGCGCACAAAATTAATTCCATTTAATGATGACTACGTCTTGTTTAACCAAAAGAAAAAAGAATATCCTATTATGAATACATTATCCAGGGAATACGCCCTGTCCCGTACAGAAATTGTCCTTTTCTTGTTTCTGCTTGTTTTGTCGGCCTTTGAGGGTAAATGGTCTTTGGCGGCTATTTTTGCTGCTATAACAAGTATCTACTTCCTTTCGTGCAGAAAGCATGCCAGAAAAATTGTGGAACTCATGCAGGGAAGGTGAATGGTATGACACCAGAAATCAAACAGCGAATCGAGCAAATCCGTCGAGGCGAAGTTCCTGTGGGGTATAAGAACGGGAAACTGGGAATAGTGCCGAAAGAATGGGACGATACCTCATTTTCCACTCTTTTGACCAGCACCAATGATTATACAGACGATTTAGAAAAGTACTCGCTATACAGTCTCACAATAGAAGGTGGGGTTACCCCAAAAACAGAACGGTATGAAAGAAGTCACCTTGTGAAAAAAGAGGATTCGTATAAGATTGTGAGGCCGAATGATTATGCCTATAATCCAATGAACCTTCGTTTTGGTGCGGTTGCCAGATATAAAGGGGATATTCCGGTTGCCGTGTCGGGGTACTACGATATTTTTACAACGGTATATAAAAGCGATTTGCCTTTCATGGATAGCTTCCTTACTTGCGGCCCCATGATTACTTATTACAATAGAGTTTCCACCGGATCATTAGTTGAGAAGCAACGTGTCCACTTTTCTCAATTTTTAGGGTTTGCATTGCCACTGCCATCAAGAAAGGAACGTGCCCAAATCGCTACTATTCTCACCACCCAAGACAAGGTAATTGAGTTGAAAGAAAAGCTCCTGGCCGAAAAGCAGCGGCAGAAGAAGTATTTTATGCAAGTGCTGTTGACCGGGAAAAAACGGTTGCCGGGGTTCTGTGGTGAATGGAAAAAAGAGCCACTTGGAAAGTTGTTTTCTGAGCGGAGAGAAACCAACTGCTCGGAATTAGAATTGTTAGCCATTACTGGAACCCAAGGCGTGATTCCGAGAAGTCAGTTAGACCTAAAAGACAATTCCAGCGAGGATAAAAGCAAATACTTAAAAATCTGCATTGGGGACATCGGCTATAACACCATGCGTATGTGGCAAGGCGTCTCAGCATATTCCAACTATGAAGGAATTGTCAGTCCGGCCTATACCATTTTGAAATCTAGTCCTACAATTAACGCGAAATATTTTTCTTATCTTTTTAAACTACCTGAGATTGTTTTCCTATTTTATCGTTTTTCCCAAGGCTTAGTAGATGACACACGTAACTTAAAATACGAAAATTTCAAGAAAATAAAAATTCGATATCCAGAAGATAGAAAAGAGCAGGACAATATCACTGAAATTCTTTCCACTGCTGACCGTGAAATTGACCTGCTTCAACAGGAACTGGAACAGGAAAAGCAAAAGAAAAAAGCCCTGATGCAGCTACTGCTGACGGGGATTGTGAGAGTAAAAATATGATTATTTTTCGAAAGCACAACGGGCGTTATACTTGCAAAGTTTTTACAAAGAAAAACGGAATACTTTATTATTTCCATTCAGCAGAACATGGCCATCAAAAAAAGCATGTTCATGTAAAGAACACAAAGACGAACTCAGTTATTGGACTCGATCCAGTCGTAACACTTGTTCCGAATAAATTGCACCCTCAAAAGCAGCACAAGGAAGCGGTAGATTTCGTAACCAAACATCAAGAAGAATTACTTAATATGTGGGATAAAACTGTAATGACAGATGCAAACACTAATCTACTCAAAAACAAACATGGTACCCCCCTTAGTACTCGAATTATTTGGCTTATTGTTCCAACATCTCACGGGCTACAATCAATTGCGCTTCGGACAAAAAGAAAATCTAAACTCTGATTAAGGAGACAGATAGGCCATGGACAAATCCCTCTACTTAGAAAAAAAAGCCAGCCAGCAGCCAGCCGTTGATTTATTGCAGTCCATGGGCTACATCTATCTCCCACCTGCTGACTGCGAGGCCCAGCGGGGCAGCCGGTACCATGTGCTGCTGAAAGATATCCTCCGGGGCCAGCTGCGGCGACTGAACCGGTACTCCTTCGCTGGGGCGGAAAACGAGTTCTCCGCCGCCAACATCGAGCGGGCCATGGAGGACCTGGACGAGCCCCTCACCGACGGCCTGGTGCGCACCAGCGAGAAGGTCTATGACGCTTTGCTCCTGGGAAAAAGCTACCCGGAGACGGTGGGCGAGGGCAAGACCCTCAGTTTCAATCTGAAGTACATCGACTGGGAGCACCCGGAGTACAACCTGTTCCATGTGACGGAGGAGTTTGCCGTGGACAGCCGGGACAAGCTACACAAAGCCATACCTGATTTGGTACTTTTCATCAATGGCATCCCCTTTGCCACCATCGAGTGCAAAGCCCCCCAGGTCAGCGTGGAGCAGGCAGTGGAGCAGACCATCCGCAACCAGCAGCCTGAGTACATCCCCCAGCTCTACAAGTTTGCCCAGATTGTGGTGGCCACCAACAAAAATGCAGTGAAATACGCCACCACCAACACACCCAAAAAGTTCTGGACCGTCTGGAAAGAGCAGGACACCACCTTTCTGGAACAGGCCCTGGCGCAGCATGTCTCGGGCCGGACGCCTACGGAGCAGGACCGGAACCTGATTTCCCTGTTTGCTCCGAAGCGGGTGCTGGAACTGATCCGCTATTTTGTTCTTTTTGACGCCAATGTGAAGAAAATCTGCCGTTACCAGCAATACTTTGCGGTCAAGGAGATCATTCGGACTGTTCAGCAGCTGGATCAGCGGGGCAACCGGCAGAGCGGCGTCATCTGGCACACCCAGGGCAGCGGCAAAAGCCTGACCATGGTCATGCTGTCCAAATACCTGCTGATGGAGCTCTACGGTTGTAATCCCAAGGTGGTCATTGTCACCGACCGGAAAGAACTGGACCGGCAGATTGCCGCCACCTTTGCCCACACCCGTCTGAATCCGGCCCGGGCCTCCAGCGGGCGGAACCTGGTGCAGCTGCTGAAAAGCGGCAAGGCGGACGTGATCACTACCATCATCAACAAGTTTAACACCGCCGAAAAACTGGAGCACAAGGACCTCTCCCGGGATGTGTTCCTGCTGGTGGACGAGAGCCACCGTTCCAATTATGGCGAACTGGCCACCAAGATGCGCACTGTGTTCCCCAACGCCTGCTACATCGGATTCACCGGAACACCTTTGATGAAAAAAGAAAAAAATACCATGGCCAAGTTCGGCAAATTGATCCACAAGTACACCATCGCCGACGGTGTGGAGGATGGGGCCATCGTGCCGCTGATTTATGAAGGACGCTTTGTGGAGCAGCATGTGGATGAGGAGAACATTGATCTGTGGTTTCAGCAGACCACCAAGCGTCTAACAGAGTCCCAGCGGAACGATCTATCCCGGAAGTGGAGCAGCATCCGCCGCCTGACCTCCACCGATGCCAGGATCAAGCGTATTGCCCTGGACATCAACAACCACTTTATTGAGGGCTTTCAGCACACCGGGTTCAAAGCGATGCTGGCCACCAACTATAAGCGGGATGCCGTGCGGTACCTGGAGTGCTTTGAGCAATTCGGCGATTTAAATTGTGCTGTGGTCATTTCGCCGCCCGATATGCGGGAGAGTGTAGATGACGCGGACGAGGGAACCGACGACAAGGTCATCGCTTACTGGAATCGAATGATGAATCGCTATGGGGATGCTGATACCTATGAGGAGACTCTGAAAAGCCAATTTTGCTCCGGAGATATCGATATCCTGATTGTGTGCAGTAAGTTGCTTACCGGGTTTGACGCTCCCATCTGCCAGGTTTTGTATATTGACAAAGAACTGAAAGAGCACAACCTCTTGCAGGCCATTGCCCGCACTAACCGGCTCTGCGACGGAAAGGACTACGGCCTGATTGTGGACTACCGGGGCCTGATTGAAAAACTGGATACCGCGATGGATCTGTACAGCGGCGCCGGACTGGAGAATTTCGACGGCGGCGACCTAAAAGGTGTGGTGGTGGATGTCATGTCCTCCATTGGTGCTTTGCGGGAGGCATATACCAGGCTGGCGGATCTATTTGCTTCTGTGGAACATCCGGAGGATTCCGAGGCAATCGAAGTATTTCTGGCAGATGGCAAAAAACGGGAAAGTTTTTATAACCTGCTGTGTGCCTTTGGCAAAGCGCTAAATATTGTATTGAACGCAGAGCAGGCCTACTCCGCTCTCCCCAAGGAGGAGCGTAAGCACTACCAGGACGCTTTTGTGTTCTACTCCAAGGTGCGCCGCAGCGTTAAGATCCGTTACTGTGACGCCATCGATAACCGGGAGTATGAACCTTTAATGCAGAACCTGCTGGATACCCACCTGTCTGTGGCTGGATTGAAGCAGATTACCAGCCCCATTGACATTCTGAACAAGGACGATTTTGAGCGGGAACTGGAAGAACTGGGCTCTCTGCGGGCAAAAGCGGACGCTATTACCAGCCGGCTGACCAAGAGCATCAGCGAAAAGCGGGACGAAAACCCGGCCTACTATGACAGCTTTTCCAAGCGGATCAAGGATGCTCTGGAGCAGTATAAGGCGCGGGTCATCTCGGAAGCAGAGTATCTTTCCAAAATGCGGGATATCATGGAAGATTACCATGCGGGGCGAAGTACAGTCACATATCCGGAATCTATCAAGGGCAATGTGCACGCTCAGGCGTTTTATGGCGTTCTGTCCGCAATTTTTGACAGTGGCCAGGACGCAGAGATCTCTCCGAATTTTGTGGCCGAAATGGCAATCGAAATCACCAAGATCATCGCAGAACACAGCCAGGTGGATTGGAGCAGCAACAAGACAATCCACGACCGGATTGCTCAAGATATCGACGACCTGTTTTATCAGTACGAAAAGGAACGAGGGCTGAAGCTCTCCTTTGACACCATTGATAAAATCATCGAGAATGTTAAAACAGTCGCATTGCGGAGGTTCTGAGCCATGGTACAGGCATCACTCCGTAAAGTCCCTTATGAGGGTGACGAAATATCCTATCTGCTGGAGCAAAAACCCGTTAAAAATCTGAACCTCCGCATTCACAAAGATGGTCGTGTATTTGTCTCTGCTGGTGTTTCAGTGCCTCCCGAAGAAGTGGATGCATTTGTGATTCGAAAAGGCAGCTATATTCGTTCCGCCCAAAGAAAATTCTCTCAAATGGCCCAATACGCTCCGCAGCAAAAGCAATATGTCAGTGGAGAAACTTTCTATATTCTTGGACACGGTCTGCGGCTAAAGGTGACGCAGGGCTCACAGAACAAGATTGCATCGGACGGTGTATTTCTCTACCTGCAAATCAAGGATGCGGAAGATGCACAGTCAAAAAAGCGAATTGTCACAAAGTATCTGGATCAACGATGTCTGGATGTATTTCGTGAGATCATAGCAGAAATCTATCCGACATTTCAAAAGTATGGTGTAGCTATGCCCAAACTGCGAATTCGGGACATGGATACACGGTGGGGCTCCTGCTTAGCCAAAAAGGGAATCATTACCCTCAACAAACGTCTGCTGGAGGCGCCGAGAGACTGCATTGAATATGTGGTGACCCATGAATTTTGCCACTTTATCCACCCCAATCATTCAAAGAGATTCTATGATTTCCTGACTATGCTTTTGCCGGATTGGAAAGCACGGAAAAAAGTGTTGGATCAAAATTTTGTAAATAGCCTTTAGCACAAAATGAATCCCTCTGAGGCGTAAATGCCGCATCAGAGGGATTTTTTGTGGTTCAATTCGTCGATTTAAGTAGATTTTGATAACATTTTTCTTTTGAACTTTAAGATGGTGCAGGTACACGCAGGTCGCTGGCGGCTTCCATCTTGAACTTGTTCATAGCGGCCTTGGCCTCGGGGATGTTGAGCTTGTTGCTGTTCTTGCTGGACATAATGATTTTCTCCTTTTCCTATAATTGTTTTTGGTTTCACCTGTTTGAAAGAGTTTTGCTGTTTGGGTATCGCAAGGGTAGTTTGACTCATAAAAAATCGGATATGCAGTTTTTCTGCTGGTAAGTTTTATCAGCGCTTCTTCGCGCACGAACGCTGATTTGACAATCGTTTTTCTTTCCTCTATAATTTATAATCAAAATTGCAACATGACGGAGGTATTTACGTTATGATCTCTTCCGATAACCGCCGCTACGCCTACGGCAAATCTCAGCTCATCGAAGTCATCTGCCAGCTGCGCTTCCCCACGATCCTCTCGATCGACACGCGCGAGCCCGCCGACTTTCAGGAGACCGTGCGCGCGGCATTTCCGCGCTACCAGTGCCAGGTGGAAAAGCTGCCCGGCGTGAACGGCGCGCCCGCGCGGACGGTCAACAACCACACGTTCATTTCCGAGGACGGCGGCTACAAGCTGAGCCTCACGAAGGACTTTATCGCCCTTTCCACCATGCGCTACACGCACTGGGAGGACTTTGCCGCCCGTCTCGACGAGCCGCTCGGCCAGTTTATCAAGATTTACCGTCCCAACTGCTTTGACCGCGTGGGCCTTCGCTTTGTCAACGCCATTTCGCGCGAGCAGCTTGGCCTCACGGGCCGCCGCTGGAACGATCTGCTCCAGCCGCCGTACCTCGGCATTCTCGACGAGGACGGCGTGGACGAAGCGAGCGTCGCCAAGTGCTCGGTCGACGTCGAGCGCAAGCTCGATGCGCTCGCGGCGCTCAAGCTGCACGCAGGCCCCGGCTTTGTCCAGCGCAACATCCGCAACGGCAACCAGGTCCAGCAGGTGCAGGAAAAGGAAGTGCGCTTCATCTTCGATCAGGATGTGTACTCCACCGGCAAAGTGAAGGTCGCCGCCGTGGCGGAGACGCTCAACGCCCTGCACGCGCACTCCGACAGCGTCTTTTCCGACGCGATCACCACCGTGCTCCACGACGCGATGGAGCCGGAATATCTGTAAAAGCGATGTGAAGTAAATTTTGGCAAAGAAAACACATGAACTGGCGCTGTGCGGCGTACTGTGCGCGCTCGCGGTCGCCTTCCTCTGGCTCAGCGGCGTCGTCCCGCTCTCGACCTACGCCTGGCCGATCCTCGCATCGGCTACGCTTTTGCCCGCGCGCGAGGAATGCCGCAAAAGCTACGCATGGAGCTGCTTTGCCGCGGCGGCGGTCTTGGGACTTCTTCTCTGCGCGGACAAGGAAGCAGCGCTTGTGTTCTGCTTTCTCGGCTATTATCCCCTCGTGAAGCCGAATCTTGACGCGATCTCGTCCAAGGCGCTGCGGCTCTTTGCGAAGCTCGGCCTCTGCACCGTGAGTATGGGCGTCATGTACGCGCTCATCATTTTTGTCTTCAAGCTCCCCGCCGTCGTGCAGGAGTTTTCCGAGAGCGCGACTTGGCTGCTGTGGGCGACGGCAGCGATGGGGCTTCTGCTCTTTTTTGTCTACGATCTGCTCATCGACCGGCTGGCGGTCGTCCATCGCCGCCGCCGTGGTAAAAAAGCATAAATTTCGGTTCTTTTTGTTATCTATCTTACCAAAATGCAGTATGAAAGCGCGGTTTTCCGTTGTGGAAAGCCGCGCTTTGCCGTATACTGGTTTCGAGCAGTTTTGCTCACTTCCATTCCCTCCCGCCTGTGCTACTCCACCTCTACGTACCGCTCGCGGGAAATACAAAAGGAGGAACGTTTTCCGCCGAACCGGCGGTGCGGCAGTGTGGAGACCTGCCGTAAAGCGGCGCGCTCAGGCGGCTGCGAGGTCCTGCATCGCGGAGGCGGCAGGACTGCGGTTCACGATTATGGCAGAGGTCATTCTGAAAAATGTCCGAAAGGTCTACCCCAACACCGAAAGCAAGAAGAAAAAGAAGAAAGACGAGGCCGTCGAAAAGAAGAACAATCTGGAGATCACTGACGAAGGCGTTGTCGCCGTGCAGGACTTCAATATCGACGTGGCCGACAAGGAGTTCATCGTGCTCGTCGGCCCGAGCGGCTGCGGCAAGTCGACCACGCTGCGCATGATCGCCGGTCTCGAGGAGATCAGCGGCGGCGAGCTCTTCATCGACGGCAAGCAGATGAACGACGTCGCGCCCAAAGACCGCGACATCGCGATGGTCTTCCAGAACTATGCGCTTTATCCGCACATGACCGTCTATGAAAACATCGCCTTCCCGCTCAAGCTCAAGAAGATCGCGGAGACGGATGCGGACGGCAAGACGCATCTCAAGAAAATGCCCAACGACGAGATCGACCGCCGCGTGCGCGAGGCGGCAGAGATCCTTGATATCACCCAATTCCTCGACCGCAAGCCCAAGGCGCTCTCCGGCGGCCAGCGCCAGCGCGTGGCCATCGGCCGCGCCATCGTCAGAAGCCCCAAGGTGCTGCTGATGGACGAGCCGCTCTCAAACCTCGACGCGAAGCTGCGCAACCAGATGCGCGCGGAGATCATCAAGCTGCGCGAGAAGATCGACACCACGTTCATCTACGTCACGCACGATCAGGTCGAGGCCATGACCCTCGGCGACCGCATCGTCATCATGCGCGACGGCTACATCCAGCAGATCGGCACGCCGCAGGAGGTCTTCAACCATCCGGCGAACCTGTTCGTCGCGGGCTTCATCGGCTCGCCGCAGATGAATTTCTTTGAAAACTGCCAGCTCACAAAGACCGCCGACAGCTATACGCTCACCGTCATGGGCGAGACTGTCACGCTCACCGCGGAGCAGAGCGCAAAGCTCGCCGCCGCAGGTATTGAGAGCCGCAGTGTCACCGCGGGCGTGCGCCCTGTGCATATCTCGCTCGGCGAGAGCGGCATCCCTGCCGAGGTCGACGTCAGCGAGCTGATGGGCAGCGAGCTGCATCTGCACCTTGCCGCGAATGGGCAGGATGTTGTGGCAGTCATTCCCACCGCGAATATTGATCCGATGGCGTATGCGCGGCATACGGCGGTGAAGTTTGGGTTTGATGCCAAACTGGTGCATTTGTTTGATGCTGATTCTGAAAAGAATCTCATTTGATTTTTGGAAAATTTCCCTTTTAAGGGAAGAATATTGCAGCCCAAGGGCTGCGTGAATAAAGGGGGCCATTCTCTCACGTGAGAGAATGGCCCCCTTTGACCCCCAAGAGAAC
>OIZB01000522.1_pt1 | contig 29447 bp, 29 predicted proteins | sample 1588401 | NCBI WGS metagenome assembly OIZB01 (sample SAMN03283270) | human gut metagenome | biome: human-associated habitat; material: feces | host: Homo sapiens | place: USA | collected 2013
ATTTTTCTTATAAGGAATTCTCATTTTGACTTGTACTATTTATATTCTAGCACCACTCCTCCTTTTGTGCTTACAAGAGTAGCATAGAAGGAATTAAAACAGGGAAAGGGATTTTTGATTGAAATTAAGAAGAAGTAAAATCGTATACCACTCGTTCATAATGTTGAGGAACGGGGCAAACTCATTGCTGTTCTGATCGTCGCTGTCCACGCTGTTGGCAATCGCCACAAAGTGAACATGATGCTGACGGAAGAATACCTCCGTGTAAAAGCCTGTTTGCAGATAATCACGCCCCGCCCTGCTCATATCTTTTACAATGACATGAGCAACTTTGCCTGCTTCAATGTCGGCAATAAGCTGTTTCCAAGCGGGACGCTCAAAATTTCCTCCACTCCAACCGTCATCGGTATAGTGCTGACAGTTCGTATAACCTTTCTGATGGGCATAGCTTTCGAGGTATTTTTTCTGATTGACAATACTGTTGCTATCACCGGTCTGGTCATCATCACGGGACAGCCTTTCATATAAAGCTGTGATTTTTCCTTCAGTCTGTTTTACGCTCATGATGCGCTCCTTTCAGACTGTCGGCTCATTTGTGGTGAATCTATTATACCACAAGTTCCGCCAGTTGTAACCGTTTCATTGCGAATCATCCGTAAAATTTTATCCTCCATTGTTTCTTTCTCTGTATCGCTGAATACCACTTTAACTTTATAGGTGGTGCCGCCAATGCGGCGAGTCATATAAGAAAAATTACTGTTCTCGTTTTTTGCCATAGGCAGTTACCTCCGTGTTGAAATGTTCATTGTTTTTTCGTATAATAGGTTTAGTTCCGGCATGGTGTAACCATTTGCATGGTTAAAATCGAGCAAAGGGTATTAACACCCTGCCATGCAGAAATGCCCTCAAAAAAGCCTTGCGGCACAAGGCTTTCCGAGGGCAAAAGCGTTACATCTGTTGTTGTTTCTCCCGGTACTTACGCACCCTTGCTGCGGTCTGCTTACAGCGAGCTTCTTCGGCACAGCGCTTTGAGCAGTGCACCCGTTTTCCGTCAGTTGGGAATGGCTTGCCGCATTGTTTGCAGTGAGTGGTTGGTGTTTGCGTGAATACGGCTTCCAACCCTGCATCTTCCGGCAGGACAGACTTGCGGAAATATCTGCATTGATGATAACCGAAATGTGGTTGGTTTGACGGACGCACAGGCAGATGCGGAGGCAATCAGTCGTCTGATTAAAGAGCGTATCACGCCGTTGCCGGAATTTGTGTTATCTCCTATGCAAGAACAAGGAAAAAATCTACTTTTATTGACTGTAAATTCCGGTCCCGCTACACCGTACTTTTATAAAGCAGACGGTATAACCGAAGCTTATATCCGTATCGGTAATGAAAGTGTCGCCGCACCGGACTATATGCTGCGGGAACTTATATTAAAAGGCACAAACCGTACTTTCGATTCTCTGATTACAGACAGCAAGAAATCAGACTATAGCTTTACATTGCTTGAAGCGACCTATTTGGAAAGAGCAAAACTGCGTTTTGAACCTACGGATTATATATCTTTTGGGCTTGCGGACAAAGAAGGATTTCTAACAAATACCGGTCGCCTGCTGACCGATCAGCATATCGTATATAATTCGAGAATTTTCTGTACCCGCTGGAATGGGCTTGACAAAGGATCAATTTTTGACGATGCTGTGGATGACAAGGAATATGAGGGCAATCTAATTTATCTACTCAAAAGCGGCACAGAATTTGTTCGCAACAATTCAAAAGTGCGTTTTGAAAAGAAAGCGCAATATAGGGTGGATAAACCTGATTATTCTGAACGAGCTGTCACAGAGGCACTTGTAAACGCTCTTATTCACAGAGATTATTTGGTTATGGGTAGCGAAGTTCATATTGATATGTACGATGATCGCTTGGAAATTTATTCCCCCGGTGGTATGTATCGTGGAAAGCCGATTCAAGAGTGCGGTTTGGATGAAATTGATTCCGTGCGCCGTAATCCTGTAATCGCTGATTTATTCCACCGTATGAAGTTCATGGAACGCCGTGGAAGTGGCATCAAGAAGATTTTGGATGAAACTGCAAAACTGCCCGGATATACAGAGGAATTAAAACCTACGTTCCATTCCACTCATTCATCGTTCTTTGTGACCTTGAAAAATATGAACTATTCATCCCCGTCACTCAGTGACCAAGATACTGACCAAGATACTGACCAAGTTGTGACCAAGATGATTCTTGAATTTTGCGTAGAGCCACGAAGCAAACGTGAAATTTGCGATCATCTCGGCTTTAATAATCTAACCTATTTTACACGCACATATTTGAATTCCTTGCTTGAAACAGGAAAACTGCTTAGAACGATTCCAGATAAGCCAAGCAGCAAAAACCCAAAGTATGTCCGTGCATAAAAGCTTAACTTGTCCAATCGAAATATAAATTGCGATTGAATCTCGTTATCTTGCGATTTACGTTGCGATTGCCTATTATCAATCAAGCTTATCTGTCACCTTACAAGGTAACAGATCGGGTTACTGAAAAGGTGACTGAAAAAGACAATGCCCGTTATCAGCCATACAGCCGATAACGGGTATCTAATTAAACATATACAAGTTCGGTTAGAACGATCTCCTCCGCACGGCTGCGGATGCTGTTCATGCGGCGTACCCATTCCATTTGGTTAGCCGCTTTGAGTGCTTCGGTCACACCTTCCTGCTTTGCCATAGCGGAAACGATGTTTTTCATGCGCTCGTTGCAGGCTTGATCGATTTCAGCCAAGTGCTTGAACAGCGTTCCCTCCAGCACATAGTTGTTGTAGAGGATTTTACGGTACTGTTTCAGATAGCTGCGGCGCATACGCCCGTATTTGCCTATCTGATAATTGCCGGTGTCCGGCAGGACGAGGTTAGGGATAAGATAATCGCCCACTTGACGATATGTACCGCCCATTTCTTCAAAAATGGATTTCATAGAATATCAGCTCCTTTTATGTTGATTTTCAGCGGTTATAAGGATTTCTGCTCCTTTCTTACAACTGCTTTTCAATTCACCACAAATGAGCCGCAGTCATATGTATTAGGTGGCAGAAACCACCCTTTACATATTAACTCTTGTGTGAAATTTTAAGGAATCAGCTGTCCGTCGCTGCTCTGCTGCTCGGTCTGCTGGTCGTTGAGTCCAAAATACTCGTCAAAGATTGCCTTTGCCACCGGCGCGCCGCGCTGACCGCTGTAACCCTTTTCCACTACGACTGCGACTGCAATCTCCGGGTCGTTGGCTGGTGCGTAGGCAATGAAGGTCGCGTTGTCGTCGCTGCCGGTCGCCTGCGGTGTACCGGTCTTGGAGGCAACGTCGATTGGATAATCGCCAAAGTAGTATCTTGCCGTACCGCGTGTGGTATCACGGGAGGCACGCAGCATTCCCTGACGTACCTGTTCAAAGGCATCCTGGTCGGCCTCCACCTGGTTGAGCATCTCCGGCTCGGTGGTGGAAACGGTTTCCTCCAGATTGTAGGATTCGATGGACTTGACCAGATGGGAGCGCATCCGTTTGCCGTCGTTTGCCAAAGTGGCGGCGTAGTTTGCCATCTGAAGCGGCGTGAAGGCGTTGTCCAACTGACCGATTGCGGACTGGAGGACGTTACCGTAGGTCCAGGTATCATCCACCTGTCCCTGTCTGACCGACTCATAGTACTCCGGCGAGGAAACATGACCGGTCGCCTCCGACAGTTCGATTCCCGTCTTCGTCCCCAATCCCAGCTGATTGGAATATTTGACGATGTTATCGATGCCCTGTCGGGTGCCCGATTCATAGAAAAAATAGTTGCAGGAAACCATCAGTGCGTACTGCACGTTGATGGGACCGTGCAGTCCCAGGCAGCGTGGATTATAGCTGGTGCCGGTCTGATAGACCTGCTTACAGTCGATGAGCGTTTCCCCGTCGATGACACCGGTCGCCATACCGCCGATGGCAACCACCGGCTTGTAGATGGAACCCGGCATATAGATGCCCTGCGTGCAGTAGTTCATCAGCGGGCGCAGCGGGTCGGAGCTTAACTCGGAATATTTGGTGTAGTAATCGGACAGGTCATAAGTCGGATAGTTGACCATTGCCAGAATCTCTCCGCTCTTGACGTCCTGTGCCACCACCGAGATGCGGTCGGCGCTTCCGCCCTGTTCGGGGGAATAGGTCGCCTTTGCCATCTTTAAAAACTCCTCGCACCCTTCCAGCGCTGCCCGCTGCAAATCCTTGTCCAAGGTGGTGACGATGGTGTTGCCGGGCTTTGCCTGCTTGATGATTTCGGTGGTGAGAACATTTCCGCTGGCGTCGGTGGTGATGCGTTTTTCTCCGCGCTCTCCGCGCAGCTGGTCCTCCATGGCATATTCCAGACCGCTTTTGCCGATGATGTCGCTGTATCCGTACTTCTGCTCCTGATACGCCTGGTCAATCTGCTCCTCGGTCCAGTCGGGGTGCTGCTCTTTGATTCTTTCCCAAATCGCCTGGTTGTTTGCCGTGTATTCCTCCTGGGTGATGGAGCCGACCACTCCGATGGCGTGCGGCGCCAACGAGCCGTCCACATAGCGGCGGCTGGTGGTTTCCTTGATTTCGATGCCGGGCATCTGCTGGCTGTACTCCTTGATGGTCACCACCACGTCAATAGGAATGTCCTTGGAAAAGGTGTACGGTGTGCTGGTGCTGGAACCATAGACCTCCATCTGATAGCGCACGCCCGCAATCTTTCTTGCCATCAGCCGGTCGTAGGCTTCAAACTGTTCCTTGGAGGCTCCACATTCCGGGCAGACGTAGTCCTCTTTTTCTTCTGACAGCTCTCCTTCATAGCGGTAGCCACATTCCTTGCAGGTGTAGTGGATGAGCTTATATTTTTTGAACAGGTTGTCCAGCGTCGTCTGCACATCCGCATCCAGATTGATTTTATTGTTGGTCTTAATCTGCTCCAGCTGCCGCTTCTGCGATTCGGTTTCGGTCAAAAAGGCAAACGGCTCGGTGGTGCTGATGGGAAGGGTGTCAATCCAGCTTTGTCCCTCGCTTTCCATCAGCAGGATGATGCGCTCGATGACCGTATTTCTCATTTTATTGGGCAGATACGCCTCGTTGATCATCACATCATAGCTGACCTGATTGACTGCAAGCGGGCGACCGTATCGGTCCAGCATCTCTCCGCGCGCTGCATCGATGCTCTGGGTACTCGTGTAGTTTCCCTGTGCCATCTCCCGATATTTTTCTGCATCCACAATCTGATATTTCATCAGCCGCAGCGCAAAAACGACAAACACCGCGATGATGACACCGACCAGCAGAAAAACCCTGCCCTTGTGCTTCTGCTTTTCTTCCATGGCATAGCCTCCTTTCTGCTTCTACTCCAATTTCTCCTCAAAAAAGCGGTGCATCCGCCGTACCGCCAGAAAAATCAGCGGAGTGACCAGCAGGGTACACAGCAGATTGGGGAGCATATGCCGCAGCAAAATCTGGGAGCTGTTTTCATATCCCCACATTGCATAGTAAAAAAAGTATTCCAATAGCAGCCGAACCGCAAACCCGCTGCCGGTAAAAATTAAACTGTTGGTCAGCGAGGGTTGCATGAAGTAAAGCACCAGCAATCCCACTGCCGTACAGATGACCAGATATAAAATCGAGCCAAATCCAAACAGGACGCTGGACGAGGTGTCGCACAAAATCCCTGCAAACAGTCCAAACAGTCCGCCCGCAAGCTGCCCGTCAAACATCGCAACCGCGACAGCAAAGGGCAGCACCAGCACCGGTCCGGTCCCGCTGCTCAAGGTAAAATTCGGGTCGGTCTGCAATACATACAGTACAATCATCAAAAAACTGTACAAAATGTATTTTATCAGCTGTATTTTGGAACGCCTGTTCACGTCGCCGTACCTCCTTTTGCCTTTCGGCTAGTTTTCCTGCTGTTGCTGCACATCCTGCTCAAAGCCGGACAGGCTGCTTCCCTGCCCTTTAAAGGAGGTGATGATGACAACATCCTTGATGCTCTTGATGTCGTTTGCCGGCTCGACCACCGCATACATCATCGTACCCTGTGGCTCGAATCCAACATCGCTGACTCTTCCGACGACAATTCCCTGCGGATACAGTCCCGAGGTCCCTGCCGTCTGAACGATGTCGCCCTTGGCAATCCCGCTTTCGCGCGGAATCAACGACATCTTGCACTTGCCCTGCTGCGCCATCTCAATATCGCCCGAAATGGTGGCGACATCCTGGGTGCGCACGTCCTGACAGGCAACGTTCAGCCGGACATCGAGGATGGTGGTCACCTTGGCAAACACCGGTCCCACCTCGGAAACGATGCCGACCAGTCCATCCGCCGTGATGACCGGGTCCTGGTAGGACACGCCGTCCAGCGTGCCTTTATCAATGGTGAAGGAGTAAAACTGGTCGGACGGGTCCCTTCCGATGACCGAAGCAGTCATCGTTTCCCACTGCGGATTTTCCTCCTGAATGCCCAGCTGCTCCTTTAAGCTTTCGTTTTCATGTTTATAGTTTTCATAGTCTACCATCTGCTCGATGAGCTTTCTGTTCTCCTCCCGAAGCTGTTCGTTCTCCTGCGAAATCTCGCTTGCCCGGAGAAACTGGTCCAGAAAACCGGTGATCGAACCGCTCAAACCGGAGGTCAGCGACTGCACCGGCGCAGTGATGGTCCCGACAATCTGCTCCACCACGGTGGAAGCTCCCATCGTCATGGTCGCCCGCAGCAGAAAGGCAAACATCACAATACACAGTGCCAGCAGCACCTTAAAGACCCAGCTGTGAAAAAACTCCTTCACTTTCGGTCAGCACTCCCTTCCGCCTGCACAAAGCCATTGCATCAGCCATTGCATTTCTCTGTGCAGCTGCGTTTTTATAAAAGAGAAGGCCACCGGCCGGGCCGGCAGCCTTATTTGCAAAACGTTTAATATTTGGAATCGTCGTCGGACAGCAGTTCCTTCATGCTGTTGAGGTTCTCCAGCAGCTTTCCGGTTCCGGCAGCCACACAATCCAGCGGGTTTTCTGCCACCTGCACCGGCATACCGGTCTCCTTGGAAATCAGCTGGTCCAGTCCGCGCAGCATAGCTCCGCCGCCGGTCAATGTAATGCCGTGGTCGATGATGTCCGCAGACAGCTCCGGTGGTGTTCTCTCAAGGGTGGTGCGGATGGCATCCAGCACCGACATAATGGAATCTGCCAGCGCTTCACGGACCTCTTCCGGGTGCAGCATCATGTTCTTTGGCAGACCGTCCACCAGGTTGCGTCCTTTGATTTCCATCGGCTGTTCATCCTCATAAGGGTATGCCGAACCAATCTGAATCTTGATATTTTCTGCGGTGCGGTCACCGATGAGCAGGTTATATTTTTTCTTGACATACTGAATGATTGCCGAGTCGAACTCATCGCCGCCGACTCTGACCGAACGGGAGGCAACGATGCCGCCCAAGGAGATAACCGCTACCTCGCTGGTGCCGCCGCCGATGTCAACAACCATGCTGCCGGTCGCTTCGGCAACCGGAAGTCCTGCACCGATAGCAGCTGCCATCGGCTCCTCGATGATGGCTACATGGCGTGCGCCTGCCTTCAAAGAAGCCTCTTTTACCGCGCGGCGCTCAACAGCAGTGACACCGGATGGGATACAGATGACCACGCGCGGACGGGCAAAGATGGAATTGTTGCAGGCTTTCTTGATAAAAATCTGCAACATACTTGCGGTGATGTCAAAGTCCGCAATAACACCGTCCTTGAGCGGACGAACTGCTACGATAGAGCCCGGTGTTCTGCCGATAACATCCTTTGCTTCCTGACCCACATATTTGACGGTATAATTTCTGGTATCCACTGCAACCACCGATGGCTCTCGCATGATGATTCCTTTTCCTTTCATGAATACCAGTGTATTGGCTGTACCCAAATCAATGCCGATGTCTTTTCCAAACATAACCTTTTTTCCTCCTGCCAAAATTTTAAACAGCTGCGCCGATCTTCGCTATTTCAGGGTGCTCCCCCGCTGCCCTGCACGATCGTCTATCTATTTCACATCAAATTTATCTGAAAATTGATTGCAAAAACAGTCAAAAGCAATTCGTTTTTCCCGCCAGAAAGCGGACAAACTACATTATCCTATATATTATAACCCGAAAAAGGCGCAATCTCAACAGGAATTTTTGAATTTTTTGAAAGCGGCAAAAAATTACAGATTTTAACCAAACACCCTGTGTTCAATCGCATTTCTCTGTCTAAAATCGCTAAGCTTCTGCCCTTCCCAGCGCCTTGAGCCGGCGGTTGAGCGCAGCAACCGGAAGACCCATCACATTGAAGTAGTCCCCGCAGATGCCCTCCACCAGCAGACTGCCGTAACCCTGGATGCCGTAGGCTCCCGCCTTGTCATACGGCTCGTCGAGGTCTGCATACCAGTTGATTTCCTCTTCGGTCAACGGCAGAAAACGCACTGCCGTCCTTTCATAAAACGATTCAGTCTGCCCGTTCACTACAAGAGCCACACCGGTATATACCTCATGCTCCCGTCCCGACAGAGCCGACAGCATACGAACGCAATCTGCGCGGTCCTTCGGTTTTCCCATGATCTGCCCGTCCAGTGCCACCACTGTGTCCGCTCCGATGACCACACAGTCGGGGTAATCCTTTGCTACCGCCTGCGCCTTCACCCTTGCCAGTAGCTCCACCGCTTCATACGGTGTTGCTCCCGGCGGGATCACCTCTTCTGCACTGCTTGCCTGCACGATAAAATCCTTTTGTATCCACTCCAACAACTCCCGTCTGCGCGGGGACTGGGATGCCAGCACCAGTTTCATCCTCTTTCTTCCTTTCCTCCTGCCTGCTTGCAGGTTTACTTTCCGGTCGAGCCAAAGCCGCCCTGACCGCGTCCGGTTTCCTCCAGCTCATCGACTTCCTCGATGTCCGGCAGCTCCACCGGCATCACCAGCAGCTGTGCGATTCGGTCCTGCGGCTGCACCACATACGGCTTGTCCGAATGATTGTGCAGACAGACACAGACCTCTCCCCGGTAGTCCGAGTCGATGACTCCGACCGCATTGGCTGGAATCACACCGTATTTGGTCCCCATCGAGCTGCGTGCAAATATCAGCGCCACATATTTCCTACTCTCCAGCTGGATAGCAAGTCCGGTCGGGACCTTAACCGTCTGTCCCGGCAAAATTTCTGTCGGTTGTTCGATGCAGGCGTACAGGTCGTGTCCTGCACTGCCGTCGGTCGCCCTTGCCGGCAGTTGTGCCTGCGGGTGCAGGCGTTTGATCTTCAGTATACTCATCGTTTCTCTCCTATTTTACATTCCGGTAATACAGTCCGCGGGTAATCTCCTGCATCGGCTGGTGCAGCTGGGTGTACTGCTTTAAGATGCGGTCCACCTGTTTAGGTCCCTCGCCGGTAAAATACAAAAGCCCGTAATCAAAGCTGTCCAGCTCCTCCATCCGGTCCGCCAGATAGACCGGCTTTGCGTTAAAGATTTCCGAATAGGCGCGCTCGGTACACCGCACCTCGAAGGTCTCCTTCTTTCGGTCGGTCAGCGTTCCCACGCCCTTGCAGTCCTTGCAGCCGCCCAGACGAATCGGGCAGTTTCTGGTAATCATCAGCGGCAGCTTGCCATAGACCAGCAGCCCACGCGGCAGATTTCCGCCGATTCCCTTTGCCCTTGCCATCGACAGCTCAAAGGAAAGCAGGCAGTCGCGCAGTCCCAGCTGTTCATACGCTTGCAGGCAGCCGGCGTTGGCAATATTCAGCCCAAACTCTCCATGAACGATAAATCCCAGCTCTCTTCCCAGACGCACACCGCCCAGATTGCCGGTGGACAGATGGCGCACACCCAGCCGCAGACATTCCTCCAGCTTTGGCACAAGCTGCAAAAGGTCGTCACCAAACACCACCCGCGGCAGGGACACTGCGATTTTCTCAAGCACCTTTTTGTCCAGGCGGTTCGCTCCCCGCAGCAGCTCTGCCAGCGGAAGAATCAGTAGTTCGCAGCTTTCGACCAGCTCCTCGGTCAGCTGGGACAGCTGGCGCAGATACGCCCGCAGCGGCAGGCTGCCGTCCGGCTGGCGTTTTGGCTGATGCTTCTGCACCTTTTGCGGCTCTAATCTATAAAATGGTTTTGCAACGATCTCTCCGCGCTGCTCGGTCAGCTGCTCCAAAGCCTGCCGCCGCAGGGCATTCAGCTGGGAAGCCGGGCAAATCAGCCCATCATCCAGCTGACAGCGCAGTCCATCCAGCATATAAAAGGTCCCGCCCATCTTTTCCAGACTGCGGTGGACCAGCTCCTCGGTGGTGGGCGCTTTGAGTGCCTCCTGCGGCAGCGGACCGCTCACCTGCACCTGATGTCCCTCTTGATCCTGCGCACACAGGGTGACCGGCTGGTCTTTGCACATCGAAAAAACAAAGTCCACCCCGACCCGCGGCACATCTTTGGAAGCCAGGTCGTTTAAGCTTTTGAGCACCTTTTGTCCTGCCAGCACATCCTCCTTCTGTCGGGTGCCGAACATTTCCTGTCCCAGCTTGCCGTCAAAATACCCCTGGGTAAAGCCGCTGCGGGAAAAGACTGCCGCCATCAAATCCATATCTGCCTGCTGCCCTTCCAGCGCCTGCTTAAACTGGCTGACTGCCGCCGCAACATATTCCGGGCGCTTCATCCTGCCCTCGATTTTAAAGGAATCTACCCCCAGCTGCACCAGCTCCTGCACCCGATGGGCAAGGCTGAGGTCCTTGAGCGAAAGGGCATAGCCGCTGTCGCCCTTGCGACCGCTGGAAAACGGTAGGCGGCAGGGCTGTGCGCACAGTCCGCGGTTGCCGCTGCGCTCCCCAATCACCGAGCTCATATAACACTGACCGGACACACACATACACAGCGCACCGTGTACAAACACTTCGGTTTCAATCTGCGCCTGCGAGGCAATCGCAGCGATCTCCGACCGGCTCATCTCGCGGGCAAGCACCACGCGGGAAAATCCCAGCTGCTTTGCCTCCAGTGCACCCGACAGATTGTGGACAGTCAGCTGGGTGGAAGCGTGCATCGGCATCTCGGGCGCTGCCTTGCGCACCAGCGCAGCCACTCCCAAATCCTGCACAATCAGCGCGTCGATGCCGTAGCGGCAGGCAATCTCCAGAGTGCGCATCACCTGCTCATACTCCCGGTCGTACACCATCGTGTTGACCGTCATGTGCATCTTGACGCCGCGCTCTTTACAGATGCGGGAAGCCTCCCGCAGCGAGTCCTCGTCAAAATTTTTTGCGTTGCGGCGGGCGTTTAGCTCCCCATAGCCAAAATAGACTGCATCCGCTCCGCTGTGTACCGCTGCCAGCAGGCTTTCCAGATTGCCTGCCGGCGCCAGCAGCTCTATCTTCTTCATCGTCTTCTCCTTTGTCCTTGCAACCGTTTGCTCCAGCCGAAAACAGGGAGGTATCTCCCTCCCTGTTTTCTTCAACCTATTTGAGTGTTTTTTCCCGTTTGATGCCCTCGTAGCTTCCCTCGACCATCGGTCCGGTGTACAGATACCCCAGACTCTCATAAAAAGCGTTCAGGCGGTCGTTGCCCAGCTGGCAATCCAGGCGGATACTCTGCTTGCCCTCCTGCACCGAAAGCTGGCGGCAAAATTCCAGCAGCGCTCTGCCGGCGCCCTTGGCGTCCGACCTTGCTGCCAGATGATGCACATAGTAGCAGTCCTTTGGTTCATCCTCTGCCCAGCGCGGGTCCTCGGTCAGCAGCGCCATCAACCCTGCCACCTGGTCCTGCTCGTCCAGTGCAACATAAAACAAACCCTTTTCAATCCCCTCCAGGAAATATTCCCGTGGGTATTGCTGCATATAATCCGTTTTGTTCCACTGGTGCAGTCCCTGCTTGTCCATCCATTTGATTCTGTCTCGAATAATCTCCATCATCTGGTCCACATCCGCATTCTGTGCGCGGCGAAACCGGTATTCCATCTGTTTTCGTCCCTTCTTGGGCAGTTGCTCTACTGTATCACATCTGCCCGTCATATTCATATTCATCTTCGCCATAATCGTTGCTGACCTCTTCCTCCGGCTGGAACAGCAGCTTGTCCATCGTGGAGAATTCTGCTTGTGTCAGCGGAGTCCTTCACGGCTCTCTGCCGATATTCTGGCGCAGAATGTCGATTTCCTTTCTCAGTTTTTCATTTTCGCGCTTGTACTCGTCAATCTCCAGCTTGGCTCTGGTGGAGTCCTCCAGGTACTCGGTCAACTGGCTGCGAATGTGGTCGGCATTCTGCTCGCTTTTTTCATACAGGTCCGCATAGTTGAGCAGTGCCAGGAAATAGGCATCGTTGAGCGTGACGTTTGGACTGGAATCCATAAAATGTTTTACCTTACTTTCGATGGCGTTTGCCAGCCTTTTGACATACTCCACCGGCTCGTTGGAGGATACTACATATCTTGAACCGCAGATCTCCACCCTGACTTTATTTTGTGCAGCCATGCAGACCATCCTTTCTATACTCCCATGATTTTGCCCGCCGGGCGGGTCGGGATTTTTCTCTTTGTTTTATTATATATGATTGGAAGGTGGAAAGTAAAGGGCAAAGACAGTTTTTGACGGACAAAACGCTCGCTTTCCCGACTGCTTTTAGATTAGAAGCAGGTAAATTCCATTTTAAAAATTCGGAAACTTTACTGTTATCCCCATCTAATTGTGTCCATCCTGCCAGAAATCCTGTCTTCTGCTTGCAATAACTCTTGTTTTCAAACGTTCAATATACTATAATTTATCGTGTAGTGCTGTCGTGTACAGCCTCTCTTTTCCCCAAAAGCATTCAGCGCAATCCTCCTTCCGCACCGGAGCGATTGCTGCTTTTTACTGACTGACTACCAAACGGTGCGGAGAAATGGCGGTTTATATGCTTAGTGAAAACAATCTTGCTTTAAAAGAAATCCAAGCCTCCATCGTTTCTGCGGATAAAAAACTGACAACCCAGCAGATTCAATCCATGCTGGTTTCTCAAATCAAGGCATTGGGCTTTACTCCCGACACCGCATCGGACGAAATCTACTATAAAGCCTGTGCCATGGTGGTGCGCAGCATCCTCAAAGAAAAGCGCCGCTACTTTATGGCGGATGCAAAAGCCAAGGGACGCAAGCAGACCTACTATATGTGCATGGAATTTTTACTGGGACGGTCGCTGAAAAACGGCATCTACAACCTCAATCTTGCCGGTGAATTTTCTCAGGCGCTCAAAGAGATGGGGGTTCGGATGGAAAACCTGTTCGAACTGGAGCCGGATGCCGGTCTGGGCAACGGCGGTCTGGGCAGACTGGCTGCCTGCTTTATGGATGCGCTGGCAACCTGCGGCTACCCTGCCATGGGTTATTCGATTCTGTATGAATTTGGTATCTTCAAACAGAAGATTATCGACGGCTGGCAGACCGAGCTGCCGGACGAATGGCTGCCCGGCGGCGAAGTCTGGCTGGAGCGCATCCCGGAGCACGCAGTCGATGTCAACTTCGGCGGACACATCGAAGAATTTTGGGACTATGGGTATCACCATGTCCTGCACAAGGGCTACACCACCGTCAAGGCAGTTCCTTATGATATTATGATTTCCGGCTACGACGGCAAGGGTGTCAGCGTCCTGCGTGTATGGAGCGCACAAAGCTCTGCCATCGACATGGATGCCTTCAACCGCGGCGACTACATCAAAGCCTTCGGTCAGGATTCCACCGCCGAGGCAATCAGCAAAATCCTCTATCCTAATGACAACCATCCGGCAGGCAAAAACCTGCGTCTGCGCCAGCAGTACTTCCTGGTGGCTGCCTCCATCTCGGACATCGTGCGCCGCCACATGGAGCTGTACGGCACACTGGAAAACTTTGCAGAAAAGAACGCCATCCACATCAACGACACCCACCCTGCCCTTGCCATTCCTGAGCTGATGCGCATCCTGCTGGATGAGTGCGGTTATCCGTGGGACCAGGCGTGGAAGATTGTCAGCGACACCTTTGCCTACACCAACCACACCGTCATGCCCGAGGCGCTGGAAAGCTGGAACGAGGATATGTTCCGCACCCTGCTGCCGCGCATCTATCAGATTATCGTAGAAATCAACAACCGCTTCTGCCGCCAGCTGACCGAGCAGTTCCATCTGGACGGCTACACCGTATCCCGTATGGCAATCATCAACGGTCATTCGCTGCACATGGCAAACCTGGCAGTGGTCGCTTCCCACAGCGTCAACGGCGTATCCAATCTGCACAGCAACATCCTGCGCGAATCGCTGTTCCATGATTTCTATAAGATTTGGCCAAACAAATTTAAAAACGTCACCAACGGTATCGCCTCCAGAAGATGGCTGTACCAGTCCAATCCGCAGCTGAACAACTACATCCGCGAGCTGATTGGCGACGGCTTTATGCACGATATGACCCAGTTAAAAAAGCTGCTCCCCTACCAGAATGACAAGCAGGTGCTGGAGCAGCTGGCAAAGATCAAGCTGGAAAACAAGCGCAGCTTTGCCGAGTACATCCAGGAACACACTGGTCAGGTCGTCGACCCGAACTCCCTGTTTGACGTACAGGTCAAACGTCTGCACGAGTATAAACGTCAGCATCTGAATGCGCTGCACATCCTGTCGCTGTACAACGAAATCAAGTCCAATCCGCACGCCGACATCCTGCCGACCACCTTCATCTTCGGTGCCAAGGCAGCTCCCGGCTACTATATGGCAAAGCAGATTATCAAGTTTATTTGCAGCTTAGGCAAGATGATTGAAAACGACCCGCAGACCCGTGACATCCTCAAGGTGGTCTATCTGGAAGACTACCGCGTCACCCTGTCTGAACTGCTGATGCCTGCCAGCGAGGTCTCCGAGCAGATTTCCCTTGCGGGCACCGAGGCTTCGGGCACCGGCAACATGAAGCTGATGCTCAACGGAGCCGTCACCCTGGGAACCTGGGACGGAGCCAACGTCGAAATCGGTCAGTCGGTCGGCGAGGACAACATCTTTGTCTTTGGTATGCGCACCCCTGAGGTCCAGCAGCTGAAAAAATCCGGCTACTACCCCAGCGAGCTGTATCTGAGCGACCCTGTGCTCAAACAGGCAATCGACATGATTGGCAAGGACATCGCAGGTGACCGCTTTGACCAGATTGCCACCTCCCTGAAGACCAACGACCCGTACATGGTGCTGCGCGACTTTGAGTCGTATGACCAGACCAAGAAGAGACTGCTGTCCACCTACCAGCACGACCCGATGAAGTGGCAGAAGATGTCGCTGAACAACATCGCTCAGTCCGGCTACTTCTGCGCGGACCGCGCCATCCAGGAATATGCGCACAATATCTGGAATTTAGACTAATACGGTCTTTGCAGCTCCGGCGGAAACCTGACCGTTCCCGCCGGAGCTTTTATCAAACATCATCCTGACGGAAAGGAATCATGCTATGGATTTTTGTATCTATGACAGCCGGCTTCCCATCTTTAAAGAACCCTTCGGCGCTGTGGCTGCCGGCACCAGCGTCCGTTTTTCCATCTGTCTGCCCAAGGACCTGCTGCCCTGCAAGGTAGAATTTGTCCTGTGCAGCGACGGGGAAAATGACCGATTCTTCCCGATGGAGCTGTGTGAAAGCAACCTGCGCTTTAACCGCTACACCCTCACTTATACTCCACGACATCCAAAACTGCACTTTTACTATTTTCAGGTCACCGAAGCCGACGGCACCCTGCACATCATCCACGCCAACGAGTCGATGCGCGGGGAGCTTAACCTGCACTCCGACCGCTATTGGCAGCTGACCGTCTACGACCCTTCCCAAAAGCGTCCTGCCGCACTGGGCAACGGGATCATCTACCAGATTTTTCCCGACCGCTTTTGCAATTCCGGTTCTCCCAAGCAAAATGTCCCTGCTGACCGCACCCTGCGCACCGATTGGGGAAACTTGCCGGTCTATCTGCCCAACGAAAAGGGCGAGGTGACCAACTCCGATTACTTTGGCGGAGACCTTGCGGGCATCACCCAGCATCTGGATTATCTTGCGCAGCTGGGTGTCACCTGCCTGTACCTCAATCCCATCTTTGAAGCGCACTCCAACCATCGCTACAACACCGCCGATTACCTGCACATCGACCCGCTGCTGGGCACCGAGGAGGACTTTGCCCAACTGTGTGCCAAGGCAAAACAGTACGGCATCTCGGTCATCCTTGACGGCGTGTTCAGCCACACCGGCAGCGACAGCGTCTACTTTAATCGCAATGGTCGTTATGGGCAGCACAGCGGAGCCTACCGCGACCCAAACAGTCCCTACCGCGAGTGGTACACCTTTCACCGCTACCCCGACAGCTATGAAAGCTGGTGGGGGTTTCTCACCCTTCCCAATGTGCGGGAAAACAATCCGCAGTACATGGATTTTATCTGCGACCCCAAGACCGGCGTCCTTGCCAAATGGCTGCGGCTGGGCGCCTCCGGCTTCCGGCTGGATGTTGCCGACGAGCTTCCCGATGCCTTTCTCGACCGGGTGTATCAGACGGTAAAATCCTTCGGTGAGGACAAAATCGTCATCGGAGAGGTGTGGGAGGACGCTTCCAACAAAATCAGCTATGGCAACCGCCGCCGCTACCTGCTGGGCAATCAGATGGATGGGGTGATGAACTATCCGTTCCGCAGCAGCGTGCTGGATTATATCCTCAGCGGAGACCCGGACGAATTTTTAAATGATGTGGTCTCCATCGTGGAAAATTACCCACCGCCTGCCATGAGCTCGATGATGAACTCGCTGTCCACCCACGACACTCCGCGCGCCATCACGGTGCTGGCAGGGGAGTCGATGGAAGGAAAGCAGCGTCCCTGGCAGGCAGAACACCACTATCTGCCGATGGACGCCTACCGGCACGGGCAGGTGCTGCTCAAACTTGCCAGCACCCTGCAATATTTCCTGCCCGGTGTGCCCTGCCTGTACTACGGAGACGAGGCTGGACTGAGCGGATATGCCGACCCGTTCAACCGCTGCTGCTACCCATGGGGATTTGAAAACCATGAGCTGGTGGACTGGTTCTGTCAGCTGGGTCAGCTGCGGCTGTCGATGCCCTTTTTGACCGAAGCTACCTTCATGCCGCTGGCGGTCGACCACGACCTGTGCGCCTATATCCGCTCGCAGGATGAACAGAAGCTGCTGGTTGCCATCAACCGAGCCTACCACCCCAGAGAGCTAAGTCTGCCGTCGGAATTTGCATCGGCACAGGTACACCTGCTGCTGGGCGGCTACGAAAACGGTGTCCTGCAAAGGGAGAGCGCAGTCCTCCTTTCCCTCTGTCAGCAGCCGCATGATTTAGCGATTTAAACCAGTTTTTCGGACACTCATGGAATATTTTATGTGCTTTTGTATGATTTCATCTTCGTATCTTTAGACAAAAAATCGATTGATTTTTCCCCCTTTCCTGTGTATGATGGACTTAAAACAAGTGATTTTCACAGGAAAGGGGTCAATCTGGATGTATACTACAAAAGAAAACCTGTTCCGCTCTCTACGTCTTGCCGCTGCCATTACCGCAGCCGGTATTTTGTTGCTGGCAAATCTTCGGTTTCCCTATACCTTTTCCTTTTTCTTTGAAGATGTCATCAGTTTCCTGCTGGTGTTTATCTTCTTTTTTATTGCCTGCTTCTGTACCGTTCAGCTGTACGGAGTTTGCAAAAAACAGCTCCGTCAACTGTTTTTCTAAGATTCTTCCTTGACATTTGAACGGATGCTCCTCTCCATTGGATGAGGCTGTGCTGCGCAAAATATAATTAACCATGCAAATTGACGAAGGTGTGTGCGCGCGGATGAAAAGACTTCTGCTGCTTCTTTCAATCTTATTGATTATACTGACCTTTGCAGGCGCTGTCTTTGTTCTTGCTTCCAACGGGGCAGCCAACGCCGGTTATGCCGTCATTCCGATGGTGATGGCTTTGGCTTGCTTGGCAGGATACAAGGTATATACAAACAAAAGGTAAACCTGTTCCAATCTCTTGAACGGATATTTTGGCGCATGAATCGTCCGCCATTCTTAAATCCATCCCAATAATAAAAGGGTGTTTTTCTGCCTTGACAGCGCAAGGTCGGTCACATTATATTAAATCTGCATCATTTTGTAAATTTATCTACTGCTTTTCTATTTAAAATCAATAAAACTTCTGCTACTTTTAGGCAAAGCATCTGAATCATCATAAAAACGATACAGAAAGGAATCGACATGAAATATGACATCATCCTTTTGGATGCAGACGAAACGCTGATGGACTTTCCCGATGCCGAACATCAGGCGCTGGTTCGCACCTTTGAGGACCATCATCTCACCCTTACCCCGCCCATCGACCAGCTTTACCAGCAAATCAACAGCGGACTGTGGAAACAGTTTGAACAACAGCTCATCACCCGCAAGCAGCTGCTGTCCACCCGCTTTGCACAGCTGTTCGATACTCTTGGCATCACCGGCATCGACAGCGAGAACTTTAACCGGGAATACCTGTTTAACCTCGGCTACGGCAGCAAGACGATGCCGTATGCGCAGGAGTGCTGCCAGCAGCTCTATCAAGCCGGCTGCCGGCTGTATATCCTGACCAACGGTGTCGCCGCTACCCAGCGCCGCCGTCTGGATGCCAGCGGTCTGATGCCTTACTTTTCCGGCGTCTTTGTATCGGAGGAAAGCGGCTATCAAAAACCGCTGAAGGAATATTTTGACTATGTCTTTGCACGCATCCCCGACTTTGACCGGCAGCGGGCGCTGATGGTCGGCGACTCCCTCTCGTCGGACATCGAAGGCGCCAGACGTGCCGGCGTGGATGCCTGCTGGCTCAATCTGCACGACAAGCAGCCACCAGAGGGACTGCCCATTCGCTTTACCATCTCCTCCCTGCGCCAGCTGCCCGACATCATCCTGCACGGCGCAGAATCATTCCAAGTCCACAAGGAGGAAAAAAAATGAAAGATTACCAAACGCTCAATTCTCAAATCATCGACTCCTGGTGCGAATCCGGCTGGCAGTGGGGACAGCCCATCTCCCACCAGCAGTATCTGGATGCCCTTGCCGGAAACTGGGGTGTCTACCTCACCCCGACCAAAACAGTCCCAAAGGAATGGTTCGGAGATTTGCAGGGCAAACAGCTGCTGGGACTTGCCAGCGGCGGCGGACAGCAGCTGCCCATCTTTTCCGCTCTGGGCGCACAGTGTACCCTGCTGGACTACTCCAGCCGCCAGTGTGAAAGCGACCGGATGGTCGCCCGGCGGGAAGGCTACTCTATTCACATCATCCAGGGGGATATGACCCAGCCGCTTCCCTTTGCAGACGAAAGCTTCGACCTTATCTTTCATCCGGTATCCAACTGCTATGTGGAAAAGGTGGAGCCAATCTTTCTGGAGTGCTACCGCATTTTGAAAAAAGGCGGCATCCTGCTGTGCGGACTGGACACCGGCATCAACTACCTGTTCGATGAAGAGGAGCGCTGCCTGACCTATCCTCTGCCTTTTAACCCGCTCAAGGACCCGCAGCTGTACGAGGTGTCGATGAAAAACGACTGGGGAATCCAGTTTTCTCACACGCTGGAGGAACAGCTCGGCGGTCAGCTAAAAGCCGGATTCCTCCTCACCGACCTGTATGAGGATACCAACGGTGAAGGCAGGCTGCACGAATTTGGTGTCCCGAGTTTTATAGCGACCCGCGCAGTAAAATAAAATACATCTCTGTACTTTCTCTCCGACCGGTGTTTTTGCCGGTCGGAGTTTTTTTGCTAAAATACGCCTGGCGGGTTGTCAGCATCGAGGCACTTGATGTGATAAAAATAAAATATAATAGATTTAAGGTAATATATACTTGACTTATTGTCGCTTTTGTTTTATAATTCAAAGTACAGGGAGGCGAGCGGATGAGCAAAAATATCAATCTGAAGATTGCCCGTGCCAGAAAAGATATGACGCAAAAGGAGCTGGCGGAGCAAATCGGTGTTTCCAGACAAACCATCAATGCCATCGAAAAAGGGGAATACAATCCCACCATCAAGCTGTGCCTAAAAATCTGCTGGGCACTCGATTGCCGATTGGACGATCTGTTTTGGGAGGAGAAAGAGAATGGAGAATAAAGTGATTTTGGACGAAATGCAGCAAAAGACCCTTTTGGAAATCGAACACAAAACCTTACACATCGCCCTGACCGGACTGCTGGTTGTCATCCTGATACAGCAAATCTTTTGGAAAGACGGACAAAACACCCTGGGAGAATCATTAGTCCTGCTGATTTCCTCCGGCTACCTTCTGCTGTCCTACATCAAAAACGGAATCTGGGACCGTTCCAAACCCTTCAGCGCCAAAACCAACCGGGTCATCAGCCTGCTGGTCAGTCTGGCAATGGGTATCTTCTTGGGAGTGACCAACCAGCTGCGCTACCATGACCCGCTCAGCTCCGTTCTCACCTTTGTAATAAGCTTTCTTTCTATGCTTGTGCTGCTCAGCGTTTTCTTTGCCGTCATCGGAAAGCTGTATCTGCACAGAGTCAAACAGCTGGACGAACAGGCAGACAAGGAGGAAGAGGAGGACCCACTCCGCTGACTCCGCCTTTTATGCAACACAGCAAAGCGGCTCGACCCACCGTTTGGTGGGTCGAGCCGCTTTGCTTTTCCTTATTTTGTTTTATCCGCCCGATATTCTTTCCAGATGAATTGCAGCACACAGTCGACATCCTCCTCCAGGACGGCAGTCGCTGCCTGCCTGGCTTCCTGCGGCGCCTGCGGAACCACATAGCTGCGGTCGGCTGCCAAAAGCATCGGGATGTCGTTGTGGTTGTCGCCAAAGGTCACCAACTGTTGTGCGCCCAGCATCTGCTTCAAAGCCACTGCCGCCTTGCCCTTGCCTGCCTGGTCGGAGCCGATGTCCACAAACCAGCGGCGGGAATCATAGGGACTGCAATGCAGCACCGCGCTCACCCCCGGCATCTGCTTTGCCTGCTCATAGATGGCGGTGATGGCTTGCTGTTCCCCACTGGAGCCGATGTATAGGCACTCTCCCTCCAACAGCTGCGACAGCGGCACATCCACAAACGGCTCGTCGTACACCAAACCGTTCTGCGGATGAACGGCATCCTCACAGCCCTGTTCGATGCGTTTTTTACGCTCACTCCAGTTGGGCGAGCGGTATCCGTTTTGCAGGTAGGTCACACAGCGCTCCTCCTGCGGACGAAACACGCAGGTCTTATAGGGAATCTTCTGACGGTCGAATCGCTCGAACAACCCTTGCGCATCTGCCGGTTGGATGGGGAAAGTCCGTTCTGCCTTCCCCTTGCCAAAATCATAAATGACTGCGCCGTTGTAGGCGATGACCGGCAGGGTGATGCCGCAGCTTGCCGCAAGGTCATACACGCCGTACAGGTTTCGTCCCGAAGCTACCGTCAACCCGACGCCCTCTTGCATCAGCCGGATAAACAACTCTCTGCCCGTCTCGGATAAGCCTTCGCTTTTTCCCCGATACAGCGTTCCGTCTACATCCGAAACATACAGTTTTTTCATCACACGCCCGCTCCCTTTCCTGCTTCCTTCGTTTTCACCTCTTTATTATAAGGATGCGGCAAGGAAAAATCAACCGCCGATTCTCTTCTTACGACTGCCTTTCTTTTTGTCTAACCCTTGCGGAATTTGCTGCGGCTATGCTATAATAGGAGCAAAGATTCCCATTGCTTTGAGGAGGTATTTTTATGAGTAGAAAAGCACCCGTTTTTGCCGTCTTCTGTCTGATTACCGCTGCACTCAGCCTTGTCTATCTCATCGTCTATCAGCTCTGGCTGCAACCTCAGGCATATGAAATCAATGGCTACAGCCTGCTGTACAACCTGCTGTGCCGGCAGCTGCTGAGTTTTTCTGTGGTGGGTGGAACCGTGTCCTTCTTCACCAATTTCTTCTTAAAAACGATACCGGCGCCTGTCAGGATGCTTTTGCTGATTGTTCCCATCTTCTTCCTGCTGATGTACGCCTTTGGCTGCCTGTTCCACATAACCGGGTGGCTCTCCCCTTCGATGTCCCTGCTGCTGCACACCTTCACCCATCTCGGGTGGTTCGCCGCGGCAGGCGCACTGTTCGGTCTGGGGTCTGCACGATAAAAATTTTGTCACTTTCAAAACGGGAGCCATCTGAAAATCAGACGGCTCCCGTTTTATTTGTTGGTTAAAGCGTTGTTTACTGCTCCATCTTCCATTTTACGCCCTGTGGGGTATCCAGCAGTACGATGCCGCGTGCCTTCAGGTCGTCGCGAATCTTGTCTGCCAGCGCAAAGTTTTTCTCTTTTCTTGCCTGCTGACGCTGTGCAATCAGCTCTTCGATTTCATCGTCCAGGCTTTCCTTCTTGCGGTTGTACAGCAGACCCAGTACATCTGCCAGACGGTCAAACTGCTGTGCGGCATACTCCATCGGTTCCTTTGCTTTCGGAGAAGCGATGAAAGTGTTGATGTCGCGCACCAAATCAAACAGGGCAGCAATACCGTCGGCGGTGTTCAGGTCATCGTCCATCGCCTGGATGAACTGCTCGACCCTTGCATCCACCTGCTTTTTGAAGGCTTCGTCCGCTGCTGCATCCTCGCTCTGTGCCAGCGCATTCTGCAAGGAGAAGTCCAGATTATCGCGGCAGTTGTACAGACGCTCCAAAGCCGACTTGCACTGCTCGATGATGGTCAGGTTGTAGTTGATTGGGCTGCGGTAGTGTGCGGAAAGCATCATGTATTTGATTGGCTCATAGCCGTACTTCTCCGCTACCTCGCGCACGGTGAAGAAGTTGCCCAGCGACTTGCTCATCTTTTTGTTGTCCACATTGATGTAGCCGTTGTGCATCCAGTAGTGTGCATACTCCTTGCCGGTGCAGCACTCCGACTGTGCAATCTCATTTTCATGGTGCGGGAAAATCAAATCCTGTCCGCCGCAGTGGATGTCGATGGTCTGACCCAGATGCTTGTGAATCATGGCAGTACATTCGATGTGCCAGCCCGGTCTGCCCTCTCCCCAGCGGGAAGTCCAGCTTGGCTCTCCCGGTTTTGCCGACTTCCACAGAACAAAGTCCAGTGGGTCCTCCTTGTGCTCGCCGACGCTGATGCGTGCGCCGCTCTCCAGTTCCTCCAGTGGCTGATGGGACAGCTTGCCGTAGCCCGGGCACTTTCTGGTGCGGAACAGAACGTCGCCGCCCGCTTCATAAGCAAAACCGGTGTCCTCGAGCGTTTCGACGATGTGTTTGATCTCGTCGATGGTTTCGGTCGCCTTTGGATGGATGGTCGCCGCGCGGATTCCCAATCCCTTGGTGTCGGTAAGGTATTCGTTGATGTAGCGCTCTGCAATCTCCTTTGCGCTCACACCTTCCTCGTTTGCCTTTTTGATGATTTTGTCATCGATGTCGGTGAAGTTCTGGACAAAGGTGACCTCATAGCCACGGAACTCCAGATAGCGGCGCAGGGTATCAAAGACACAAATCGGACGTGCGTTGCCGATGTGGATAAAGTTGTAGACGGTCGGTCCACAGGCATACATCTTGACCTTGCCCGGCTCGATTGGCACAAATTCTTCTTTTTCTCTTGTCAGCGTATTAAATATTTTCATGGAAATCTCTCCTTCCTATGATTTACAAATCAGACGATTTCGGCAGACTCTCCCAAAAGGCGCTTAACTCCTTTGCCAGCTGCTGCGGAGCCTGAAGGTTCACCTCATGTGCCGCTCCTGCAATCTCCCGTTTCCGGGCATTTGGCAGCAGGCGCAGCATCTGCTCGGAGGCTTTGCGGTTGACCTTGTCCTGCTCCCCGCACAGCAGCAGCACCGGACAACGCACAGTACTCAGCTGCCTGCTCAAATCCAGCGGAATCATCGAGCGGTTTAGGCGCAGCATCTGCTCCTTGCTGATTCCCAACTGCGCAAAATTGCTTGCGGGCATCAGGGAAAACAAAAGGCTCTGCACCGACAGCAGGAATTTGGGTGAACGGTATTACCCTGCAATCAGCACCAGCGATTCCACCCGCTGTGGGTGTCGGATGGTGTAGTCCAGCGCCAGCACCGCTCCCAGCGACAGTCCGCACAGATGCAGCCTGCCGGGCAGCTTCTGACAGTTTTGCTCCCATCCCCGGTACAATCCCTCATAGCTAATCTCCTCGCTCAAGGCAAACAAATCAGGGGTGTGCAGCAGTTCCTTTTGCTCTGTCGGCAGGCAGTCGATCACCTGTTTCCAGCTGTCGCTGTTCTGTCCCAGCCCATGCAGCAGCATTGTATGCGGCATTTTATGCGGCACTCGATGTTCCATTTGAACTCCTCCTTTGACAAAGCTTGCAAAAAAGCCGCCCTCCTCTGCCCATTGGCAGATGAAGGCGGCTTTATAAGTTCCGCGGTTCCACTTCACGATTTATCGCTCTTGCCCTTTAACGCAGGGGATACGTCCCTTTATACTGGCGCTGTTTTCTGCGCGTTCCAAAGGGCAGCTGACAGGTGCATTCAAAAAGTCACATACCCCTGACCGGCTCTCACCTGTTCCGATCTCTCTGTCGGGAGGTCCTTCCCTACTTTTCCTGTGTCATCGCTTTGTTGGTTTTAGGATTGTTTAATCAGCGTACCATATTTTTTGCCCGATTGCAAGAGGGGAAATGCCCTCTCTTACAAAGACTTTTCCCTTTTTGATGCTGCAAGCTATTTTGCCTGTGCGATCAGCGCGCGGTTTTTCCACAGATAGTTGGCGCCCGAAATCAGGGTCAACGCCAGCGAAAGCGTCATCAGCACCAGATGGATAATGGCAACGATGCCGCCTGCGTCCACCGACATCTGCGGGTAAAAGTTCTGTGCCAGCAGCGCATAGCAAATCCAGACCATGGTGGTCGCTGTCTTATATTTGCCCCATTTGTCCGCCGCAATCACGATTCCTTTTCCGGCAGCGATCAGCCGCAGCGAGGTCACCAGAAATTCCCTTGCCAGAATCAGGATGACCACCCACGCCGGAGCCAGTCCCAGTGGGATAAAGTAGACCAGAGCTGCCGTCACCAGAATCTTATCCGCCAGCGGGTCCATAAATTTTCCAAAATCGGTCACCATATTATTTTTTCTGGCGATGTACCCGTCAATGTAATCGGTCAGCGATGCCGCCACAAAGATGACGAACGCCCACAGGATGTGTCCCGGCAGGCTGTCCCACTCGATAAAGACCATAAACACCGGTATCAGCAGGATACGCAGCATGGTCAGCTTATTTGGTAGATTCATCTCTACCCCTTCTTTCCGTTGAGTTTGTTTGATTAGCCGATCTGACGTCCGATCAGGTCATATCCGACCGAATCGAGCACCTCGACCCAGACGAAATCGCCGACCTGGACCTCCTCCTGCTCGGTGACAAAGCTGGTGCGGGTGTCGATGTCCGGCGCATCCATGTAGCTGCGTCCGTAGTACATCTGCTGCTCGTCGTCATATCCTTCGACCAGCACCTCCAGCTTCTTGCCGACCAGCTCCTTGCCCATCTGGAAGGCGATGTCCATCTGCTCTTCCATCACAAGGTCGGCGCGGTGCATACGAACCTGCGGGTCGACCTGGTCCTCGCGCTCGCCTGCCGGTGTGTCCTCCTCCTGCGAGTAGGCAAAGCAGCCCAAGCGCTCAAATCGAACGGCGCGCACAAATTCGCACAGCTGCTCGAAGTCCTCCTCGGTCTCTCCCGGGAAGCCCGCGATGAGGGTGGTGCGCAGAACAACGCCCGGCACCTTGCTGCGGATTCTCTGCATCAGCGCGCACAGCGAATCAAAGTTTCCGTTGCGGTTCATCTCCTTGAGCACCCTGCCGCTGGCGTGCTGCAAAGGCAGGTCGATATATTTGACCACCTTCGGCTCCCTTGCCATGACCTCCAGCAGCGAATCGGTCACACGGTCCGGGTAGCCATACAGCACACGAATCCAGTGGAAGCCGTCGATTTTACACAGCTCGGTCAGCAGTTTATCCAGGGAATACTCGCCGTACAGGTCCTGTCCATAGCGGGTGGTGTCCTGTGCGACCAGATTCAGCTCCTTGACACCGCTGGCTGCCAGTCCTCTGGCTTCCTCAAGGATGTCCTCCATCCTGCGGGAGCGGAATCCGCCGCGAATCAGCGGGATGGCACAGAAGCTGCATCGGTTGTCGCAGCCCTCTGCAATCTTCAGATAAGCCGAATAGTTGGCGGTGCTCAGCACCCGATCGCCGTTGAGCGGCAGGTCTGCCTTATCGCCAAAGGCAGATACCCTCTGTCCGTCCAGCGCCTTCTGGACCGCCTGTGCAATCTGGGTGTTGCTGCCGATGCCCAGCACAACGTCCGCCTCCGGGATCTCGCTGACCAGCTGGTCGCGGTAACGCTCTGCCAGACAGCCGGTCACCACCAGCACCTTGACCTGTCCCTGATTTTTCAGCTGCGCAAATTCAAAGATGGTTTCGATGGATTCTCTTTTGGCATCCTCGATAAAACCGCAGGTATTGATGATGACCACGTCGCACTGCTGTGCGTCTGCGCAGATTTCATATCCGTTGTTGACCATCAATGCCAGCAGGATTTCAGCGTCTACCTGATTTTTTGAGCATCCCAACGATACCATTCCTACTTTTACTGCCATATTCTCTTCCTTTCCGGTTATTCAAAAGGTCTTTGATTTTCTATTCCAGATTTTTCAGCCCGTCGTACAGCCGGGTAAACGACTGCTTTTGCCGACAGCGTCCAAAGGACAACTCTCTGTTTTCTCCAAATTCCAGCAGAAAACATTTGGTCAGCTCTTCGACTGTCTGCTCCAAAGAAACCAAAAACTGTCTGTATGCAAAATCCTGTTCTCGACTGCCCTCTTCAAAGCCGGACAGAATCAGCGATTCGGTCACCTGATCCAGCGGATACAGCTTGAGGTGCATCAACTCATGGACGATGATTTCCTCCATATTTTCCTCCTGCTTGGGATTGCAGGCGTTGAGCATCAAAATTGCCTTCTTATCCCCACAGTCCACCTTAAAGTCGCCTGTTTTGTGCCAATCCGGGTCCTCGACCCACTCCAGTCTGACATCCCAGTCGGGGGACAGCCTGAGCTTTTTACACCAGACTTCAAAAATTCTTTGATAGATCTCTCTGTTCATTTTTTTATTCCTCTTCCGCCAGCTGCTTGAGCCCCGACCGGATGTCGCCATAGGCATAGCCGCGGCGCATCAGCGCACGGATGGCACGTTCGATCCCCTTTGGGTCCTCCAGATTTTTCCGGTATTTTTTGAGCAGCAGCGCCCGAATTTCCTCCTCCGGGTCAGAAGGCTGTTCCGGCTCCTCCTCCGGTTCCAGCTGCTCCATCGCCCGCTGCATCTGGCTTTTCACGGTGCCTGCGTCATACCCCAGGCGCAGCAGCGCCTGAAAGGCTCGTCTTCTTCCCTTTTCCTCGGTCAATGCCGCAGCAAACTTTTTTTCCAGCAGCTGCTGCACCGCCTGCTGCTCATCAAAATCTTCAAACTCCTGCATCGCATCCTCAATGTCGTTGTCGTGGATGCCGCGATGGCGCAGCTCCTGCCGCACTCTTTGCAGGCTGTAATGCTTGATGTTGATTAAATCCTTTGCACAGCGCAGCGCATAGTCGGCGTCGTCGATCAATCCCAGCTCTTCGACCCGCTCAAGCACCTCCTGCACACAGTCCTCGGGAAAATCCTGTTCCAGCTTCTGCCGCAGCTGCGCAGCAGGATAAGCGCGGCGGGACAACAGCGAAAAAGCCTTGTCCCGCGCCTTTTTGTACTGGGTTTGCAGCCGCAGCTGCTCATATTGCCCGGCGGTGTACCGCTTTCCTACCGCCAGATGGTACTGCACCAGCGTTTCATCATCGACCGAAAAATCAAATTCTCCGTCAAAAAAGACTGCGATCCTGCCCTGTTTGGTCTGCCGCAGGTCGGTGATGGTCCTAAGCGCAGCGCCGTCACCTGTATGTTCCATTATTTATCGTCCGCTTCGATGTCGATCAAGCTGCTCGAAGATACCTTCTGCCCACCGAAATCATCGTCCAGGTCCGGCAGCGGGTCATGCTTTTCTGCCATTGGCTCTGCCGGCTGTGCCGCTGCTTCCTCCGGCATCTCTGCCGCACCGCCTGTCTCCTCGTCCTTCTCCTTCTTTTTGCCCTTTGCCATCAGCATCAGGCGCTCCTTCTGGTCCATGACCTGCTTTGCAATCTGCTCGGCAAATTCCGGGTTCTCTTTAAAATACTGCTTGACCTTATCTCTGCCCTGACCGATGCGGGTTCCCTCGTAGCTGTACCAGGAGCCGGATTTTTTGATGATGTCCAGCTTGACCGCCAGATCGACGATCTCCCCTTCACGGGAGATGCCTTCTCCGTACATGATGTCAAACTCCGCTTCACGGAACGGCGGCGCCACCTTGTTTTTGACCACCTTAACCTTGGTCAAGTTGCCGATGACCTCTCCGCCCTCTTTGATTGGGTCCTTCTTGCGGATGTCCAGACGAACCGACGAGTAGAATTTCAGCGCACGACCGCCGGGTGTGGTCTCCGGGTTACCGTACATCACACCGATTTTTTCACGCAGCTGGTTGATAAAGATGCAGACCGCGTTGGATTTGGAGATGGCTCCGGTCAGCTTTCGCAGCGCCTGCGACATCAGACGCGCCTGCAAGCCGACAAAGGAATCGCCCATCTCGCCTTCGATCTCTGCCTTGGTGGTCATTGCTGCAACCGAGTCGACGACCACAACATCGATAGCACCCGAGCGAACCAGCGCTTCACAGATTTCCAATGCCTGCTCGCCGGTGTCCGGCTGAGAAACCAGCAGCGAGTCGATATCTACACCGAGCGCCTGTGCATACACCGGGTCCAGTGCGTGCTCAACGTCGATAAAGACCGCTTCGCCGCCCATCTTCTGCGCTTCTGCCACAATGTGCAGAGCAACGGTGGTTTTACCGGAACTTTCCGGTCCATAGATTTCGATGATTCTTCCTCTTGGAACGCCGCCGATTCCCAGCGCGATGTCCAGCGAGAGGGAACCGGTCGGGATTGCCTCTACGTTCAGCGAAGAGTTCTGTCCCAGCTTCATAACAGCACCTTTTCCAAATTGCTTTTCAATTTGTTTGATTGCATCATTCAATGCTTGTGCTTTTTTAGCATCTTTTGTTTCTACTTCTTTTTTTCCAGCCATAAATAATACCTCCTATTCCTATATATGCTTTATTTTTCATTTTTTCTTTTATTTTTTTAAAATTTTTTCAATTACTTTCTTTTGAGCAAAATCTATTGCCTTTAAAGCAATCTCTTTTCGACTACCTTCTAAATTCAATTTATAAACAACAACATCTTCATAAGCAATACCAATATAGACTTCTCCTACTGGTTTTCCTTCCATTGCATCCGGTCCAGCATTTCCTGTAAAAGAAACACATAGATCAACATCTAAAATACTTTTACCATTAACACACATTAAAGTAGCAATTTCTTTAGAAACAAC
>OIZB01000525.1_pt1 | contig 29378 bp, 42 predicted proteins | sample 1588401 | NCBI WGS metagenome assembly OIZB01 (sample SAMN03283270) | human gut metagenome | biome: human-associated habitat; material: feces | host: Homo sapiens | place: USA | collected 2013
GAAAATAGAGCGGTGCCAACACTTTTCAAAGCGACTTGTTTTAAGTCGCTTTTTTTGTTATACTGAATGTGAAGTATAGGTGTAGTACAAAATACCACCTACAAGGAGGAGAAGAACCAGTGAAATTTTGCAAACGCCTTTTGTTGGCAACAACAGCAGTCTCTTTGACCCTTCTTCTGTCGGTTGCTGGAAGTGCGCAGGCACAGCAGCGCTGTCAGACCGATGGTCAAGAAAGAAAAGTCCATCTGCATCTGTCTGACCCGCAGCTGCCAGAGGAGTTGGTCTGTGAGGTCATCGACGAATTTACCGACCGTTATTCTGAACAGCTTGCACAGTGGACCCATCAGGGTCAGTCTGTTCAGCATCAACATGGTCGCCATCATTCCCGTTCTAGCAGCTGCCAGAACGCTTGTCAGCGCACTGATTGTCCGACCTGCCCCAACCGGACAGAATGTCGCCGCATTGATTGCGTAACCTCCCACAGCTGCACAGTACCGCAGGAGTATGAGGCAGGCTGGGTTGCTTTTTCCGATGCTGACGATACAGCCACTGGGCAGGTCAAGGTCCTCTGCCGCCGATGTCGGGTGCCGGGCTGCGACTTTCTGGAAAAGGAATGGGAAGTTACCCCATAAAATGAGTGCACAGTTCCATTTATAAAACAGTTAACCCTCCGTATGATTTTCACACGGAGGGTTAACTGTTAAGGAAATTATTTTGTTTGCAGAATGTTGCGGATGACGAAATTTGATTACATTAAAATCTACTCAGGAGTTGTTTGGGAGAGAATACTTGTAGTTGTTAGAAGATATTTAGAATTGTGATTAGAAAAATTCAAAAAATTCTAAAAAAAGCTTGCAACAGATGTGTTTTTCTGATAAAATAGATATGAACATAAGATGTATGTTGTATGCTTATTTAATGTATATTTAATGTGCGTTTTGTGTCAAATAAAATACATTTTATCGAGGAGGAATTTTCAGTGAAATTAAGAAGAAAAGTTTTAGTGCTGGCACTTGCTATGTCTATGATGCTTGCGATGCCTATTTCTGGTAGTGCAGATGTAGGAGAATCATCTGTGCAAGAAGTTATGAACAAAGAAATTCAACTAGAAGATGGAAAAGTATTTTATCTTAAACTCTCTAATCCTAACATGCCGAAAGAACTTGTGTATGAGGCTATTGATGACTTTACAACATGGTATGGTCAATACATCCAAAACGGAGAAATTAGTCTCTTAGGATGGGAGGATTTCTATGATTCCTACAAGGTAGAACATGAACATACGTGTTCTCCTATGGGTCCATATCAAGAATACACTGGAGATTGGATTATCTTTACAGATCCTGATACAGGTGAAGATTGGGCAAGAGTTCAGTATGTTTTCTGCCGTGTTTCTGGTTGCAAGTTTAGAGCAAAAGGAATGGATTTATTATAATTTAACATTTTATCATCAAAAGAGCTGCCCTCCAATCGGAGGACAGCTCTTTTCTGCTTTTATTTTTTAAACTCAGCTTCTGAATTTTTCGGCAGGGACCTGCTTTGCTTTCAAACGGTCAGAAACCGCTTCCCGAATCAAACGGTAGAACACCGAAAACATCGGGATGTAGACCAGCATACCCAGCACGCCCATCATGCTGCCGCCGAGGGTAACAGCGACCAGCACCCACATGGAAGGAAGTCCAACCGAGCTGCCGACCACGCGCGGGTAGATGATGTTTCCTTCAAACTGCTGAAGGAAGAGGAAGAGCACCACAAACCAGAAGGCGCGGACCGGATCCACCAGCAGGATGAGGAAGGCGCCGACGACACAGCCGATGAAAGCGCCAAAGACGGGGATGAGGGCGGTGAAAGCAATCAAGGTGCTGATAATCATAGCGTACGGGAAGCGCAGGATGCTCATGCTGACAAAGAACAGGGTTGCCAGGATGACTGCCTCGACACACTGACCGGAGAGGAACTTGGAGAAGGTGCGATTGGTCATCTGACCGACCCGCACCAGATAGTCGGCGTGCGGCTCCTTGAGCAGAGCGTACAGCAGCTGTTTTGTCTGGCTGCCCAGCTTTTCCTTGTTCATCAGCAGGTAGAAGGAAAAGACAATCGCCAAAAACCCGGTGACAATGCCGTTGAAGATTCCGCTGGCTACCGTAAAGGTGGTGTTTAACACATTGCCTGCACCATTTTGCAGGAAGTTGACCACCTGGGTGATAATCTCCCGCCAGTCGATAGAGGTCAAATCCAGATTCAGGTTCAGCTCCTCCAGCCACACAGCCGCCTGCGGCATCCAGTCCATCAGCTCCTGTGCCCATTGGTTGAGCATCAGCGGAAAATTGCGCAGGTTGTTGACAATGGAAGAAAAGCTGCTGACCGTTTCCGGTACAACAATCAGTGTGCCGACGCCGATGATGCCAATAACCAGCAGAAGGCTTAAAATCAGGCTGAGCGGACGTTTAGCACGGTACCAGATAGGCGGTTTGGCAGGAACAGTACTCCCTTTGCCAGCCGGTTTGGCAGCAGCCTGTGCGGCAAGGCGCTTCTGGTAGGGTTTGATGAAACAGGCGTTTTCCAAAGCCCGCATCGGGACGTTGACCACAAAGGCAATCACGCCACCGATCAGGAAGGGCTGAAGCAGTCCCAGCGCAAGTGCGATCAGACGTTTGATAAACTCGGTGTTTTTCAGTCCCCAGCTGAGCAGAATGGCAAAGCTAATCAGCCCGATAATTTTTTTTATTGTTTGTTTGTCCAATTCCATTTTCTCTACTCCTCCTTTTTCTTTTGGATTGTGATTACAAGCAGAATAGGGAAAGGCAGATATAATATCTGCCATCGATTTTACAAGTTGCCGCAGACCTTCCCCGGATGCTCCACCGTTAGGATGCGGGAAAACAGCTCGGGTGAAAGGCGGTCGTGCAGCGTCTGCATCACCGAAAAATCTCCCCAGAAGTGGATGGGAAGGATGTTTTTTGCAAACACCCGGCTGTCAAACGCCAGCAGTCCGCGCAGGCAGTCGCTGTGTAAACGCGGGTCCACCGGGATGCAGGCAAGGTCAAGGTGATTGCCGTCCAGTGCATCTGCCAGCAGCTGCATCTGCTGCTGGTAACGCTTTGCCTGATCGAGGTTGAATTCCTCCTCTTCGCCCTCCCAATGCCACCAGTTTAAATCTCCGGCGTGGTAGATGCGCTTGTCGTCCACCTCCACCAGATACGCCAGTCCGATGTCGGTCGACTCAAAGGTGGTCACTGTCATGTCCGGCAGGCGGTAGGTTTGGTTGGGTGCGGCAAATAAATCCCCCTGATAGATTTCATCAAATTCTTCGGGCAGAACAAAGCGCACCCGCTTTAATCGGTCGCGCAGAGAGAAGATGGCAGGGTCAAAGTGGTCGGGGTGCTCGTGGGAAACAAAGATGACCACATCCTTGTCCAGCAGCTCATCAGGATTTACAAACCCCTGTGCCAGTCCCATCCCTTTTGGTGGTTGGAGCGTTTTGCCAAACAGGTCAAACAGCAGCAGGTGGTTGTTGGTTTCCACAGCAATCGCACTGTGGTCGAGATACCAGATCATGTTACCTTTCCTTTCTGTATTACCGTTCTCTGTCCAGAAAAAATGCCGCCAGTTTCGGCGGCATCTTTTGCTTTGTTTTGGGTTAGATGGTTTCTTTGTCAGCTTCGTCCTCGATTTGAGCATCCTCGACCGGCTGTTCTTCGCAGTTTTCACAGGGCTGCTCGGTGCAGCAGGTTTCTTCACAGCTTTCACAAGGCTGTTCTGCGCAGGCTTCGCTGCATTCTTCGCAGGGTTGCTCGGTGCAGCAAGCTTCTTCGCAGCCTTCCGATTCACTTTCTTCATAAAACTCTTCAGACACCGGTTTTCCTTCAGGCTTTTGCGCAGGCTCTTGAACAGGAGCCTGCGGCGGGTTTTCGCCCTCGCAGGGACATTCGGTGTAGTCAGCGTCCAGATTGCTCTTGCGGTCTTTGATGACCTTTACGCACACAGCGGCGGCTCCGGCTGCGGCAGCGCCCAACAGGGCAAGCAGTGCAAATTTTTTCATTAAAAAAACCCCCTTTGGATGGTTGTGATGACCCTTTTCTATGATTCTATCGATTATAATCATATATATCATAAAATGAAACGTTTGTCACTACTAAAATGGTAAATAAATTGTGTATTTTTCTTGTCCCATCAGGCAGGAAGCCGGGCCGGAAGAATTTTGTTGAAAAGATGCCTTTATTCCTGCGGGGAAATGCGTTATAATGGAGTGCGTTGCAGAAAATATAAAGATTTACCTTCAGAAAGGGGTAAGGATATGAATATTCTAATCATTGGCTGCGGCAAGGTCGGTTCCCGTCTGGCGGATGTGCTGTGCCAGTTGGGGCATGACGTCGCCATCATTGCCCAGAAGAGAGAGAGCTTCGACCTGCTTTCGGACGATTTTTCCGGTTTCACCATCCAGGGTGTGCCCATCGACCTGGACATTCTGCGGCAGGCAGGCATCGAGGGTTGTGACGCCATCGCTGCTGTCACCGAGGACGATAACACCAACATCATGGTCTGCCAGATTGCAAGGGAAATTTTCAACGTTCCTCGCATTGTTGCCCGTATCTTCGACCCGCTGCGGGAGGACATCTTCTCTCGCTTTGATATTCAGTCGGTCTGTCCGACCAACATCACCGTTTCGTCGGTCTATGCGATGCTGACCAAACGCACCCAGACCAGACACATCACCGTCGGCAACGAAGTTATGTCGGTGTCCACCATGGAGCCGCCGCACGAGCTGGTGGGACTGACAGTGGAGGAAGCCGCACGCCGTTTGCAGCCGGAATCGCTGATTGCGCTGGTGGACCAGACCGGTGAAATCAGCATGACAGTGGACCTGCTGCTCGACCCAAACCATTTCAGGACCATCCGCGCCACCGATAAGCTGCTGGTCAGCACCGATATTCGTTAGTGGCAGCTGCTGTTGGAAAGGAAGAGAGAGTATGAACGTAATTGTAATCGGCGGAGGTAAGGTCGGCTTTTACCTGTGCAAGACATTGTTGGAGCATGGGCACCAGCCGCTGATCATTGAAAAAAATAAACGCACCTGCGAGTATGCAGCCAATCAGCTGGACATCGCTGTGGTCAATGCCGACGGCTCCACCATCGAGGCGCTGACTACCGCCAACGCCTCCCGGGCAGATGCAGTCATCGCGGTCACCGGTCTGGACCAGGACAATCTGATTTCCTGTCAGCTGGCAAAGCGAATCTTCAAGGTGCCGAAAACGGTGGCAAGGGTCAATAATCCAAAGAATGCTGTCGTAATGAAAAAATTGGGAGTTGATATTCCAATCTCCAGCACCGATAATATCGCCCGTCTGCTTGAACGAGAGGTGGATGCAGCCCGCATCAAGTCGCTGCTTTCGCTCAACCGCGGTGAGGCGACTTTAAGCGAGCTGCTCATCCCCGAGCGCTATGAACTGGACGGAAAACGTCTGTTTGAGCTTGACATCCCGGAGAATGCGGTCATCGCAGCCATCTTCCGCAGCGACAAGCTGATTATTCCGCGAGGAAACACACAGGTGCTCAGCGGGGACAAGCTGCTGGTCATCGCGAAGGACCGGGTCATCCACGAGCTTTCCACCGCGCTCAAGTTGAAATGATGCAAAAAATTTGCCACAAAAAATTCCTGTCCGCACTGCCATTGACATCGGGCAGGGAAAAGGATAAACTGATAATAGGAAAGTTTTGGTTTTTTTGACAGATGCGGCTGTTCGGCTCTGTCAAAGGGAAATCGGTTTTCAATCTATTTGCAAAAACAAACGGGGAACAACTCCCCAAGGAGGAATTTACGGTGGAAAAGACAAACGACAATCTGACCCAGCCGGCACAGGACCGCTTTAAGCTGCTGCGCGAGTATGCAGTCATCACAGCGGGATTGTTTTTGGCTGCACTGGCAATCTATTTCTTTATGATGCCAAGCAACATTATCTTCGGCAGCATCACCGGTCTTGCGATGGTGCTGGTTCACTTCATCCCGGTTTCGGTTTCGGTGATGACCTTCATCCTCAACCTCTTCTGTCTGGTCATCGGCTTTGTGTTTGTGGGAAAGGAGTTCGGTGCAAAGACCGTCTACACCTCGCTGTTGCTGCCGGTGTTTCTGTACATCTTTGAGGTGCTCTTCCCAAACAACCCTTCACTGACCAACGATATGACCCTGGATGCGCTGTGCTGTGTCCTGCTCATCAGTGTCGGACAGGCGATGATGTTCAACGCCAACGCTTCCTCGGGCGGCTTGGACATCATCGGCAAGGTTATCAACAAGTACACCCATATCGAGCTGGGTCAGAGCATTGCAGTGGTGGGCGCTCTCACCGTTGCCAGCTCCATTCTGGTTTATGACACCAAAACCCTGGTCATCGGCTTTCTGGGCACCTACTTCAACGGCATCGTCATCGATTCGTTCATCAGCGGCTTTTCCAGACGCAAAAGGGTTTGTATCCTCTCCCAGCACCACGAGCAGCTGGCGGATTACATCATGCACGACCTGCACCGTGGCGTGACCCTGTATGAAGCAAAGGGCGGCTACGACAACAGTGAAAAGCTGGAGATTGTCACCATCCTTGCCAAAAATGAGTACGCACAGCTGATGGAATATATCCGCAATAACGACCCGAAGGCGTTTGTAACGGTCAGCACCGTCAGCGAAGTGGTCGGCTATTGGAACTCGAATAAAAAACGATAAAACAAGCAACAGCAGAGAGGCAGAACAGCTCTCTGCTGTTTTTTTGTGCTATAATATAAAGTGTTCGCTTTATATTATAGTGTGAAAAGAACATATCATACATGCTAAACAAAATCAACCGGAATTTGTGCAGGTTTTTTTCAAGATATGATGGTAAAAACCATAATTTGTGGTATAATGGAGCAGAGGTCTTGACTGACTTTTGAAAAAGAATCAATGCATTGGAGGTTTTTACAGATGATTTCTAAAGAAATGGAAACCAGAATCGACCAGTTTATTGCAGATAATAGACAGAATCTTTTGCAGGATGTTGCCACCCTGGTCAACATCAAGAGCGTCAGTGTAGCAAATGACAATCCACAGGCTCCATACGGCGAAGGCTGCCGCAAGGTGCTCGACAAAGCTTTGCAGATTTGCGAGGGCATGGGCTTTGCTACCAAAAACTATGATTACTATGCAGGCTCCGCTGTATACGGCAACGCAGAAAAAGAGATTGCTCTGCTGGCACATCTGGACGTTGTACCGGAGGGCGACGGTTGGAGCCATGACCCATACGATATGATTGAAAAGGACGGTTACATCTACGGACGCGGCGTTTCGGACGATAAGGGTCCGGCAGTGATTGGTCTGTATGCGCTCAAATGTATGAAGGAGCTGGGTATCCAGCCAAACTACACCTACCGCATGGTATTCGGATGCAGCGAGGAAACCGGCATGACCGACCTGCCACACTATCTGGCAGCAGAGAAGGAGCCAACCTTTGCCTTTACACCGGACGCAAGCTTCCCGGTTTGCATCGGTGAAAAGGGTCAGCTCAGCGTGGTGATTGAACTGGCAGTCGATGGCAAGGTCATCACCGACGTTGTCGGCGGCACCGTCAGCAACGCAGTCTGCGCCAGCGCAACGGCAACCCTCAAAGGTATTACCGAGGCAGACCTGGGCAACTATGACCACAAGGTATACCATGTAGAAGCAGTAGAAGGCGGCATCAAGGTAACAGCTACCGGCAAGACTGCTCATGCAGCAAAACCGGAAGGCTCCATCAACGCAACCAAACTGCTGTTTGAGCTGATTTCCACCTTGCCACAGCTTTCTGAGATGGAAAAGAAGGCAATGGCAGCCGCAGCTGAGGTCCTCAAGGACAGCAACGGCGCAGGCATCGGCGCAGCGGTTGAGGATGAGGTATCCGGCAAGATCACCCATGTCAACGGCGTGGATTCGATGAAGGACAACGTCATCTCCCTGAAGCTGGACATCCGTTATCCGGTCACCTTCAAGGGCGACGAGCTGTTTGCCATGATGGAAAAATATGTAGCGGAGCACGGTGCAAAGGCAGTTCTGAGAAAGAACACCTCCCCGGTTTACAAACCGGCAGACACCGCAGAAATCAAAACCCTGCTGGCTGCACACGACTATGTCACCGGTGAAAAGGGCGTACCGTACACCATCGGCGGCGGCACCTATGCAAAACACTTTGAAAATGCAGTTGCCTTCGGTCCCGGCTTCCACGGCACACCAAACCCATGTCCAGAAGGCAAGGGCGAGGAGCATATGCCGGATGAGTGCAACAACATCGAGTGTATGTTTAAAGCACTGAAAATCTACATTCTGAGCCTGATTGGTTTGAACGAACTGAGCCTGTAAGAACAATAAAAAGGGACTCCACCGGGAGTCCCTTTTTTAAAGGTAAAAAAACGGGAAAGCAAAACAAAAAAGCCACCGACCGGTCGGTCGATGGCTTTTGGTGCGAGTGACGAGACTTGAACTCGTACGTCGAAGACACACGCCCCTCAAACGTGCCTGTCTGCCTATTCCAGCACACTCGCATTCAACGTTCCTAATTATACCACCATAAAAAAGAAATGTCAAGCACTTTTTTGCCTTTTCCGAAAGAAAGGAAGAAGAATTGACAAAAGTAAGATGCTTTAAATTTTTATGAAATTTAAAGCAGGGTCTAGGAATTTTCTGATAGACGTAGTATACTAAATAAGAGCTTTCCGCCATGGGAAAGCAAAGAGAGGAAAAAGGGGGAAAAAGATTGCGCAGCAGAAACAGTATCTATTCTCATCGCAGAAAAAACAGGAAAAAAAGTCTGCTGATTTTTCTTGCCGTTTTGGTCCTGGCAGCTGCCCTGGCACTGGGCGTTTCAGCTTATTGGGGAAAGATGCAGGAGAAAAACGAGCAGCAAACTGCGCAGGCACAGGCACAGGGAGAAATTCCAAAGGAGGTGCTCAGTAAGCAGCAGCTGGAGGAATCCGATTTGAGCCAGTCGGATTCGACCGAGCCGACCGAGTCAACCCAATCTGATTCGACCGAGCCGACCGAGTCAACCCAATCTGATTCGACCGAGTCAACCGGGCAGACCCAGCCGGAGCAGGAGCAGCCACAACAGCAGCCGAGCCAGCCGGATGTGACCGAGCTGACCAGCGAGCGCATCCTGTCCTCGTCGGCACTGGTGCCCAACAGCGGCTCGAGCGTCGGCGACGAATACTTTGACGATGCCGCTTTTGTGGGAGATTCCATCACCGAAGGCATCAAGCTGTATGAGGTGATGACCAACGCTACCGTGGTGGCAGCCAGAGGCATCAATCTGGACAATGTCTTTACCGACGACCAGATTCGTACAGCACAGGGAAACAGCACCGTGATGGGCGCTCTGGAGGCAGCGGAGCCCAAAAAAATCTATATCATGTTCGGCGCAAACGGCGTGGGCTGGTTCACCGAGCAGCATTTCACCGACGTTTACACAAAGTTTGTGCAGGCGGTCAAGGAGCAGCATCCCGACAGCCAGATTTATTTGCAGTCCATCCTGCCGGTCACCCAGGAGTTTGACGACTCCCGCGAGGACATTTCCAACGACAAGATCAACCGCTATAACGAGCTGGTGGTCGAGATTGCAGAAGAGCAGAAGGTGCATTATCTGGATGTTGCTTCTGCCTTTAAGGACGAAAAGGGCTGCCTGCCGGAGGATTCCAACGGCGACGGTATGCACTTTGGAAACAAATATTATCAAAAATGGTTCGACTATCTCAAGTCGCACACAGCAGCGGAGGAATAACAATGAAAAAAATGAAACGATTTTTGGCAGCAACTCTGGCAGCAGTTACCCTGGCAATCAGCTTTGCGGGCTGCGGAAATAAAAGCGAGTATATCTCCTTTGACGAGGTCTACTCCTCGCTGACCGGCGGCATCGACTTTTCTGCCAGCAAGATGCAAAAGCAGGGCGAGGCTGCACTGAACAACTACTACTATATCGACCCGACCACCCTGGAAAACTATGCTATCTATATGGCGGATTATGCCACCGGCAACGCCGACGAGATTGCCATGTTCCAGGTCAAAGAGTCCGACCAGGTCACTGTGGTCAAGAGCCTTATCAACGACCGCATCAAGGATTTGAAGGTGCGTTATGAGGACTACAAGCCTGAAGAGATGACCAAGCTCGACAGCGCAGTGGTCGAAGAAAAGGGCAATTATATCTTTGTGGTCATTTCGCCGGATAACGAAAAGGCAAAAGAGATTCTCAAAGAAGCCATCAAGTAACAAAGATAAACGGGCGTGGGGAAGGTGTTTTCCCTGCGCCTGTTGCAGTTTTACAAAAAACACCGCCTCCCTCTAGACCGGTGGGGGACATTGTGTTAAAATAATATCGGAAATTCTTTGTATTTTGTCTTATCAATCCAAAGGAAAAGAGGGCTTTATCAATGAAAGTTGTAGTAACCAAAGATTATACCGAAATGTGCAAGCTTGCCAGCCGCATCTTTGCAGCACAGATCACCTTAAAACCGGACAGCGTGTTGGGTCTGGCAACCGGCTCCACTCCGGTCGGAATGTATAAAGAGCTGATTCAGATGTACAACGAGGGCAGAGTGGACTTTAGCCATGTAAAAACTGTCAACCTGGACGAGTATGCAGGACTGAACGGCGACAACGACCAGAGCTACCGTTACTTTATGAACCACAATCTGTTCGACCACATCAACATCAACAAGGAAAACACCAGCGTTCCATGCGGCACCGCAGAGGATTTGCAGGCAGAGTGCGAGCGCTATGAGCAGCTGGTAGAGCAGACCGGCGGCGTGGACATTCAGCTGCTGGGCATCGGCAACAACGGTCACATCGCCTTCAACGAGCCATGTGAGGAGTTCCCGGAAAAGACTCATGTGGTCGATTTGACCCAGAACACCATCGAAGCAAACGCCCGCTTCTTCGAGTCGATGGACCAGGTGCCAAAGAAGGCACTGACCATGGGCATCGGCACCATCATGAAGGCAAAGAAGATCGTGCTGCTGGCAAACGGTCCGAAGAAGGCACAGACCATCTATGACACCGTTTATGGTCCCATCACTCCAAAGGTACCGGCAAGCGTACTGCGTCTGCACCCGGATGTCACCATCTTTGTGGATGAAGAAGCAGGAGCACTGCTGAAAAAATAATGAACAATCCGTTTCCCTATTCTGATAGCAATAAACGGTATCACACCTTCAACTACTTCCTGCGCCATCACTTTGGCTGCAAGGTGGCAAAGGTTTCGCTGGATGCGGGCTTTACCTGCCCAAACCTCGATGGGACCAAGGGCACCGGCGGCTGTACCTACTGCTCGTCGCGCGGCAGCGGGGATTTTGCCGGGGACGTTCATCTTCCGCTGGACCGGCAGTTTGAGCAGGTGCGGCAGGTGATGGACCACAAGTGGGAGGACACCCTGTACATCCCGTATTTTCAGGCGCACACCAACACCTATGCGCCGCTGCCGGTGCTGCGGGAAAAGTTTGAGCAGGCGCTTAACTTTCCCAATGTGGCAGGGCTTGCCATTGCCACCCGTGCCGACTGCATCAGTGATGAAACAGCCGACTATTTGGGCGAGCTTGCACAGCGCACCTATCTGGAGGTGGAGCTGGGACTGCAAACCATCCACGACGTCACCGGTCAGCGGATCAACCGCTGCCACAGCTATGCCGATTTTCTGCGCGGCTACCAAAAGCTGCAAGAGCGTGGGGTGCAGGTCTGCGTCCACATTATCGACGGACTGCCCGGCGAGGACCATCAGATGATGCTGGAAACCGCACGGGAATTGAGCCGGCTTTCGCTGCACAGCATCAAGATCCATCTGCTGCACGTCTTAAAAGGGACGGTGATGGCAGAACAGCTGCAGCGGGGAGAGTTCCGTCTGCTCGAGCGTGAGGAGTATGTCAACATCGTCTGCGACCAGCTGGAGCTGCTGCCGCCGGAGCTGATTGTCCAAAGGGTAACCGGAGACGGAGAAAAAGAGGCATTGGTTGGACCGATGTGGAGCTTAAAAAAGCTGTGTGTCCTCAATGAAATCGACAAGGAGCTGGTCCGACGGGACAGCTGGCAGGGAAAATTCTATCAAAAATAAGCACAGGGGCAGGAGAAGGGGAGAACCTTTCTCCTGCTTTTTTGTAGAAGAAAACAAAACCGGCAATCTACGGAAAAAATTGCCGGACAAGGCAAAATCATTTTTACACTTTTTGCGATTTGTGCTATAATGGGTCTGATAATATCCTGCGCAATGCAACAAAACCTCCGGCGCAGCAGTTTTTGGGAGGATGAGCCTATGGAAGAGCTGGATTATCAGCAGAAATTTGAACAGCTGTTCACCACCCACATCAGGCGCGAGGGTGCAGAACAGCTGCTGGAATGGCTTAAAAAGACCGATTTTTTTACCGCGCCTGCCAGCACCAAATATCACTGTGCCTGTCAGCATGGGCTGGTGATGCACAGCATCAGCGTGTTTGAAACGATGGTGGACCGCTTTTTTGAGGAAGGCGACAGCATGGAGAGCTTTGCCATCTGTGCGCTGCTGCACGACGTGTGCAAGGCGCAGTTTTACAAGGTCAGCTCCCGCAATGTCAAAAACCCGGAGACCGGCAAGTGGGAGGCGCAGCCTTATTTTTCCATCGATGACCAGTTCCCGTTTGGTCATGGAGAAAAATCGGTCTTTTTGATTGAGCGCTTTTTGCGGCTCAAGCCCTCCGAGGCGGTTGCCATCCGCTGGCACATGGGCGGGTTTGACGATGCGGCGCGCGGCGGCAGCTTTTCTATCAGTCAGGCGTATGAAAAATATCCGCTGGCGGTCAAGCTGCATCTGGCGGACGTCTACTCCACCTATTTAAAGGAAAAGGGAACCTCTGTCATGCGGTAACGGCAGAAAAGGAATGAAACGTGACTTTTGAGGAGTAAAGAAAGGACAGGAGCAAGATTATGGAAATAGAATTTTCGCAGATGATGGTGCTGTTTGCCTGCGTCTTTCTGGGTGGATTGGTCGATTCGATTGCAGGCGGCGGCGGACTGATTACCCTGCCGGCTTATTATGCGGTGGGTATTCCGGCGCACATGGCGCTGGGAACCAACAAGTTTGCAAATGCCATCGGTACCCTGACCGCTTCGGTTCGCTTTTTTAAGGAAAAGCAAATCAACATCAAGGTTGCATTGATTGCAGCGGCAGGCGCGCTGGTAGGCTCCCCGCTGGGTGCAAAATTGGCAATGGCAATCGACGAAAAATATCTCAACTACATTCTGCTGGTGGCAGTGCCGCTGATTGCCATTATGGTGCTGCGCAAAAAGGACTTTGGAGAAGAACGCGAGCAGGAGATGCCGCTGCTGCGCTCGGTGCTGCTGTCGGCGGCAGTCGGCTTTGGTACCGGTATGTACGACGGATTCTTTGGTCCGGGTGCAGGCACCTTTATGACATTGCTGCTCAACTCGGTACTGGGATTAGGCATCATCCGCGCCTGCGGCACCACCAAGGTGGTCAACCTTGCCTCCAACGTCGCCGCGCTGATAACCTACGGCATGAGCGGAAATGTGCTGGTCGATGTCGGCATCAAGTGCACCATCTTTTCGGTATTGGGCAACTGGGTCGGCTCCGGCTTGGCGCTGAAAAAGGGAGCCAAGGTGGTTCGCCCAATCATGATTGTAGCCATGCTGCTGCTGTTAGGTAAGATTGCATCGAATATGTTTTTGGCATAGTTTTGTCTGCCGGTTGATATACAACCGATTTTGGAAAAAAGGAGGCGCATTATGCCCGCTTTTGTTACCCATGAATTGTTTGGAGCACAGGTCTTTGCTTTTTTGGACGAGGAGATTCAGGAGCTTCTCGAGCGCAATCCCGCACCCTATTTTTGGGGACAGCAGGGACCCGACCTGCTCTTTTTTAAGGATGCCCTGCTGGGCACCAGCCTGCTGCCGCGTTATGGCAATCTGATGCACCTAAAAAAGGTCGATGAGCTGTTTGCGTGTATGAGCCGCTATCTCAACGAGCGCAGGCACACCGATGAATATGAAACGCTGGCGTCCTATATTTTAGGTTTTGCCGGACATTATTGTTTAGACTGTGAGGCGCACCCATACATCTACTTTAAGCAGATGCAGAAGGAGCGGGTGCTGCCGCTGGATGAGCGCCGCGGACTGCATCACCGCATCGAAAGCGACATCGACACCGCTTTGTACCGCATCAAGCGCGGCAGAAATATCCGTGAATACCGCCCGGCAAAGCGGTTGTACGGCAGCAGATGGGAACATCGGGTGATTGCACGACTGTATGCCCAGCTGCTTGAAGAGGTTTACGGCATCCGGTGCAGCGTCAAGGAGCTGGAGGGCTGTTTTTCGCAGACCTGGACCCTTTTGCAGCTGGTGCTGGACCGCAGCGGATGTCTGGTTCGCCTGACCGAAGCGGGTGAGGCGCTGCTGGGCGGCAAAAAATTTTTTTCTCCGCACATCCGCCGCAGGCAGGTGATGGAGGACATCCTCAACCTCGACTGCGACAGCTGGTATCATTTGAATACACCGGAAAAGACCGACAACCGCAGCTTCCCCAAAATCTTTTATGCAGCGGCGTACCGTGCGGTGGATATGCTCGAGCGCATCTACTTCTGCTCGCAGGACGGTGTGCCGTATGAACCGCATGGGCTGCTCTCTTTCGACAACGGTTCTCCGGCATCGATGGTGTAATACCGCTTTTTTAGAAAGGATTTGATGATATGCATATCAACTGGTCTGAGGAGAGAAACCTCACCATGCTGACCGACTACTACGAATTTACCATGTCCAACGGCTACTTCCTCAACGGCATGAAGGACAAGGTAGCGGTGTTCGATATGTTCTTCCGCAATATCCCGGACAACGGTGGCTTTGCCATCTTTGCCGGTCTGGAGCAGCTGGTCCACTACCTGGAAAACCTGCGCTTTACCCCACAGGACATCGAATACTTCCGCTCGAAGAAGGTGTTCGACGAACAGTTCTTGGATTACCTTGCAAACTTCCGTTTCTCCTGCGACGTTTGGGCAATGGAAGAGGGAACCCCCATCTTCCCGAACGAGCCGATTGTCACCGTGAAAGGTCCGGTTATCCAGGCACAGCTGGTGGAAACGATGATCCTGCTGACCATCAACCACCAGTCGCTGGTGGCAACCAAGGCAAACCGCATGGTCCGCGCGGCAGGAGATAAGCTGATTATGGAGTTTGGTTCCCGCAGGGCGCAGGGCTATGATGCGGCGATTTTGGGCGCACGTGCGACCTATATCGGCGGCTGCGGCGCGACCGCCTGTGCCATCACCGACCGCGATTACGGCGTACCGGCAGTCGGCACCATGGCGCACAGCTGGGTGCAGATGTTCGACAGCGAGTATGAGGCGTTTAAATCCTACGCACAGATTTACCCGGACGACTGTACGCTGTTGGTGGACACCTATAATGTGCTCAAATCCGGTATCCCCAACGCCATCAAGGTGTTTAACGAGGTCATCCTTCCGCTGGGTCACCGTCCGAAAGGGGTGCGCATCGACAGCGGAGATATTGCCTACCTCTCCAAAAAAGCCAGAAAGATGCTCGATGAGGCAGGCTTTGCCGACGTCAAGATCGTTGCCTCCAACTCGTTGGATGAGTACATCATCCGCGACCTGCAATTACAGGGAGCTAAGCTCGACAGCTTTGGCATCGGTGAGCGACTGATTACCAGCAAGTCCGACCCGGTGTTTGGCGGCGTTTACAAGCTGGTAGCGGTGGAGAAGGATGGAGAATTCATCCCGAAAATCAAGGTCAGCGAAAGCCCGGAAAAGATTACCAATCCGCACTTCAAGAAGGTTTACCGCCTGTTTGACAGCAATGGTAAGGCAGTAGCGGATTATGTCTGTGTCCACGACGAGCAGCTGGATACCCAGAACCCTATCACCTTGACCATCTTTGACCCGCTGGCAACCTGGAAAAAGTGCACACTGGAAAATGTGACGGCAAAGGAGATGCTTCAGCCCATCTTTCGCCAGGGCAAGCTGGTTTATCAGCTGCCGGACATCCAGCAGATTCGCAGCCACTGCAAACAGCAGGTAGATACCCTGTGGGACGAGGTCAAACGATTTGAAAATCCGCACAATTACTATGTCGACCTCTCGCAGAAGCTGTGGGACATCAAGAACGACCTGCTGGCTGGATTGCAGCAGCACTTAAACTAAAGGAGAAAGTTTAGACAGATAACACACCCCTGCTGCAAAAGGGAATTCCCTTTTGCAGCAGGGGTGTGTGCGTTTTCCATGCGTTTTAAAAAGGAAAGGTCACAATCAGTTTAGGCTGTCGCCCACCGTTTGCAAAGTTCGGCGAATTGCCTCATCGAGCAGATTGCGCTCTGCTTCGGAGCAGCGGTTCGGCTCAAGCAGCAGCTCGGCTGCCTGCTGCACCTGCTCCATCATCTCCATGCTCGAACCGAGGTCGGCAATCTTCAGCTGCGGCAGACCGTGCTGGCGCTTGCCCAGAAAGTCGCCCGGACCGCGCACCTTCAGGTCGTATTCGGCGACCTTGAAGCCGTCGTTGGTGCGGTGCAGCATCTCCAGACGCTCGCGGGTGTCCGGGTTGCGGTTGTCCGAAACCAGAATGCAGTAGGACTGCTCCGAGCCTCTGCCGACCCTGCCGCGCAGCTGATGTAGCTGGCTGAGTCCAAAGCGCTCTGCATTTTCCACCATCATGATGACTGCGTTGGGTACATCCACACCGACCTCAATGACGGTGGTGGACACCAGCAGCTGGATTTCCCCGCGGGCAAAGGCGGACATGATGGTTTCACGTTCCTTCGGGCGCATTTTGCCATGCAGCACACCCACTTGATAGCCTTGAAAGGGTCCGCGGGCAAGGGTGTCGGCGTACTCCTGTGCATTTTGCAGGTTGGATGGGGTGTCCTCCATCGCCTCTACCAGCGGACAGACGATGTACCCCTGCAAACCGCGGTCCAGATGGTCCTGCAAAAAACGGTAGGCGCGCGGCTTGAGCTTGGAGCTGATGACATAGGTTTTGACCGGCTGACGGTTGGGCGGCAGCTCGTCGATGGAGGACACGTCCAAATCGCCGTAAATCATCAGCGCCAGCGTGCGGGGAATCGGGGTGGCGGACATGACCAGCGTGTGCGGGTGGACAGATTTTTCCCCCAGCATCGCACGCTGCCGCACGCCAAAGCGATGCTGTTCGTCGGTGATGACCAGCGCCAGGTTGGGCAGGTCCACGTCACGGGAGAGCAGTGCGTGGGTCCCGATGACAAGATCCACCATCCCTAAGGCGATGCTTTCCTTGACCTGCCGTTTTTCCTTGGCGGTCATCGAGCCGCACAGCAGACCCAGCCGCATCCCCAAAGGTCCCAGCAGTTTGGAAAGTCCCTGATAGTGCTGCTGCGCCAAAATTTCGGTGGGAGCCATCAATGCGGACATATACCCGTTTTGGTAGGCGAGGAAGGCGGCTGCCGCTGCGACCATCGTTTTACCTGAACCGACGTCCCCCTGTACCAGCCGGTTCATCGGTACACTGCGGCTTAAATCGGCAGCCACCTGCGCAATGGCACGCTGTTGGGCACCGGTCAGCTGAAAGGGCAGTTGCTCCAAAAAGGGGGTCAAATCGGTTTTGGCGCAGACAAAGCCGGTGCAGATGCTGGTGTCACTGCGCACCGAATGCAGCGAGAGGGAGAGCATCAGCAGCTCCTCGAATACCAAACGATTGCGGGCAAGCTGGGCGCTCTCCCGGTCGGCGGGAAAATGGATGTTCTGCAAAGCAAAGTGCAGATGACACAGCTGATACTGTTGACGGAGAAAGGCGGGCAGCGGGTCGGGGATTTTCCGGTCCGCCATCTGCAACGCCTGCGCGATATTGGCAGAAATCATCTTGGAGGAAAGTCCCTGTGTCAGCGGGTAGACCGGAATCAGCCCGCCTGCCTGTTGAACCGGGTAGATGGAGGGCGCTGTCATCTCTGCCCTTCCGGGTGCGCCGGTCCTGCCGTAGAACAGATACTCCTGATCATAATGGAGGGCATCGACGGTGTATTTGGCATTAAAAAAGGTGATGACCATGCTGCCGGTGTCGTCTGCCACCCGCACGCGGGAGATGGTCATGCCGCGGCGGACATACTGCGGTGCACTTTTGGCCACGACGCGGGCTTTGACCCCACAGGTTTCCCAGGCAGGCAGAGCGGCAATCTCACAGGGAGATGACAGATCGATATAGGAGCGCGGGAAATAGTAGAGCAAATCCCGAATGGTAAAGATGTCCAGCTTCTGGTAGAGCGCGGCTCGCTTGGGACCCACGCCGGTCAAAAATTGTATGTTGGTATCCAAAGAAGGTTCCATGCTGCACCTCACTGAAAAGCGAAAATTTAAAATCAAAAGCCCTTTATCCCTCTATTATACCACCCGATGGAAAATAAGACAATTTTTATAAAAAAATTTAAAAAAGGTGTTGACAATAAAAATAAGCTGTGCTATAATAATTAACGTTGCAAGAGCACAGGCAAACAAAACCGTGCAAAGCTACTTTGACTTATTAGCTCAGTCGGTAGAGCACCTGACTTTTAATCAGGGTGTCCGGAGTTCGAGTCTCCGATAGGTCACCAAGAAAAAGGGCTACTGGGAATACCCGGTAGCCCTTTATTTTTTTATAAAACCGCATGATTATAGGATTCTTTGGATGCAGACTCCGAAAACGGAGAAAAAATATCTGAGTGTGTATTTGTGCCTTTTGAGCCGCTGACGACACTCTGACGACAGTTGTTCCCAATTTGCAAAGATTCTCGCAGGGAGCTGACGTCAGTTTTTATATAGTAGCGGGTAGTAATTTCGACAGATGAGTGTCCTAAAAACTTTGACACGGCATAAATATCTTTCGTTTTTGCGTAGAGCCTAGTGCCACAAGTATGACGCAGCTCCCGGGCGGTATAGGTCGCGGCTCCTGGATGCTCTTTGCAAAAATCATCCCAAAATTTATTTAGATGCTTTTCTCCCCATGTATGTGGGATGATGGGAGTAGTCCCACCTACGATGTAGCCGGATCCGCGATGTTGCCAAAGATAAGAGGCAAACTCCGGCGAGATAGGCAAGATACGAGTGGAATTGCGTGTTTTGGTAAGTCCAACTTCCAGCCCGCCAGATTTGGTATAAGATGCTGTGCTGTGGATTGATACAGATAAGGTATCAAATCCAATGTCATCCCAACGTAAAGCGCACAGCTCTCCACGCCGCAGTCCGAGCTCGAGCATAATCAGCACCTCAAGTCCAAATCGATGCTCAAGACAAAATTCGCGGACCAGTTTTTCCTCCTCCACGGACAACGCGCGGATTTCGCTGTATTCTGCCTGCGTTTCCAGTGCGGGGAGTTTTGCTTTTTTAGCAGGATTTTTAAAAATCACGCCATCATCTATGGCACTCTCAAAGATGCCGTTTAAGCAAATTTTGCACTTTTCCAGCAGGGAGTTGGAGTATCGAGCGTTGATGTCGTTGTAAAAGGCGACAATGTCAGAGGGCAAGATGTCTGATAGATTTGCTTTGCCAAAATGCGGAATCAGGTAGCGGGTAACGGTTGCCTGATAGGTTTCCTCGTAGGTGATCCGGCGGACAGCTTTTTCCTTGTGATTTTTGAGCCAGATCATTGCCCATCGCTCAAAGGTGTAGGATGTTTGGGCAGGGGCAGAGCTGATCCCGGTTAGCTCGCTGACCTTTTGCTCGATAATCCAGGCATCGGCTTTTTTCTTAGCATCGGCTTTGCTGATTTCGGAGTAAAAGGATTTGCGTATCAGTTTCCCTTGTAAGGTTTTGCCGATTGTAATTTTCACTTCGTATCGTCCATCCTGACGATTGGGGCTGGATTTCTTTCTTGGCATAAAAATAACACTCCTTTTTGGGTATGCAGTTGCCAGCCCACCAAAAGAGTGCTATAATGATATTGGTGTCTTATCATCATGCACGCTCCTGGTGGAGCAACCGGATCGCTCTCTGTGCGCCAACACAGGGGGCGATTTTTTATTTTATTTTTTAAGGATTACATTGCCCGCATGAGGTGTATCCCATAGCAATAGCGGCATCTCTTCCAACACAGGTTGAGCGATTACCGGGTTTGATTCGATTGGCGGAAGAACACCAGGAATGATGGAATTTTCGTGTATTGGTATTCAATACATATTCTTCAGTATCCTGTTCCTCGGCAGCGGCTTCTTCAGCGGCTTTTTCTTCTGCTTCTTTGGCAGCGGCTTCTTCAGCAGCCTTCTGTTCTGCCTCTTTGGCAGCGGCTTCTTCAGCTGCCTTCTGTTCTGCCTCTTTGGCGGCGGCTTCTTCAGCAGCTTTCTGTTCTGCTTCTTTGGCAGCGGCTTCTTCAGCAGCCTTCTGTTCTGCTTCTTTGGCAGCAGCTTCCTCAGCAGCTTTTTGTTCGGCTTCCTTAGCGGCAGCTTCTTCGGCGGCTTTCTGTTCAGCTTCTTTAGCAGAAGCCTCTTCAGCAGCTTTTTGCTTGTCCTCAATATTTACTTCCGCTGATGGAGAATCAACAGTGATTGTATCAGAAGTGCGATAAACATCTACAGTTGCCCAAACGGTAATGCACAGGGAAATAGCGGCTGCAATAGCAACAGCTTTAGGCTTCGAACGGAACGGAATGTTCCAGAAAGTGCGCTTTGGATTTTGAACGGAATCATCGGAAGCTTTTTTCTTCTTGAGGGTAAAGTAGAGAATACCTACTATCAACGCAAGAACGATAGTGAAGCCAATCCCCACGGACAGAAGTAAACCAGCAAGGAAAAGAATAACAGAAAATTTTAAGCCGGTGATACTGACTGTTTTATCCTTTTTCATGATGGATTGTATAACCCAAACGATTAGGAAAACAACAGCAAGCATCATACCAGAAACACCGAAACCCATAAATAGGTTTTCCATAAGTACCTCCTCTGATTGACATTTTTAGCCAATCTGATATAATAGAATTTGAGAAGATTGTGTGACGACATCGCGCAGTTTTCTTGTTGTCCCACTCAGAGAACCGGTCTGAGTGGGACTTTTTTTATTTTAGCGTATATTCTATTAAAGGCAACGGTAGATTAAGTATTTCCGCTATCTGAGCAGTGGTGCAGCCCTCGTACTCCTCTGCCAGCAGATTGGGTGGATAGCAGAGACAGGCAGCAAATCGATTTGCCTCCACTTCCAGCTTGTCTACCGAAAAAAGAGTGGATTCCCTCAAAAACGGGGTTGATAAATCCGGGTGCAGTAGAGCGTGACCCAGCTCATGGGCACAGGTAAATTTTTGCTGATATTCATCCAAATCACAGTTGATATGGATAAATTTTGTTCGGAGAGCTTTGGAATAATATCCGCGTATCGTTCCAAGCGGCTCCATCTGGATAACAATCCCTTTGTTTTCCGCTATCTCAAACGGACTGAAAGTTCCATTTTCAGAAACAAGGGAACGAACAAACTGCTTTATATCCATGTACCTTCACCTATTTTTCGTTATCGGTTCGATATTTTTTAGGAGTAAATTTCTGCTTTGCAATCTTCTTGGCAAGTGTATACTGGTTTTGCAGGCTGGTTTTCAGCAGATCCATTGATTCCTGATCCAGAGGTTCCCCATCAAACATCAAGGCATCGGAGGATTCCAAAAGGTTCAAGGTTTCCTCCAGCCTCCGGGCTATATCGCGCTCATCCTTTTTATTAAGGGTGGGCGCTTTTTTTGCGTTGTCTTTTTCGCCTTCAGAAAAAAAGTCTAAACTAACTGAAAAGTAGTCAGCAATTTTTTGAAGGTTAGCAGAAGAAATGCTGCGTATGCGTCCCATTTTTAAATCAGTTAAATTTCCACGACTAATTTTTAAGTCAGAACACATCCTACCAACAGATATTCCGTGATCAGCACAAAGGTTAGATATTTTATCATATAATTCGTTCATTTTTAGTACCTCATATTTGTACATAACAACAAAAGCACTTAAAAAAGTACGCAATGCTATTGACTTGTACTATATTTAGTACTATAATTCAGACATAGCAAGTACGAAAATAAGTGCAAATATTAACTGCAACTTTATATTAGTACACATTTTAGTACTTGTCAATAGATTATGAAAGGAGAATGTACTTTTTATGAGTAGTAGCAAATTAACACCTTTTGGTTTGTGCGTAAAAACGGAACTTTTAAAAAGGGGAATGACACAAGAAGAGTTAGTTACCAAAGTAAAAGAGGATACAGGTATGTTCCTTGATAATGGGTATTTGTATAAAATCCTAACAGGAGAGCGTTCACCTCAAAAAATAATCTTCAGCATCAAAAAAGTGCTGGAGATGGGAGAAAGGGTGGGGTGATGCTTGATATCATATTTTTTATTATCCTGATTGTATCAGCAATCATAGGAAATGTTGTAATAAAAAAGATAGATCATGAGAAGTCAATGATCTATCTTACTTGGAGCATTTTTATATGCCTTTTGGGGTGCGCTTTGTTATATTTTAGGCTGATGTGATGCAAGAGCTTGGCTGATTTCAAGAAATTGAGCGTGAGCATCTTCCCAATTTCCAGAATAAATCATTTCGTCTAAGACAGAAATCTTTTCCCATAAAGACCTGGGGGAAGCTGAATATATTCTACCGATAGCAATGCTATATGATTCTGTACTCGCTTCTCCATTATGATAAATGATTTGTCCAGCACTGGAAAGATAATCTTCAATAATTTTTAGCTTGGATGCTATGGACATCTCGATTTTTTTCATTTTGGTTTGGTGGCGATTGTTTATGATTGCTGTCAAAATCGGGGAAATTATCGCAACGATTAATGCAATCCATGCAGCCAGAGCACTTGCATCCATTTGATTAAAATTCATATTTACTCCTCCTTTCTATGCCGATTATAGCACGAAGGAGGAAGAAAGAAAAGCGTCGGAAGAAAAATGGAAGGAGGGGTAGAGGGTGGATAAATTGGAGTGGTACAGCACCCATCAATTTAAAAAAGATGCAAAAAGTTTTCCTGAAGCATTACACAGATTGATTCAAAGCAGACTTGATAAAAGCAAAAAGGTCAGAATTGTTATCGAAAACAATCTCGACCTTAATGAAATCGAAGTTAGAACTTACATGAATCAAAACTCTTCCCATTCGGATAAATCGGATGGTTCATAGGGTAGAAGACCATCCAGAGAATCCCATTCCTCACAACCGGTGACGTGGTGGTATACATCGTCAGCGGCAGCAGAGGGTGAATGCCATGTTCCATATAACTCATCGTTGAAGAAAAGTCCGTATCTTCCATTAACAGATTTTATGAACATGGTTCCAATGGGACTTTCGTATTTCCACATAAAAGCACCTCCTTCCTGTGCTGATTATAGCACGAAGGAGAGAGAAATAAAAGAAAGGAGAACAGCCATGACAACACCATTATTTCAAATCCCGAAGCCAATCATGGAAAACATGGAAAAGTTGAATGAATTGGTGGAAAAGTACCCTTTGGATATTCCGGTGCCGGAAGCCGCAAAGCTGATGGGCATGAAACCGGAATGCCTGAGAGCAGCCATCGACTGCGGGACATTTAAACCGGGATATTCGTGGAGAAAGGGAGTTGCCCAGAACAAGGGCTACAAAATAGCAACTATTCCTTTTTATCTTTGGTATACCCAAAGCTGGATTTCAGCGGAATTATTTTAAAACGGCTAGGAGGCGAAAAGCGTGAACAAGGAAATCCTTGAAGTGATGAAGGAATCAGAAGACTTTATCGCCGCAGTAGCAAGTGCTATGAAAAGCTCAAAAGAAGAGCAAATCAGCATTACAGATTGTCCATGTGGCGGAAAAATAAAGTTTTGGTACAGCAACTACAACGGACATAAAACCGTTATAGCAAAATGTAACCAGTGCCGCAGAGAAATCAGAGGCAGCAGCGGTGCTCTGGAAGCCTATGAAAGGGAGAATAGAAGATGAAACTAAAAAGCATCGCTTCCCTATGCAAGAGCAGAAAGACAGCTGATATTTGTACTGATACATACGGAAACCAGTATCTCGGAAACGGGAGTGCTTACTATCTGATGCCAGCAGAGCTGGAACTGGACGAAGAGAACATCCTGTTTATCTTCGATGTACCGAAAGATAAACAGGCGGACTGGATGGTTAAATGCAGGGAAATACCGCAATACCTTCCGGTGGAAGATGTTGTAAGGGAAGAAAGTCAGGCAGAAACCGTTCCAATCGAGCTTGTTTTGTATGACGGAACCTATAAACTCTTAAAAGACGAAAAAGGAATCATCATATTTAACGAGAAATATCTTGCACCTCTTGCGGATATTACCGAGCCAATCAACTACTATATCCGCTGGATAAGCGCCAGCGAAGCGTTTGTTGCAGTAAAAAAAGGCTTGATGCTACAAGCTCTGATTGCAGCATCAAATGAATCGATTTTTACCCCCTCTTTTCTGGAAACTTTCAGAGAAGTCGAGGACAAAGTAGCGGATTGGATGAATCGAAGACGAGGACCCAAAATCAACCTGGAAACAGGGGAACTGGAGGACTAAAAGTGATTGGAGTTATGGCATTTATGGTATTTGCAATGATGATTGTCGGTTTGCTTTTGATGGCAATCGCTGGATGGGCGATTGAGGTTATCTGCTCCCGAGAAGAAGCTCGTGAAAACAGAGAAGAGGCGAAAAAAAGTGAGAGTCGCAATCGGAAAGCGTCGTGAGTACAAACCATGTGTGCAGAAGGTAGAACGCACTGCTTGTAAGGACTGCCCCAAAAAAGGCAGTGAATGCGCAGAGTGTGATTATCTGGCGATATACGATGGAGCGGATGAGGCTATAAAGGCAGAGTACTATAAGCAGTACCGGGCAGTCCGCGACATCCAAAGTGAACGAGCGATAATGAACATCTGTCGAAAGCGACAGGAGCGACAGCGCAGGAGATAAAATGAAAATGAGCATAAAAAAGCGCCGAAATCAGCGGGAACTGATTTCGGCGCAGGATGCAAACGCATCCGCTCATCGTGTGCGAATTAAGAATAACACCTTTAGACAGAAAAATCAAGGGGGAAAGAAAGATGCTGGATGTTGGGTGCTATGTGCTGCAAAAGAGCAAGGAAAAGGCACAGCTTTTTCCAAAGCTGTATCCACCGTTTGGCTCAGTCGGTGTGATAGACCATATCTCTCCGGGAGGATATTCCGTGCAGTGGAGGAAAGAAGGATTTAAAAATACAATGTACATCTACACCAAAGATGACCTCCTCTGCATAGGACAGCCAAACCAGTATGGGTATCGGTACAATCTCAATCAGCCAGTGGTTTCCAGTTACTATCAAAGGTATCTGGAAAAACACCAGTTGCATCGATGCTTCCCTTTGAGCGACCAGCAGCGCTTCGAGTTCGAGCGAGGAATGGACAAGCTCTTGCTGATGGGCAAGGTCAGCCCGGAGGAAGTCTTTAAATAGTGAAATAAGCGGTTGCAAAGTCGGTATTTTCCACAGCAGCCGCTTTTTCGCACCAAAATCAGGAAAGGAGGAAAGGCAGATGCGAAGAGTAAAAAAAAGGACATTTTCTGGGGTGGTATGCGAGCAGGAAGTGTACGACATCCCAGATAGAATCAAGGATGTACGCAATGCCAGACCTCCAAGACCGAGATTTAAAACAGAAGAAGAGCGGGAACAACACCGGATTGGTATTTCCCGACGCAGACATACAAGACTGGTCAATGAAAATTTTTCTCCATCCTCTTTTTATAGCACACTGACATTTTCAAATGATTATGAAGTACATACCTTTGAAGAAGCAAAACGCATACGAGATAATTTTGTGCGAAGGCTCAAGAGAGCAGCGCCAGAATCTCGAATCATGATTTATATGGGAAGAGGAAAATCTACCAACCGAATTCACCTGCACATGCTGTCCGAGGGTGTGTCGGAGGAGCTGATCCGCCGCCAGTGGTATCTGGGAAAGATAGTTCGTATCGAGCATTTAAAAGAACACAACTACTATGACGGAGTGGACTATGGGCAGGACTACACCGGACTGGCAAATTACCTCTTTGACCACTGGACACCTGAACAAGGTGGACATCGATGGAAGGGTACCAGAAACTTACGAAATCCGAACCGGGAAGACCCGAAAGAAATCAAAAGAGAATATACCGAAAACAAGCCGCCAGTTGCACCGAAAGGGTATATGTTAGTAGAAAGCAAAGTAACCGGATATGGATACCTTTACTTTAAATATGTGAAGATTCCAGCAAAGAAACAACGAAAGAAAAAAGAATAAAAAGAAGCCTTAAACAAGGCTTTGCAGAGCCTTGTAAATATGTAAAGTTTTAGCACCATCAGAGGAGGAAAACAGATGAAAAGCCCGAAGGTAAAAATCAGCACAGGAAGAATCAACATCGAAGTAGAAATGAAAAGCGATAAACAGGCAGATTGGAATGCCACCCGACTTGCATCCATATTGTTTCAAGACTTAGAGGTTGGTTGCCTTGAAGAAAGTCCAAAAGATGATTCTTATGAAATCATTTTGAAACCAGAAGAGACTGTGCAAGAAGAGCAGAAAGTGGAACAACCAGAAGAAGTTTCTGAAGAAAAGCCGGCTGAAAATATTTGGGGGGGGGTAGAAAAAGAGGGCGCCTTTGACAAAGGAAATAAAATCAAGGGATTTGTTTATATTAAGTGTGCTCACTGTGGAGCAATCAGCGGAAGATGTTTAAAAAAGCCACAAGACCTGTTTGTTTGCCCAGAATGCGGAGAAGAAACGGAGTTGAAGGAACTAAGAGATTTGAGCGTGAAGTGTGAGTGCGGAAAAACATTTGTTTATCACACCAACCTGAAAATAAAAATGTTTGATATAAACTGCCTGGAATGCGGAAGTCCTGTAGCAGTTTTCTGGAATGAGAAAAAAGAAAAATATGAAACAATGAGAAGGTGAGTGAATGAAATATGGTAGGACTGAAGCTGATGAGCAGAAGGCAGTGCTCCAATGGTGCGTCACAATGGAGGGAAGGTGGTCGGAATTGGAATATCTCTATCATGTCCCAAACGGAGGAAGCCGGAACGCAAGAGAAGCAGCCAACCTAAAAGCACAAGGAGTGAGACCGGGTGTCCCTGATCTGGAACTGCCAGCAGCCAGAGGAGCTTATACCGGACTGCACATCGAGATGAAACATGGCAAAAACAGAGTATCCAAAGAGCAAGACCAATTTTTGATGGCTCTGAAGGAAATGGGAAGATGTGCGGTTGTTTGCTATGAGGCAGAACCTGCCATGAAAGTAATCCAGGAATATATGCAGCTAAAGCCAGGGCAAAGACTGGCTTGTGATGTGCTGCCCAAGTACCCAGTTTTAAAATAAAAGGAGTATCAAACTATGACAAAGCAGACATTAGAGAGGCTTATCGAAATGCAGAAGGCAATCGCTATTTGTGAGTGCATTATCAACGACATTGTGGAGGGATATAAGCTCCAGCTTGCAACACCCAGAACAGAAGAAGAGGTTCCAGACTTTATGCGAGAGGACCTAAAGAATATGCTTGCAGTTTTACTCGAAAGCTACCAAGCAGATTTTGAAAAACAATAAGGGGGGAGCAGCCATGAAAGCAATCATCAAAAAGCCGGGAGAAAAATCAAAGGTAATTGAAATCGAAAACGAACTTTCCGTTTTGCAGGAGGCAGTAGAGGGATATATCCAGGCAGTACCATTGGCTGCCGATGTCTGCATCATCTGCAATGAGGAGGGAAAGCTTATCGGATTACCGTACAACATAAGAATCCTGAACGAGGTTTTCGTGGGAAACATTCTCTTTGTGGGAGTAGCGGGAGAAGAGTTTTGCAGTTTGACAAACGAGCAGATCAACCTGATTGCCGAGAGAGTTTTGAAACAGGGAGGGAGTAGCAAATGAGAATCCGTGTTGCAAGGAAGGTGTATAATCCGGTTGTAGAAGCAGGACAGGGTGCCTACTATGGAAATCTTGTAAATCCAATATCTGAGTCAACGGGAGATCCGCCATATAGGATTGTTTTCACAATAAATCCTTTGAAGAGCGGAGAGATAGACAAGGTGCTGGTATCGGAAGAGGATGTAGATAAAATAAAACAACTTCGTGAGATTGCAATTTATCCAAACGGGAATGTAATCACCAGAAAGATAGGCAAGAACAGCACAACGCCGCTGGTATATTATTTGACAAAAGAGTATGCCCGATATATAGAGCATAAAAACGAAAATCCGCTGGATTTTAGAAGAGAAAACATAATATTCCTTCGAAAGGAAACTCCGAAAGAGGGAGTAGGGAACTGGGACATGAGGTTTGGAGGAACAACACGAACGCTGATCTCGCTGTGCATCCGAGAAAATCCAAAGCAGAACTGGTATGAGCTGGTAAAAAAGGTAGCGGAAATGAAAAATTGCCCGATGGATGAGGCAAACGCAAAGCTAAAAGAATTTCAAGAACTCGGGATGCTGGGATACCACAATCAGGGAAACTGGAGAAAATGGAGAATATGAAATACAACCAATACGCGATAGAATCATTGAAAGACAAGCTGATCGAGCTATCGATGAAAAGCAGCACACCGAAGAAGTATGCAGCCAATATGTTTGAGGCTTATGAGGTAATCAAACAGCTGCAAAGAGAGATAAAGGACAAAGAAAAAGCAGGGGACAAAGAAGGAGACATCAAAGACAAATATCAAAAGCAAATCATGAATCGATTTTGTAGAAAGGAGTAAGCCATGAACAACGAAAGAGCAATTTTAGATATGCTATATACAGAAATTGCAGCAATATCAAGTATCAGTTTTTCAAATAAAATCCATGAACTGATAAAGGCAAGTGCAAACACATATGGAACGCTTGAGGAAATAAGTCGGCTGGAGGACATAAAAACAATGCTGCTCAAAGGAATTGAGGAAAATAAAATACTGAAGGTTGTCCAGCTTCAAAAAGAAAAGCTGATTCTGGAAGCGATGTTGTTGGTAGGGAGGTAGCCATGAACGAAAAAGAACTGATTTGCCGCGCACTGATGGGTGACAAGCAAGCACAGGAAGAATGTACAGAGAAGGGGATTGTGCTGCCGTGTCCGTTTTGTGGGAATGAGTTAAGAGAACGCAAAACAAGAAAATGGACTGCAGCAAAAAATGAATCCATAGACAGAACGATTGTAGAGCATAAGGCAAAAACGGGGTGTTACCTTGATAATTGGGCTATGGACAAAGAGTTAGAGCTTGCAAAGTGGAACACCCGACCCGCCCCGCCGATTGGAAGGTGCGGGGAGTGCAGGAACTGGAATGAAGGAGATTGCTATCGACAGGAACTGACAAAGTCAACTGATTATTGCAGCTATTTTGAACCAAGGGAGAGATGGTCCTATGTCAAGATTTAGTACAAGTTAAAATGAGGTTTTCCTCATCTTAACC